>Ga0209542_10020569_pt1 | contig 10441 bp, 10 predicted proteins | sample RifCSPhighO2_01_FD_184028 | JGI IMG/M metagenome (GOLD analysis project Ga0209542, IMG submission 184028) | Soil microbial communities from Rifle, Colorado - Rifle CSP2_plank highO2_0.1 (SPAdes) (version 2) | ecosystem: Environmental > Terrestrial > Deep subsurface > Rock core/Sediment ...
ATCGACTCAAGATCGAAATTGAAAATTGTGCTTTGCACATAACAAGGATCTGGTGTTGGGATTCCCGTCTGTTCCTGTGCATTCACGGACAAAGTAAAAGTGAGAAAACCGAGGATCAAGAGTACAAGAATTTTCTTCATGACGCCTCCTTGCTAAACTGTTGTGTGCTGGGTTAAAAACCCATAGTAGTATACGTTAACGCGGTATTAGAAGTAAAATTCCGAAAAGGATAACAAAGATTCCAATAAGCCATCCGGCTGTGTATCCGACCAAACAGAGAGCCTGCCGGGGTTTTTTCTCTTCCCAGAATAGCAAAAATGGGTACCCAAAGCTAATGATCGCACAAACAAGGGCTGATACTGAAAACAGAAGTAAAAATACTACAGGAGCAAGAAAGCCATTGAGCTTTTGCCCAAAAACGGATTCTGCATTTGCCATAAAAAAGCTCACAATTATTATATAGAAGGTGACACCCAAGGCTTGGACAAGCCCAAGTTGATGTATTGGAAGAGTGAGAAGATTCCTGAGCTGCTTGGACATATATGTATTATACCCTCTTAACGCAACAATTTGACTTTGTTTAGTTATTATAGCTATAATTGGCCTATTAACAGTGTAAAAGCGCTATAGTAGGTGTCACGTCCTACGATTCTGAAATAATCAGAGCGTTGCGAGCCAAATACTCGACGGAAAGTACATCCGTAAAACACGTACAGTCGATGTCGCGCAAGTGGAGTCGGCCTGAGAGCCTTGAGGAGTAATCCTTGAGGAATAAGGATGGGACCGCGGGAGGTCCTTTTTTTGTGGGTTATACCACAATAGAAAATTACCTCTCGTTCCTTAGTTACTAGTTTAATTTATTGAACTGGTAGCTAGTGAACGAGAGGTTTTTTGTTATTGAGAATAAAAACACTTATGAATACACGAAAGAAAAAGGTTAATCATATGAAAGAAAGAAGTCCAGAAATAGGGCAGAGATTTGATGTGGATTCAATTTTGTTGAGCGCATATGAGCCTGAATTAATGCAAGAACCAAGCCCGGGCATGATTAAACAAGCGAGAGCCACAATTTTTGGTTCTATTGAATCTACAGATGATGCATTTCAATATACACGTTCGCTTACGCAAAAATATCCTGAACTTGACTGGAGAGATAATAAAAAGATTTCTGTAGGCATAGCTTGTTGGTACGAGTTGGATGTCGAGAGACGTAGGGAAATTATTAAAAATATAGGGGTTGAGAATTCAGCCTTCAATGACGATTTCAGAGTAATAAAGAATTCTCTTAATAATTTGTCATTTGTACAAAATGAGGCAACAAAAAAAGGCATACAAGTATATAAGTTTTTAAAGGAACTAATGGTGCAAGATGTTGGCACTGCTAATAGACAGCTATTATCTGATTTAAGTTTTAAAGCAGCTTGTGAAGGTAAGCTTATGGCATGGAGGTTTATGTGTTTGCCTGAAGTAGATCTGGATGTAAATACACTTGAGTGGCAAGCAGTATTTGGTACTGCGAGGTATGATACATTTACACCGTCATTGGATCGTGATGCTCAGTTTCTTGAAGGAATGCGGAATCTTGGAATTGAAGTGAAATTAAAGATTGTTCTGGATGATTGGGAGGCTCCATATCTGCGGTCTGCGAGTGTTTTTTATAAACTTAGTCCCGAAGATCAAGTGACCGCTATTGATAACCTAAAGCGGCTCCGGTCATCCATCGATCAGTGGGTTTCTAAAAACTCGATTAACGGGGTACCTGTACAGACATTATATATATCTGCTTTAGTTGGCTTTAAGGAGTTTGTAGATCTCATTGATGCGCAAACACTTGAAATGGATCCAAAATATATTGGGATATTGAGTGAGGAAATGAGATTTGTGCGTGAGTCATCAGGGAACGTTTCTGAATATGAGTGTCAAGGTAAAGCTTCACGCAGAATTGCACAGTATGCAGCGGAAGGATCGATTATTGCCTCAAGTGATCTTGGGTCTGGAATATATCTCAACTCAGAATACCCAACAAAACAAGTTTGGAAAAAGCTGACATTGTTAGCACAGCTTCCAACGTTGTTTTATGTTGCAGATAGTGAAGTGAGAAATATTTGATAGAATCAGCTATGAGCAAGAAAATCCAGACACTGAAGGGTTTTAGAGATTTTTTACCTAGTGAGCAAAGAAAACGCCAGATTGTCATTAATACATTAAAAGAAGTGTTTGAGTTGTATGGATTTGAGCCGCTCGAGACTCCTGCATTGGAGTATGACGAATTGTTAAGCGGTAAATATGGCGATGAGGGAGAAAAACTCATGTACCGTTTTACCGATTTAGGTGGACGTAAAATTGCACTTCGTTATGATCAAACTGTGCCGCTAGTACGGGTAATGATTCAAAACCAAGATTTGCCACTTCCGTTTAAACGGTATCAGATTCAGCCTGTTTGGCGAGCCGAAAATACGCAAAAAGGACGATATCGTGAGTTTCTTCAATGCGATATAGATATTGTTGGATCGTGTTCGCTTCTTGCAGATGCAGAAATTATAAGTTGTGCTTTAAAGTCTGCACAAGCGCTTGGGTTTAAAGATGTGCGTATGCTTATCAATGATCGTGCCGCTTTCAAAGACTTGAAGTCTGAGTTTGTGGCTGCGATAGATAAGCTAAAAAAGATTGGAAATGAAGGGGTAGTTGCTGAACTTGTTCGCAAGGGAATGGACAAGAGGTCGGCTGAAGGATTGACGAAGTCTTTAAATAAGGGTAACCCTCCACCTTCTTATCAAGTTATCAAAAAGTATCTTGAGAACTATGGTTTTGAAGAAGGAAGAGACTTTGAGTTTGATCCAACAATTGCACGAGGGCTTGATTATTATACTGGTCCTATTTTTGAACTTGTTTCAAATTCATACAAGTCAGGTTCACTTGGTGGGGGAGGTCGCTATGACAAGCTTATCGGAAAGTTCTTTGGTCAAGATATATATGCCACAGGCTTTGCTTTTGGGTTTGATAGATTAGTTGAACTATTGGAAGAAAAAAAATTATTTACTTCTAATCAATCTTCAACTAAAGTTTTAGTAACTATCTACTCTCAAGAGTTAAGACCTAAATCATTGGACGCCATAAGTTTTCTGAGAGACAAGAGTATAAATTCTGAAATTTGGTTGAACGAAAAGGGAATGGAACGGCTTGATAAGCAACTTAAATATGCCAACAAAAAGAATATCCCTTTTGTGATTGTTATTGGTCCGGAAGAGGCAAAGAAAGGGGTTGTGGTTCTTAAAAACATGAAGACAGGGGAACAAATGGAAGACTCACTTGAGTCTGTTGTAAAGAAACAACTTATAAAGAAACCACAATGATTTTAGCTTTCCATCTTGTTGGTGCGGTAGCAATGCCTATTATTTTTATAATTAGTATTGTCAAAAATCGCTTCAGGTTAGGTACTAAATTACTGTTTGGTAGTTTGGTATTTCAGGTTGTGAGTGGAGCAGCACTGGCACTTCAAAGTGGCGCATCACCAAGATCATATTGTCTAAAACTTGGGGTATATCTGATTGGCTGGACAGTGCTAGAGGGATTACTGTTAGCCAAAAGTAAAGGCAAAAACTTCAATGTTTCCATCAATAAACTCAAGATATAATTGATGGTTTCCTGGATTTTCGAGCTCTACAAGGTTGTAAAGTCGATCGGAATCTATAGTTACAATCCCATCTTTGACATCTGATCCGAAATTATTATTTTGTCCATCGATTCGAACAATTACTTGCGCGCTATCTTTTGTGGGACGCATAACAAGAAAGACATTTTTCGCTTCAAAATTAAGTTGTAAAGATGCCCCCGTCATAGGGCGTGCATATTCAGCAGAAATTATCCAGTCTCCCACATATCCAAAATGGTGTTTTTTAGGGATAGAACTTCGGAGTGAATAATTCTTGACTTGATTAAGTACAGGAGTTTCTGCTGAATCAAAATATTGCATTCTGCTAAGTCCCAAGTAGAGCTCTGGAGTTTTGGCGTCGCTAGTGTAATCTTGGTTATCAATTTGTTCATCAATGTTACTGCCAGTCTCCTTGAGAAGTATTTGGATTTTTTCTTCGGTCTCGTTGTAGTCTCCTTCACCAAAATGGGTGTAGCGGATACGTCCATCTTTATCGATTAAGTATTTTGCTGGCCAAAAACGATTTTTGTATGCTCTCCAGCTTGCAAAATCGTTGTCTTGAACGACCGGGTAATCTAGATCGAAATCATCAATAGCTTTTTGTACATTTTCCATTGATTTTTCAAATTCAAATTCGGGGGCATGAATACCTATAATTATTAATTCGTCATTTTTGTATTTTTCCCACCAACTACGAAGATAAGGAAGTGTGCGGATGCAATTTATACAGCTATATGTCCAAAAATCGACAAGAACAACTTTCCCTCGCAATTTATTTAATTGAAGTGGTTCACTATTAAACCATTGGCCTCCTGGAATAATTTCTGGTGCAAGGGGATATTCTGCGGTATCACTAATCAGTTCATTCATTGGTTTGCCAATCATATTTTCAGACTCGACTTCCTGAAAGTTTTTGAGTGCATTTTGGACAAACTCATTATCTTCAAGTGATGTTAGTCCTGTCCCGTATTGAGGAAAAGTATTGAGTACGAAGGTTTGAAATTTGCGATCAATACTGAAAAAGATTGCAATTGCTGTCACGATCATAACTAGGCCAAATGCCTTCTGAATTTTGCCACTATTCTTTATAAGCCCAGGCATTTTTTGAAGGGCAGTACGCCCTCCCATGATAATGCCAAACATTGGGATTGCAGTTCCGAGTGAATAAGCAAGCGTAATGAGAAATGCACTCCCCGTTACTTCACCACTGATCGCAAGTGTAATAACAGAAGCCAGTATTGGCCCCACACAGGGAGTCCAAAGGAGTCCGAGACTTGTACCAACAATAAGTCCTCCGGAAAAACCGGTTTTATTTTGGGAGTGGGGAGTAAAACGGGAAAAATAAACAAAAAGCTTTTCGATCAATGACTGAGCTTTTGGGATGACTAAAGTCAAACCAAAAAGAATAAGTACAATGACAGAAAAATTGCGGAGTGCATTCGCTGCAATACCTGTTGCTTGAACAATTGCTGATAAAAAGAGTGTGAAAAAAGTGAAGCTTAGGGTAAATCCAGTGACTATTCCGAGCGGGTGCAGTTTTCCCTTTGCTGTACTACTTGAGAGAATGATTGGTAATAAGGGTAATATGCATGGTGACAAAACGGTAACAATGCCGCCAATAAAAGCAAATATTACTAACACAATCATTTCTATATGCTAATGATATACATTAAGTGTGTCAAGTGTACTTTACATTTGTTTTAGACCACATGTGTTAATATTATTTATCGCATAAATGGAACCTCAAAATCCGCTCCCTGAAGAAAATGTTACCCCACCTGTGCCGTCAGCTGCCACTGAAAATACCCCTTCCAAAAGGATAACAATAAAATATTTTGCGTTTGCAATAATTGGATTCGCTTGCATAGGGATTCTATTTGTTTTAGTTTATTTTTTTACTGGTAGTTCCGAGAAGATAGTGGACGAGGATGCAACAAGTACACAAGATGTTAGCAACCAAACTGTTGATAGCAGTGTAGAAACGGTCCCCACAGAGGTTCCGAGCTTTGGAATAACATTTAGTGTGCCTGAGGATTGGCAAAAGACCATTGATAATGAAGATATGGTTGAGTGGTCAATTCCATCAGGCGGATTGCGAGTAGGCAGTGTGCGGATACGAAAAAACAAGGTCTTGTCATTTCAAGATGATCCAAATCCAAAACAGGAGGTAACCGAAACTATAAGCGGTATTGAAGGACAAAGAGTGGTCGAAGTGATTGGTGCGACTGTTTCATCTTCTTTTGCTTTTGAAAAAGAAGATGAAAGTGGTGAAATCGAAAATTATGTGATGGAGCTTGAGGTTCCTAATCAAGCGAATATCGATCAGGATGTTTCTAGTCAAATTCACGAAGAATTTGATGAGTTAGTAGAATCGTTGGAGTTTATAAATGATATTATTGCTGCGGAAGATCTTGATGCGGAGATGGCGCTATCAAAATCAACAGTAATCGCTGATGGAGTAGATTTCGCAATACTAGACATTAATCTAAAAGATGAGGATGGGGTACCACTTAAAAAGATCTATGTGACTATTTTGCCGATTGGGGATGACGATAATAAAATCGTTGTAAAATCCCCGATGCCAGAGAGTAAAACTGATACAGCGGCACATTTGATGGGTGAAAATGTGCTTGTTGCTGGGGGTAGGAATTACAATGACAGGCTTACTAGTGCAGCAAGTTACAATTTGGAAAGGGATACTTGGACGGTTTTACCTTCGCTTGCAAGAAAAAGATCCAACTTAACGATAGAGCAATACAACGGCCAGGCATTTGCCATCGGAGGATACAAAGATATCAGTGAACTACAGGACAATCCGGAGGAATATGATTCCGGACTGGTGGAAGAAGTAGAAGTGATATCTCCGCAGAATAACGTTTGGAGTGACGCTTTTAATACAGATGAACTGAGTACCCGTGCAATACATGCAAGTGCTGTTATTGATAATAAATTGTACGTTCTGGCTGGATTAGGTAAATCCGTTTATGACGAATGTCACAGTAACGAAGGTAGTGTGGTTTCTGTTTATGATTTTTCGACCAGTGAGTGGAGTGTTGATAATGGGGAAGTTATTTGTATCACTGCGCCGGAATATGCTCTGATGGGACGAGAGATTTATTTATTCGGGGGAAATAACCCGAACTACTTTTTGGGAGAACTAACAGAAGAGGAACGTCAGGATCAATCAAAGCTTGATGAGGCTCTTTATTCTAAAAACTTGTATATTTATAACGTTGATACTAAACAGTGGAGACGAGGGCAAAATCTTCCGCATGGTCGCGCTAGAGGACAGGCGGTAACGATTGGAAGTTACATATATTTGATAGGTGGTTTTAAACCAACAGAGCGTGATATCTATGATTGGCGCAATGAACATGTAGATGTCTACCACCCGGCAACTGACACTTGGAGAACTATGGGAAATTTGTTCCCTACACCGATTGATTTCTCAGCTGTATCGGCAAATGGAAAAATTTACACATTTGGTGGGGATCATATGTATTTTTGGCCAGCATCAAATGCTGTTCTTGAGATTTCGTTAGTAGATACAATTAGAGAATCGGTTGTTAATCCATCAAGCGAAGGAGGTCTTGCCCAATTTGCGTTTCGCTCTCTTATTCCAGGGAAGAAAACGTATAGCGTTCGAATAAACACATCAAATGGGCAAAAAGATTTGGGAAAGATAGAGGTAACTTTTGAGTAAGATTTAGTTGATTTGCGAAAGAAGCTCATCCATTTCTCCACCGTTCCAGCGTTTTACTTCTTTCCCGTTTTCAAGAAGCACAAAGGTGTGTTGATAAGTAATGCCATGTTCATTAGCTAAATTTTTTTCGTCAACGTCGGTGTCTGTGTCGTTATAGTTAACGCGCACGATTGTGTACTCGTGTGCAAGTTCACGTATTCGTTTTCGAAATTGTTCATCTGCAGGACGGCAAGTAGGACACCAATTTGCATAGAAAAAAAGAATGTGATTTTGATTTTTAATTTCTTCGTACGTTTCCGAGTTAAATTGAATGTAGTGATGCCCCGCGAGTTCTAAATCATTTGGAACAACATTATGTTGTACGTTATTACCGTTATCTGTAGTAGCTTCGTCTGCCACGATAGTATTATTTCCCTGAGTGTTTATATCGGCTACAGAACCAAAGTCGCGTGTGGCAAAATAAAGGATACTTCCAAGTACACCCACTACCAAAACAACAACGAGGATAATAATTACAGAATTGCCGCGGTTATTCATATTTGTGAAGGATATATGAGAGATATATATCGAGTCAAGAGGACTTTACATCAATCTCTCCATTGGCTGATGATGAGGGAAATAAGCTTTCCTGTAACCATAACGATAAGAACGCCGATAAGCCAAATGTCTACATTTTGTTCAGATGTTTGTTGGATAATTCCAATAACGCAATAAGTACATCCTGCCAAAAAGGCAATTCTGTTTGCGTTTAGTCGTAAGATATTTTCTCTCTCATCCATCGGAGATTCGTTCCAAATTGCTGCTGCGAAAAAAAGAAATGAAACAATAAACCCCAAAATAAGCACTTCAGTGCTTTTTGGCATTAGTAGCCTTTCATGGAATCGCATGAGAAACGCAATTGCAATTATAAACAAAGCACTTACGACTCCAATTGTTGGCAATTTTATTTTCATAGCTATAAGTAAAATAATTTTTCTACAGATGTATTAAAGTATTGTGCTATCTTTAAAGCCAGAAGTACAGATGGCGTGTAATTGCCTTTTTCGATCGCGATAACTGTCTGCCTTGTCACACCGACTGCATCTGCAAGTTCTTGTTGCGTTACTCCTTTTTTTGCGCGAAACTTATGAACGCAATTAATGACCTTGTTTATATTCATTTTGCCCAAGTATAGCAGGGAAATTTTGGGCGTGTCAGCGAAGTTTGCTAAGGAGGGCACCACTTATTCCCATAAGTAGAATGCCAATAGCAATTGATGCACCACCAGTAAATGGGGCAAATACTTTTTCTACTCCAACTAAAAAGAGTGCTAGTCCAGTTGCGCCCAAAATTGCTGAAACAATTTGACTGTTTCGAATAGATTGCACAGGCTTAGGTTTTCCAAGGGCATCGATCACTTGCTGTGCAATTTCGTCGACTATTTTTTCAGGTTCTTGGAGTTTATCTTTCATAAGCTATTTTAGCAGGTTGTTCATATGCTAGATTTACTTCTTTACTAATAGCTCATCTGGACGATGCGCAATGAGGAGCCCCGACGAGATTAGTACAAGAAGGATCATGAAAATAATTGTTATTCTTTCATTTGCTCCGGAAAATAATGCTCCTGATACTGTTGCGGTTTCAAGTGTCCAAAGAAGCAGAAGGGCTATATATTTATATATTGGATTGAGTGATACTCTGTGAAGAAATCCGCCTCTAATAATGCGTGGTTTTTTATCTCGTATTTGTATAAGAACTGCAAGTGCATTGATGGCGATTACACAAATAACACTGATTAATACATGGTTTAGCGATTCAAAAAGTGATACAAAACCTTCTCGTGCAGAAAGTGCAGCGACAATACAAAATGCAAACAAAAAAACGGTGAATTTAAACTCATTCCAAATTTCATTCATGCCTTTTTTGTTTACGTATTATTATAAACAAGAGAACTAAAATTACAGTAAGAAGGAAAGCAACAAGTGCAATTACTTTTGTATCAGAAAATGAACTTTTCTTCGCAACGGTTAAATTTATTTTGTATTCCTTTGCAGAGTCATCCAGAAATATGTTTTGAGAGCCTTCATAGCCATCGCTTTCTACAACAAGTTCATGCTGTCCAGGCTCCACATCTTTAAAAGTGGCGATTCCATCATTATTGGTAAATTCCTCTCGGGGAGTTGAATGAAGTATCACTTTTGCTCCTTTGATTGGGTCTTCGTTTTGATCCTTCACTTCAATTGTGAGATCTGGCAGATCTCTTGTTTCTTCGCTAGTAATTACATTCTCGCCGCTTTCGTCACAATTGATGTTAAGCTCCCAACCAATATCCAATGAAGAATCGATTGAAGGGTATTTAGATTTATTGAGCGCGATGATTTTAGGATAATCAGTACCTTTCCCATACATTTCAAGTGAGATGTCCCACAAAGTGTCACCACTTTTTACGGAGTAGATATTGCACAGTGATTCAGCTTGCCTCTGGATGTCTATTTGAGTAATCTCCAGTTGTTTTTGAATAGTTGCATTTAAAGTTGTTGTTGAAATTTCATTAGACCACTCTCCTGGCTGGCAACCGTTTGCTCCACGAACTCTGAAATAATAAGTTGTTCCTGAAGCTAAATAATTTACCTTATAGCTTCCGGAGCCAATATCATCTGCTGCAAAGATATATTTTCCGGGGTCAGTGCCATATTCCACGGCATATTTGTCCGCGGACTGAGGGTTAGTAAAATGCAACTCAATAGTGTTTTTATCTAGAGTAGTTGCGGCATAAAGCCATGGCGCTTTTGGTGCTGAGTTTGTACAAATTGGAGCACCAGCACTACTTGCATTGTTTGTGGCCGGTGTTGGAGTAGCTGTTGATGCTGGTGTGGGTGATGGCGTTGGTGTGGGTGAAGCGAATGTAATTGTTATGTTATCTAGCGTAGATGTTAGTAACGAAGTACCACCCAAAGTAACAAGATATTGCAAGTATCTTCCCGCAGCACTTGTGATAGTATCGCCGCTTGTCATTTCTGCTGAATAGGAACTCCATACAGAGTTGTCGCTGGATGTTCTTGTTTTTACGGTGGCCGCGGTACTGGATGGCTCAGTTTTGTCAAAGG
>Ga0209542_10020570_pt1 | contig 10440 bp, 11 predicted proteins | sample RifCSPhighO2_01_FD_184028 | JGI IMG/M metagenome (GOLD analysis project Ga0209542, IMG submission 184028) | Soil microbial communities from Rifle, Colorado - Rifle CSP2_plank highO2_0.1 (SPAdes) (version 2) | ecosystem: Environmental > Terrestrial > Deep subsurface > Rock core/Sediment ...
GGAAATCTATAGGCGCGCGTTTTCCAAACTGCGCGACGCGCGCCGCGGTGCGGCGGCGCGCTACAGCCTCAAGCGCGCGATACTCGAGTTCGGCCCGTCCGGATTTCCGTTCGAGGCGTATATTTCCGAACTCTTCCGCGCCGAAGGCGCGCAGACGCAGATTGACCAGATGATTAAAGGCGCGTGTGTCGAACACGAGGTGGACGTCGTCGTTAAAAAAGACGGAGTCGTCACTTTTGTAGAAGCAAAGTTCCACAACGCGGCGGGCTTTAAAACAGACCTAAAAACAGTGCTCTATGTTAAGGCGCGCCTCGACGACATCGCCGCTGAGCGCAAAAATAAAGGCGCCGCCGAGCCGATGCGCGGGCTGGTGGTCACCAATACCAAATTTACCAGCGTTGCGGCGCAGTACGCCGCCTGCGCCGGAGTGGAGTTGTTGAGCTGGGAGGAACCTGCCGGACAAAACCTGCATGACCGCATAGACGCGGCGGGCATATACCCCGTAACCGCGCTGACCACAATCAATAGGCGCGAAAAAATGGCTCTGCTTAGCCAAAAAATAGTGCTCTGCCGTGCGCTTGGCGCGGATACCCGCGCGCTTGCAACGGCGGGGGTAACAGGACAAAAAGCAGATCATGTGCTCGAGGAAGTCGGAGCCTTGTGCGTACCGGGGCAACATATAGAATAGGGGCAGGCAGACATGCCTATTTTATAAAAAGCCTTTTAATATTGTAGAAATACAAGTAGAACCGTATGCCAGAAAATAACAGCAATAATCAGAAGCAAGGCGGACTTTCGTGGTCGACTCCGGAGCAGAGCCCGATGCCGGCGCAAAAACCTGCCGCTGCTCCCAAGGCGCAGGTAGTGCCGTCTAAACCGGCTTCAAACTCGACAAAATATATCAGCATGATAGTACTCGGCGTTATTGCAGGCGTTATCATCGCGTGGGGCTACTCGGCACTGCGTTCTCCGCAAGGAGCGGCGTCAACAGCCGATACAAATCTTGGCGTCGACATCTCCGAAGTCACTCCCGTGCTCGCTTCGGGCCTTGGCCTTACTATCGCGAGCCCGCAAATAGCCGGCAACTCAGTCGCCGTCGCAAAAGCGGCAGTGTCCGCTCCGACATGGATAGTCGTTTATGAAAACAACGCGGGGCAGCCGGGCAATGCGCTCGGGGCGGCTCTCTTCTTCCCTGAAAATCAGGGCGGCACGGTGGAACTGCTACGGGGAACTTCTGCAGGTAAATCGTACTTGGCAACTGAACAGGTGGATAACGGCGACCGCAAGTTCTCCCTTAAAGACGACCAATTCCTCAGCGTAGACGGGTCGCCGCAGTGGGTAACTTTCGAGGTCAAATAAAAAGTACGGTAGTATTACGCTATGGGATTGGAAAGTGAGTTTATCGTGCCCCTCGCCGTTGCAGCTCTCTTGGGTTCTCTGCTGGGGCTTGAGCGCTCTTTGGCGGGCAAGCACGCCGGCATGCGCACCTACGCTATGGTGTCCTTAGGCTCCTGCTTGTTTGTCGTTGTCGGCACACTCTCTGCCCTCCAGTTGTCGATGTTCCCCGGCCTTAACCCTATCCAAATAGCAGCTTCAATAGTCATCGGGATAGGATTCATCGGCGCCGGGCTTTCGGCCTTGCACGGCGAGCATCCGGAGCTCACGACCGCGTCCGGCATTTGGGTGGCGGCCGGCGTCGGCATGGCATCCGGTTTCGGTTTTTATTCCGTGGCAACCGCTTCGGTCGTGCTTGGTCTGATCATTTTTTGGTTTTTTGCCAAGCTCGAGCATCGAATGAGCGAGCGGTACGGGATAAAACACGAAGGATAAAAAATGCTAGACTGCTCTCAATGAGTCAGTTTTACAAGCCAAACCGCAAGCCGGATTATAACTACGGCGGCTCTAAATGGACTCTGTCTCGCAGCAAGATAGAGCTGTTTATGGACTGCGCGCGCTGTTTTTTTATGGACAACAAACTTGGTGTGGCGCGCCCGCCCGGTTTTCCGTTTAATCTCAACTCTGCTGTTGACACGCTTCTAAAAAAAGAGCTGGACACGCACCGCGCGAGGGGTACGCAGCACCCTCTCGCTAAAGCTTACGGACTTGATGCCATACCTTTGGCGCACGCGCAAATGGATGAGTGGCGCGACGCTCTGCGGAACGGCGTAAAGTGCGTGCACAAAGAAACCGGCCTTACGGTGCGCGGAGGCGTGGATGATATTTGGATTAATAAAAAAGGCGAACTCATCGTCATCGATTACAAAGCCACCAGCAAAGATGGGCGCATAGAGAGTTTAGACGAAGAGTGGCACCGCAGTTACAAGCGCCAGCTCGAAATCTATCAGTGGCTCCTCCGACAGAACGGTTTTAAAGTCTCTGATACCGGATACTGGTTTTATGCCAATGCGACTAAAGACCGAGCGGCATTCGACGGCAGGCTTGATTTTGAACTGACGCTCGTGCCGTATACAGGCTCGACCGACTGGGTGGACGGCACACTGGTGTCATTAAAAAAATGCCTCGACAGCGAAGCGCTTCCATCGGCCGGCGAGGATTGCGACTATTGCCGGTACCGGCAGGCGGTCGGGGTTGTATTACAAAAGTATGAAAAAGGTAAAACGAAGCCGCTCTTTTAGCGAAAAAGTTTACGCAGTGGTCGCTAAAATTCCGCGCGGCAAGACCATGACCTACAAACAAGTTGCCGCGCGCGCCGGCAACAAGCTTGCGGCGCGCGCTGTAGGGACGCTGATGGCGCACAACTACGACGAAAAAATTCCGTGCCACCGAGTCATCCGCAGCGATGGCAAAATAGGCGACTACAACCGCGGCGGTCCCGCCAGAAAAGTTGAATTACTTCTTGAAGAAGCCTATAGACGATAATGGAAGTAAAGATTGAACCGACGTGGAAAAAGGTTTTAGAAGACGAATTTGGTAAAGAATATTTTGCCGAACTTACCGCTTTTGTTAAAGATGAGTACAAAAAAGGCGCGGTGTACCCTCCTCCGAAGAATATTTTTAGGGCTTTTGATTTATGTCCGTTCGATAAAGTTAAGGTGGTGATACTCGGCCAAGACCCTTACCACGGAGCAGGCCAAGCCAACGGATTGTGCTTTGCGGTTGGGGAGGGTGTTGCTTTACCACCATCTCTGCAGAATATTTATAAAGAATTAGAAAGCGACCTCGGTGAGCAAGGTCGAACCTTGCTTAAAACCGGCGATCTCGAGCGGTGGGCCAAACAAGGTGTACTACTTTTAAACGCGACGCTTACGGTGCGCGCCAGCACTGCAGGCTCGCATCAAAACAAGGGCTGGGAGGAGTTTACCGACGCGGCTATTAAAGCGCTCTCCGATAAGCGCGAACACGTAGTGTTTATTCTTTGGGGAAACTATGCCAAGCAAAAAGGCGCGCATATCGACCGCACCAAGCATTTGGTTTTAGAATCTCCGCATCCCTCTCCATTTTCCGCCCATTCCGGCTTCTTCGGCAGTAAACCCTTCAGCAAAACAAACGACTACCTGAAAAAAACCACCCAAACTCCTATTGAGTGGTTTTAATTCATGTTATTCTTTAATTCGTACGAATAAACGAATATACTATGAGTGAGATAAAAGAAACGGAACGGCAATTAAAGGCTCTCGCAAACAAGCGCCGCTTGGCTATTCTTAAATTTTTATTCGCAAAAGAGCCGGCTTCCGTAGGCTCTATTGCCCAAGAAATAAAACTTTCTTTTAAGTCAACCTCTAATCATTTACTTATTCTTTCAGCGTGCGATGTTTTGGATAGGGAACAAACTAGTACGACCGTTTTATATCGCCTTACCCGCCCCGTATCTCCGCTAGTAAAAACCGTGCTCGGTATTCTATAATTCGTACGAATTAAGGAATAAAGAGAGATAGTGGTAAAGAAAAAAGCCGCCTTTTTGGGCGGCGTGGGTAGCGGTTTTAGGTTGCCGTTCTGAACTCGACAGGAAGTGGCATGATTTTGGTAAACAGACCCTTTGCACTTTCCGACAGCGAAAGCGGGGTGACGATCGCTGTCTCGGGAGAACACATTTCTCCGTGTACGACCACCTGAGCGATTACCTCCCCGAACGGGATGTGCAGCTCGACGCAGTTTAGCTTCGTATTAAAGCGGGTTCGGACTGGTCGATCTGTTTGAGAAAGCCCGCCGGCTATTTCATCCAGCTGCTTTCTGAATAGGCTAACGTAAGAACAGCCGCTACCGCCCCAAGGGTCAACAACTTTATCGACAGTCTTGAATGTGGCCGCGGATGTCCGTCTGAGTGCCTGTCTTAACCATTTAAATAACATCAGCGTACTCCTGTTATTTTGTTTCAGTTTTGTCTTCTGCCGACCACTATGCCATAAAGTTACAGCAAAGGGCAAGGAATAAAATTTTTACCAAATTTGGGCGCGGGAGGAGGGGGAACGATACAGACGGTCTCCTTTTTTAACGTTAAAGGTTTTGTAAAACGGCTCAAAGTTGGAGAGCGGGCCGTTGATGCGCCATACATGGTCGGCATGCGGGTCGGTCAGCGCGGCAAGCTTTCTTACTTCTGGACGCGCCTTCTCCTGTTCCATCTGGGCATAGCCCAAAAAGAAACGCTCTTCCGGCGAGAGGCCTGCGATAATTTTTCGTCCGGTCTTTTTAAGATAGTGCTGGTATGCCTCATACGCGATAACCAGCCCGCCCATGTCGGCCATATTTTCGCCCAAGGTCAGCTGGCCGTTTATGCGTACGCCGGGCTCTACCTCAACAGCGTTGGCTTGCGATACAAACGCTTTGCTTTTTTGCATAAAGCGTTTACGGTCGGCGTCGGTCCACCAGCTTTTCATATTGCCTTTGGCTTCAAACTTTGAGCCTTGGTCGTCGAAGCCGTGCGTCATCTCGTGCCCGATGACAGAGCCGATTCCTGCGTAGTTGACCGCCGCATCTGCCTTGGCGTCAAAAAACGGCCACTGCAAAATTGCGGCAGGGAAAACAATTTCATTGAGGTTAAAATTGCAGTACGCGTTGACGGTTTGCGGTGTCATGTGCCACTCGCCGCGGTCGACCGGCTTGCGCAGTTTGCGCATTTGTTTGCGGTGGTGCCACTGTGCGGCGCGTAACATGTTTCCAAAATAATCATCAGGCTCTATCAGCAGACCTGTATACTTTTCCCATTTAGTCGGGTAGCCGATTTTGCGGCTCATGGCGCGCAGTTTGATAATCGCTTTGCGCTTGGTGGCGGAGCTCATCCAATCGAGCTTTTTAATCCGGCTTTTGTATACGTCAAACAAATCGCTTACCAGCGCGTCCATGGTGCGCTTGGAGGCGGCGGGGAAGTATCGTTTGACGTACAGCGCGCCGAGCGCCTCGCCCACGACACCAGTGCTCCCTAGCGCGCGGCGCCAGAGCGCGCGCATCTTTTTTTGCCCTGTAAGTACCGCAGCGTACTTAAAATTTTCTTTAATAAAGCGGTAGGAAAGCAAAGATGAAACGTCGCTTATGACATGCCACTCCAGATATGTCTTCCACTCCTCGAGCGGTACAGTCTTGAGTATTTTACTTACCGCCTTAAAAAAATCCGGCTGGCCGACGATAAGCGTTTTGAGTTTTGGCGCATGCGTGCGGGCAAAGTAATCGCCCCAGTTAACATTGGGTGAGAGTTTTTGCAGTTGTGCAATAGTAAGTTTGTGATACACCTTTTCTGAATCGCGGGTGTCCTCTTTTTTCATAGATGCTTTCGCCAACTTTGTTTCTATACAAAGGACGGTCCTTTGTATCTCTTTTGATTCTTTAGCGGTCGCGCCGGCGAGCGCGGAGAGCTTTTTTATATGTTCTATATACGCCGCGCGGACGCGTTTTTGCTCCGGTTTGTCGAGCAGATAGTAGTCGCGCTCGGGCATTCCCAAGCCGCCTTGCCATAGGTGCAGCGCGTAGCGCGAGGAGTCTTTGGAGTCTTGGTCGACAAACGCGCCCCAGCCTGCCGACACGCCAAGCACATGCAAGCGGGCGATTACTTTGAGCAAGTCTTCTTTGGTTTTTATATCGCGCACCAACAAGCGCAAGGGAGCCATCGGCCCCGCATCCAACTTGTTGCGTGTCTTCATGTCGATAGCGGAGCGGTAGACGCTCCGTACCAGCGGGTGCCTAGTAGTCGTGACTATCTTTTTGAGTTGCTGTTCTGTCCGGTAGCGCAGGATGGTAAAGGAGCCCCACCGCGACTCCTCGGGCGGTATCTTGGTCTTTTTGAGCCAACCGCCGTTGGCGTACTGGCAAAAATCATCCTGCGCCCGCACCTTTTTGTCGATATTTTTTGTATCAAATCCCCAGTACATATGTGCGTGCATGGTACCAAAATTCCTCGAACTTGGGTATGATAAGACGCAATGACCCCTAACGAGGTGCGGGCGAAATATTTGGAGTTTTTTGGGGCTCGCGGGCACGCGATACTCCCTTCGGCTCCTTTGGTGCCGGAGAATGACCCTACGACGCTTTTTACCGGCTCGGGCATGCAGCCCTTGGTGCCGTACCTCCTTGGCTCTCCGCATCCGGCCGGCAGCCGCTTGGCCAACTCGCAAAAATGTTTTAGGTCGATGGATATAGAGGAGGTGGGGGACAACCGGCACACCACCTTTTTTGAAATGCTCGGTAACTGGTCTTTGGGCGATTATTTTAAAAAAGAGCAGCTTGGCTATTTTTTTGAGTTTCTTACAAAAGAAATAGGTACCCCGAAAGAAAAGCTTTGGATTACTTGTTTTGAGGGCGACCCGTCGCTAAATTTGCCGAAAGACACCGAGTCGGCGGAGATTTGGAAATGCCTCGGCATGCCGGAGAGTCATATTAATTTTTACGGCTCAAGCAAAAACTGGTGGAGCCGCGCGGGCGCGCCGGAAAACATGCCTGCGGGCGAGCCAGGCGGCCCGGACTCGGAGGTGTTCTACGACTTTGGCACGCCGCACGACACAAAATTTGGCGCCGAATGCCATCCCAACTGCGATTGCGGCCGCTTTTTAGAAATCGGCAATTCGGTGTTTATGCAATATATAAAGAACGCCGACGGAACCTTCGGCCTTCTGCCCAAACAAAATGTCGACTTTGGAGGCGGGCTCGAGCGCATCGCCGCGGCATCTATAAATAATCCTGACGTATTTGCTACCGAGGCTTTTACTCCGCTTATTAAAAAACTTGAGGACGCGAGCGGAAAAACATACGAAAAAGACAAACGTTCGTTCCGTATAGTAGCCGACCACTTGCGCGCTGCCGGGTTTTTGATAGCCGACGGCGTGCTCCCCGGCAATGTGGAGCGCGGATATGTTGTGAGGCGTCTTATACGCCGAGCCGTGCGCTACGCCGACACACTGGGTGTTCCGCACGGACAACTCGGCGACCTGACAGGCATCGCAGAAATTGGAGAGGAGGAAACACGCTTCCGCAAAACGCTAGAGCGCGGGATGAAGGAGCTCGCGCGATTTACCGCCAGCGGGTCGCTTTCGGCAGCGGACGCCTTCCAGCTCTTTACCACCTACGGATTCCCGATTGAACTTATTGCCGAGGAGGCCGGACTGCGAGGCATTAAGCAGATAGATTTTGAAGGGTTTAAAGAGCTGCTCAAAGAGCACCAAAACCTCAGCCGTGCAGGCTCGGAGCAAAAGTTTAAAGGCGGTTTGGCCGACACTAGCGAAAAAACAACACGCCTACACACCGCGCACCACTTGTTATTGAGGGCACTGCAACAGGTGCTTGGTGCTGGAGTGCATCAGCGGGGGAGCAACATTACGCAAGAACGCCTTCGTATCGATTTTATTCATGGCGAAAAGATGACCGCGGAACAAAAAGCCGAGGTAGAGCGGATTGTGAACGAAAAAATTAAAGAAGATTTGCCGGTGGTGCGCACCGAGATGGCGCTGGCCGAAGCGGAAAAACTACACGCCGAGCACGAGTTCGGGGCAAAATATCCTGAACGCGTGTCCGTCTATTCCGTCGGCCCACTCGACTCCGCATATTCGATAGAATTCTGCGGCGGCCCGCATGTGCAGCACACCGGCGAGCTCGGCGTCTTTAAAATCCAGAAAGAAGAAGCAGTAGCACAGGGAATACGCAGAATAAAAGCGGTGCTAGAATAACTTAATGAAGACCGTTCTTATACTTGATGTTGAGAACGGCTCCGCCGGCTCCGCGCTTGCGCAGATAGCGCAATACAAACAGCCGAAACTTTTCGGCGAGATGCGCTCGCATGCGCCGCTTGGCGCGAGAGTTACCGGCGCGCTTTTGTCCGCGAACATAAAAAAGGCCGCCGCAAACGCGATACGGCACGCTGGCGAGGTGGCGGCGCGCATTAGACTGCATCCTAAAGCTGCCCCGCTGGGCACGGTCGGCTCGATAGCGGTTTTTTTGGCTCCGCCGTGGGGCAGGCCGAATTTAGAGGGAGGCAGGCCGGACTTTATGCCTGAGATGTCGCAGTATTTGAGCATCGAGCTTGGAGCGGCGTTCGGGGATACGCCGGTGTCGTTTTATACATCCGCCGGCGCAACGGCGTTTGGCGTTCGCTCGCTGTTTGCTCCCGAGCCGTGCTTGGTGTGCAATATTACCGGCGAAGTTTCCGAGATTATGCGCATGGACAACGACGGCGTGCGGGCGCACGCGACCTTTCCAACTGGGCAGAACGCGCTTTTGCGCACTTTGCGCGCCCACGGCGGGCTCTCCGAGCACGAAGCGCGCTCCGCGGCGCGCCTCCCGTTTGACACACGGCACATACGCGAGCCGTTTCGCGCGGCGGCGGGGGAGTTTGCCGGTCATTTTAAAAACGCAGTCAAAGAACTTTTGAGCCCAGGCGACATACTGCGGGTGCGGGTTATCGGCGCGGAACCGGCGGGAGAGTGGTTTGCACGCGCGCTTGCCGCGGACGAGTCGGTTGCCGAACTCTTTCCCGACGGCGGAGAGATACGCGCGCTCCGGTCGCATCATTTAACACAGCACATCGAGGCACACGCGGAAGTTCCGGACCTTCTGTTGATGCTTGACGCGCTTTTTGTGGACAGTGGGGTATAATAAAAAAGTATGCGTGATATCCGAAATTCGCACGAAGACGCAGGAGAGCGCTCTATCCGCAATATACCTTTGCACCGCCGAGCCAAGCACGCCGCCGACCACGGACATCAAGACGAAATTATCGACCTGCCACGGCACCGACGCCGCATGCCGAGGCGCTTTTGGATTATTGCTTTGGCAGTAGTTGCGGTATGTGCCGTCTTTGGTCTTTTGCTTTCAACCGTATTTGCCGGTGCGACCATTGTTGTCTACCCGCGCTCCGAAACAGTAACACTGCCGGCGACTTTGCAGGCGCAGCAGAACGCGCCGGTCGGCACCCTTGTATATCAGACAATATCAGTTACCCGCTCTGCCAGCGTTTCTGTGCCTGCATCCGGAACAAAAATGGTTTCCCGTCCGGCAAGCGGCATCATTACTATCAGCAACAGCTTCAGTTCCGCCAGCCAGCGGCTTATCGCCAACACGCGCTTTGAAGCCGCCGACGGAAAAATCTACCGCATCCGCGATTCAGTAACTGTACCAGGCGCGACCGGAACGGGTTCTGCTCTAAAACCCGGAACTGTCAGCGCAACCGTGTATGCCGATTCGCCCGGTCCCGGCTACAACAAATCCGCGGGCGAAGTGTTTACTATCCCCGGTTTTAAGGGAGACCCGCGCTACGGCAAGTTTAGCGGCAAATCGGATGGAGTGATAAGCGGCGGATTTACCGGCGACGAGCCGGCTATAGCAGACAGCGACCTTGCCGCCGCCAAAACCTCTCTGCAGCAAAAACTGGATACCGACGTGCGGTCGGCCGCGACGGCCGCTGTCCCCGAAGGATCAATAGCTATCCCCGGCACACTCGATGTTTCTTTTATGGGCATTACCCAGACGCCGGGCTCCGACAAAACCGCGAGCTTAAGCCAAAGTGCCACGGCGACCGGCATTATCGTCCGCCAGGGCAGTTTGGCGAGCGCAATTGCAAAAGCAGAGGTAGATCGATATCAGGGAGAGGCGGTGCTTTTTGACGGCTCGTCTGCCATGGACATATCGATGGATCCCGGCAGCAAGCGCGACGACGGCACTATTACGCTTGCTCTCAAAGGTAAAGCAACGCTAGTGTGGCAGTTTGATAAAAACGCTCTTGTTTCCGCGCTTGCCGGCAAAGACAAAGACGGCTTTCAGGACGCGATAAAGGCGTTCCAGCCGGCAGTTGCCAAGGCTGATGCGGTTGTTCGCCCATTCTGGCAGGGCAAATTTCCCTCCGACCCGGCCAAAATCACCATAAAGGTGTCAAGCGGGAAATAGTGGGAAAGCCCCTTGGCGTTAACTAGTCAGCACCTTCGCAACACTTCAAGTGGCGTCTGGTAATTGATTCCCATGTGCGAACGCTTCCCATTGTAATACGGTAAATACTCCTCAAGCGCG
>Ga0209542_10020574_pt1 | contig 10439 bp, 7 predicted proteins | sample RifCSPhighO2_01_FD_184028 | JGI IMG/M metagenome (GOLD analysis project Ga0209542, IMG submission 184028) | Soil microbial communities from Rifle, Colorado - Rifle CSP2_plank highO2_0.1 (SPAdes) (version 2) | ecosystem: Environmental > Terrestrial > Deep subsurface > Rock core/Sediment ...
CCCAAGCCGCCGTAAATTTCCGAACCGGGGAAAATAAAACCGCGCCGCTTAGCGAGCGACACAATATCTTGTAATTTGTTGTTTATCTCTGTCTTCATCGATTTGATTATTATTCTACCACAGTTCCACTGCCGGCCGAATTAGTATTCAGTGATCGCTGGCGAGCTTGAAGACTTGTTTTGGCAAAAGTGTCATTGCCGGTGAGAATACTGTCGCCGATTATAATTGGGGTTGTGCCAATTTGCGAAGCGGAAGGCGTGAAGCCAATTTGGAAAGTCGCTTCTTTTGGACTTGAAATTAAACCGGCGCCGCGCGGAATTTGACCGGCACGCCAAGAGACCTCGCGAGTGTTCTCATTGAAAGCAATTAATTGGCCGGTCGGCGTAATATTGCCGACAAAACGAACATAAGGCGGCAAGGTAGATATGACGCGGGCATCACTGACAATATTGCTTGAATTGGCAATATTCCAAACAACTGTGTAAATTGTTTCCTGTCCTACTTTCGGCGGAATAGGACCAGCCCCCGTCTTCAAACTCCCAATTAATTGTAGGTCTGAAGCAATTTTTATTGTCCGCTTTTCGAAATTATTCACCTCGCTTGTTGTCCCAAAAGTCGGCTGATTGCCTTTGATTGAAACTTCTAAATCAATTTGCGGATCAGTTGCTAATTTGCCGGCGCTGAAAGTCGGCAAGGAACTTAAAGAAAAACCGACCGAGCCTCGCGCGCCGGGGTCAAGGAAAGCAAAATCGGAATTTGTGTTACGGTTGAAAATAATTGTGTCGGTGTTGGAATCATAAAATCCATCGGAAACATCAACTTCGCTCTTGTCAAAAAAGCCGGTAAGCTTCACACGAATTTCAAGATTGTCTACTCGTTCGTCTAAGTTGTTGGCATAATTGATTGCAACAGGAATATCAGTTTGGCTTGTTCTCGTATATTCGGGCTTATATTCGCCAGCAACTAAAATTCTTGCTTCAATAAATGCCTTACCTAACACAACGCTATGGAGCTTGGCAGAATAAACCGTTGCCAAACGGCCTGACGACATTTTGTCAGCCTCACCAATTTCTGCTGAAAAAGTTCGGGTCTCGCCTTCGCCGCCCAAAAGCTTGCCTCTAATTGAAATATTTTTAGAAGCGCCGGGAGCTAGATCGCCTAAGTCAAAAAAGTTATTAGAGAAAATCGGCGTTGGCGTACTGTCGCTGACAACAAAACCACTTGGGTAGCGTAAGCTTAAACTTGTCCCGGAAAGCAGGTTGCTTGAATTAGAAGTTACTTTAATATTTAAAACAAAATCTTGATCGGAAGTAACAGCAGTTGGCGCATCAAATTCAACCAGAATTGGCGAAGAACTTAAAACAACGCTATGCTTTAATTCTTTCACAAAAATTGCGTTGGAATTAGCCAGCCGATATTCTAAAGTAATTATTAAATCTTTTGTCGAACCCTCTTCCCCTAAAAGAATTGGCTCAACAACTTTTGTCACTGTTTGGTTGGCGCCGATTGTGCCAATCGTTTCGCGAAGCCTTGCTTCTTCACCATCAAGTCCGCCTTTCGGATATTTTATCACCAGATCAGCCAGCTCTAGATCAACGCTATTTTTATTACTTATCTCAACTAAAAGCGGCAATTTCTCACCACCGGTGGCAAAGCCGGTGCCCGAAACTGAAATCGCTATATTCTCCGACGAGACAATGCTGCCGCCAGAGAGAAAAATGATCAAACTCACGCCAAGTGCGATTATAAAGAAAGCGATCGAGATAAAGAAAAATTTTTTGAAAATAGAACCCGACATTTTCGGTTTTTTGAAAATTCCCGGTTCCTCTTTCTTAGCTTCCCATTCGGGATTAACGCCGTAAGTTTTCGGTTTTAATTTGGTTTCATGAAAGCGCGGCAGACCTTTTTTCTGGCCGTAAAGATGCTTTTCGAGCTCATTTAGATACTTGATATCGCCGTTCATATTTTGATGATTATAGCATAAAAAAAATAAGGAATGTTTTTTAAAAAACCCCGATCCGGACGATCGAGGTTTGTAAAAATGAATTAAAAAATAAATTTCACCGCGCTTTAGTTTTCGCTAACTGAAGTCCAGCCCAGAATTTTTGGACCAAGAATCACTTCATTGGTCAAACCACTTTGGCGGAATGCAGTTTCCACTTTTTTGGCAATCGCGTATTTTTCTGAGGATGTACTCATGGTTGTTTGGTTTTTACGCCAATCAGCAAAAACGAGAACATTCTCCACGGTGCAGCCGGTAACATTGGCAAATTCTTCTTTCCTTTCCGTAATTTCTTCGGTAACAAGTGATTCCTCAATTGCCACATTATCGGAGATAACGCGAGCAAGGAATTCCTGCACATCGGGGAGTGTTACGGTATTGAAATTCAATTCCTGAGCAAATGGCACTTTCGCAGAAACTTCTGAAATGATTTTTTTGATGCCGGAATTAAATTTGTCTTTAGTACTCTGAACCGTCCTGGTGTCAGAAAGAACCGTTACAATAACGCCATTGATTTTCGTCAAAGTTTGCACCTGATTTAAATCAATTACTACCGGGATATGTTGGGGCTTTCTGCCAATCAAGCCGAGTGTACCGAGAACCCGCATGAAGAGTTCATACGGAGTGGTGAGTATTGATAAGCAAATGGTAACCACATTTAAAACTGAATTTGTCCGCACGCTGTAAAGTATCAACAAATATGATGCTTCGTAAACTTTTTCAACCGGCATTGTTAATAATCCGATTGATTGGAAAGTGCTTACTTTTTCCAAAAGTGCAGAAAAATCATTCCACAAATCAACCGGTGTTCCTGTGTAATCAGCGATTTTTTCGGCATTTTTTTTAATTGTCCTGCCCAGTGAACTGAAAAAACTGAAAGCAAAATTTAACATCAGAATAAAGAGAAAAGAAATTTTTCCAACTGTTGTTGGAACTTTTCCTGTGAGAACCTTGGCGGTCGGGGTTGTTTTAGTTGTTGTATTCATTTTAAAAAGTATTAGAGTTTGACTTATTTTTACTGTTTTTTCTGACAACTCAAGCATGCCAGTCTCTGATTTTCAGTTAGTCAGTCCGGATAACTATGAAAAGCCAAAAAAGAATTTTTGTCTAAATATTCAAAAAATACCAAAAAAACACTTTGGAAAACACCCTTTTGGCTTTTCATAGCACTCTATTTATGAAAGAACATAACAGGTTTTAAATAGTAACAAAGCAATTACACTCTGTAAATGGGGATAATTAATTAAACAACATTATTATCGTTATTGTCAAAAACTAAAATTTTAAGCCTCTCCTTAATGATATAATTAGAGATAACCGTATGAAAACTAAAAACTACCTAATAATATTGTCGACCTTATCTTTAATTGTTTTCCCATCTTTTTTAAAAATTGAGGCAAAAAACGTTTTAAACAAAGAAAATCTTCAGTTAGTCCGCCATTTATATGACATTTCTAAAATCCCTCACCCTAAAGCAGTCGCTTTCAGTCCTCGTGGAGGAGAAATTTGGACAACTTCTCTCTTAAATAATAAAAGCGGTGTTAGTATTTTTGATTCGCTTACTGGTAAAAAAATAAAAGACATAAATTTAAATAAAAGTGGTGGCGTAGAAATTATTTTTTCTAATGACAGCACAAAAGCTTACATAAGTCAGATGGAAACTGCTAAAATTTTTGAAGTTGCCACAGCCACAAAGGAAATTTTAAGAACTTTTAATACAGGCGGGACCTGGACGAAAATTCTGGCTTTATCAAATGACGGAGAAAAATTATTTGCTTCAAATTGGGTTTCAAACAATGTTTCTGAAATAAATATAGAAAACGGGAAACTAATTCGTAAAATAAAAACAGTCAAAACTCCGCGGGGCTTATATCCGACAAAAGATGGCAGATATTTATACGTCGCCGGTTTTGATAAAGGCGAAATTCAAAAGATAGACCTAAAAACCGGACTCGGTAAAATTATTTTCAAAAGCGGCGGCGCGATGCGCCATATCGTCGCCGATGAAGAAAAAAATATTTTGTATATTTCCGACATGGGAAAAAATATGATTTGGAAATTAAATCTTTTAAACGATGAGGTAATTTCGTTTGCTAAAACAGATAGCCACCCAAACACAGTCGCATTGTCGCCGGATAAAAAAATTCTTTTTGTCTCCAATCGCGGTAAAAATTTTTCAGCAACAAATTATTCTCGCCCGGGACCAGAATGGGGTTCGGTTCTTCTTTTCGAAACAAACACTGGGCGTTTGCTTGATGCTATTATCGGCGGCAATCAGCCAACCGCGCTCTCGCTTTCACCAGATGGTGAAAAGCTCGTTTTTTCTAATTTTTTGGACGCTAAGCTAGAGATCTGGGGAATTCCACCGTCAGAAATTTTAACGGCAAATCAAAGCACTTTTAGTAAAAACTATAAAAAATACATCCGAAAATTTTAATCAACACAAAGAAGTGCGTCATTTCGACCCGTCCCAGGAATAATCGTATTTGAGATCAAAGTCGTCTCGCCTGTTCTAACAACCTTATAAATTCGTTCATAATTTTCATGAGTGCCGCAACCGAAAGTGTTTTTGAAAATAACCTTAACAAAGAAATTGTCTTCTGGATGAGTGGCGGTATAACCTTCTAAAATATCATCGGTTTTCATTTTAAGATCAGCCGCCACTGCGGCTACAAAAGACATGGCTTCTGTTTCAGTAGTAACTGGGGCTAAGCTTTTTAATTTTGCCAACGTGTCAATAATTTCTCCATTTGAATATTTGAGAGCATAAGCTCTAGAACACATGCCGCCTTCTCTTCTTAAAAAATTTTCAGGAAATGGTCGAGAGCAAGGCAGTTCACTTGTAGTATTTAAAGCTACTTCAGAAATATTCGACGAAAAACCAGCCAATCGCGAGTCGGTAATCAAATTCCAACTAAGATTACCAATCGTCTTAAGGGAATTTATTTTTGAAAATGTTTTTTTACCAGCAACACCGTCTGAAGTGAGATCGTGATACTTTTGAGCATTGATTAGCGCTTTTCGTGTGTTAGGACCGAATTTGCCATCAATTTGATCAGTGGTTAGAAAATTTTGATCTTGCAGAAAGTGTTGAAGTGCTTTTATACAATCTCCTGAACGAATCCTTCCGTAGCCAATCGACTTACAATTATCAAAATTAAAATAATGCCAATCAAAAGAGCTCGGCGTCAAAGCATAACTTATTAAAGGAAACATCAAAAAGCTTATAAATAATAAACTTGCATATTTAATGATTTTATTCATCATCGTTTAATTATACCAGAAGAGACGTCCTCTAGAGCTGGCTTTGTTTTAATGCTTCATTAATTGTCGGGATAATGCGAACTAAATTTGATTTTGCTTTTATAAAGATATCTTCATCGAACGTCGGTTGAACGAAGGAAAGCAATTCCCTATCGCCAATGTAGCCTAAATGCGAAAGAATTCTTAGGACCAAAACAGCTTCGAGTGCTTTAGTTTCCAATTCATTTTTTTGCAACAATAAAAATCCACTTTTCAAATCTTCAAAAAGCAATTCGTTTTTCTCTTCCAGATCACAGAGCCGTAAAACCAATTTAGAAATATTAACAATGGTTTTAAAATTTTGACTGAAGCGCAAAATCTTTTCTGCCACAACCGGCCGCCAAATTTCTTTGCCTTTTATTACTTCTAATTTTAAAAGACTATAATCTTCTAATTGATAACGGAGCTTAGAAGTAATTTTTCTAATACTCTGACCTTGTAATCTAATCAGTCCAAATTCTCTTGTAAAAACCAAAAAGATTCGGCTGGCTTCGCCAAAATCCTTGCTGCCTAAAATAATTCCTTCCGTTGAGTAGACTGGGTACATTTTATTTTTCAATCGCTATTTTGAACTTTAAATCGGGAAGGATTATTTCCAACCCTTCATTATCTTGAAAAGCAATTTCTTTTATCAAAACAGATTTCTTTAATTCTGTTGAGAATTTGTTGATAAAATCTTGACCAGATTTATTTGTTTGAATAAAAAGAGCAATCTCTTCTAAAGGTTCCAAATTATTTTCTTTGCGGAATTCTTGAAAGCTTCTCGTCAGATCTCTTAAAATTCCCTCTTCTTTAAGTTCGGCGGTAATTTTAGTATCTAAATTTAATTCTTTACCAATTATCACTTCCTTGACATTTACCTCAAGAGCAATAATTTCTAAAAACTCTTTTGGTAACTGAATATTAATTGTTAATTTTTGAAGCGGCTGACGCACTTTAATGCCGGCTGTAGACCGCAATTCAAGCGCCGTGGTGACAACTTCTCTTGTTTCTTTCATTTTTTCCAAAACATCCTCATCAATGATTTTTTCTTCTGGCCAAGCTTCTAAATGAACCGATTCGTTCGAGCCGCCAACTCGTCTGTAAACATCTTCGGCAATAAAAGGCGTAAATGGCGCAATTAATTTCGAAAACTCTGATAAAACAAACCGCAGAGTTTCGCTCTCGCCCGACTTAATTCGTTCACGACTTCGACGCAGATACCATTGGCTCATGTCAAAAATAAAATCGCGAATCGCTCGGGCACTTTCAAAAATATGGTAATCGTTTAATTCGCGCGTCACAAGGCGAGTTAAAAAATTTAACCGCGCAATAATCCAGCGGTCTAAAACATTATCAATCTTAGGCCCCTTCGCTTTTTTGTAGGTTTCATAAAAAGTCAGCACGTTGGAAAGAAGCGTGAAAGGTTTCTTAGCAATTTCAGAAACAATTCGCTCATCGTAATTTTTTGACTCACCCGGCTGATTGACCGCGTACATGAAAAACCGCAAAAGATCCGCGCCATATTTTTCAATTTCAATATTCGGATCAACAACGTTGCCAAGCGACTTGGACATTTTCTTGCCTTCGACATCAAGAATGTGACCCAAAGAAATAACATTTTTATAAGCCCGGCCTTTTCCTACAATCGTCCCCACAGCATGAAGCGTGTAAAACCAGCCGCGCGTCTGATCAATCGCCTCGGAAATAAAATCAGCCGGATAGCCTTTGTTATCAAGCCATTCTTTATTTTCAAAAGGATAATGATCTTGTGCAAACGGCATACTGCCCGAATCAAACCAAACATCGAGCACTTCCGGAAGTCTATGAGCTTCCCCGCCACAATCGCACTTGAAAACAACATCATCAATATATGGCCGGTGAAGGTCGAGTTCAAAATCGCGATTGTGCGGGAATGGCACAAAAGGCAGCTCGACAACTACGGCCGGTTCAATAAAATCACGAGCCGGCGGCTTGAGTCGGGCCGAATCTTCTTTATTTAAACCAAGACTGCCGGCCAGAAGCATCCAGGCCGGATACTCGTGGGTGACAATTAAAATATTTTTACCTTCATACTTCTCTTCAATTTCAGAAAGAAAAGTCATTGTTCTTTGACGAACATCATAGAGACTCTCGCCTTCCGGCGGAGATTTCGTCATTTTATCTAATTGAGCGCAAAAATACTCGTCGGCGCTGCAAGTATTCGTGTAACCAAAAAAGTCGCGGTATTCATCAATTGATTTCAAGTCAAATTTCCCTAAATTTATTTCTCTAATTCTGTCATCAAAAACGACTTCACAACCAGTCTCTTTTGCGATTATCTCCGCCGTTTCTTTTGTGCGCAAGTAGGGCGAAGCGAAAATCAAATCAATATTTTTATCTTTTAAATTCTCCGCCGCCGTTTTTGCCAACTCGCGGCCATGTTCTGTCAAATGGTGTTCGTGAGTTATTTTAGAACTGACAATTCTTAAAACATTATTTTCCGCCTGCCCATGACGCATCACAAAATATTTGTTGCCGGACTTTTTGACTCGCTTCTTGATTTCAAGAGTACCGCCAACAACAATATTTTCTTTACATTCTTTGCATTGCCAGATCGGTAGCGGCGTGCCCCAGTAACGCTCGCGCGAAATCGCCCAATCTTTTACCTCCGTAAGCCATTCGCCGAAACGGCCTGTTTTGATATGTTCTGGCACCCAATTTATATTTTTGTTCTCGGCGACAAGTTTATCACGAAGCTCTGACATTCGGATATACCAAGAATCACGCGCAAAATAAATGAGCGGCGTCTTGCAGCGCCAGCAATGCGGATAGCTATGCTCGTATTTTTCTTTTTTATAAAGCAAATTTCGGCCAGCCAAATCTTTAATAATTAGAACTGCCGTAGCCTCGTCTTTAACAAATTTTCCCGCCAAAAATCCGGCTTCTGGTTTAAAAGTCCCGTCGTCACTGACAATATGATATTTCGGCAGGCCAATTTTAGTGCCCAACGCAAAGTCGTCCGCGCCATACATTACAGCAGTATGAACAACGCCCGTGCCGTCAGTCGTGGTGACAAAATCGGCCGGATAGATTTTGAAAGCCTTTTCGCCTTTCACAAAAGGATAGAGCGGCTCGTATTCCAAACCAACTAAATCTTTGCCTTTCAAGTTCTCAATAATTTCATACTCGCCGGAAATTATTGAAAGTCTTTCTTTGGCTAAAATTAAAAACTCTTCGCCAATTTTTATTTTTACATAATCAATATCAGAACCGACTGCTAGCGCGACGTTGCCGGGCAATGTCCAAGGCGTTGTCGTCCAAGCCAACACAAAAGTGTTTTCTTGGCTGATAATTTTAAATTTTACTGTTAACGCCAGATCTTTGACGTCTTTGTAGCCCTGCGCTAATTCATGGCTTGAAAGCGCGGTACCACAACGCGAGCACCATGGCAAAATTTTATAATCCTTGTAAAGCAATTTTTTATCATCAGCCGTTTTAATCACCCACCAAACACTCTCCATGAATTTCGGATCAAAAGTAAAATAAGCGTTATTTTGATCAACCCAAAAACCAATTCTTTTCGTAAAATTTTGCCAGAGCTCTAAATATTTCAAAACGCTTTCTTTGCATTTTTTATTAAACGCTTCAATGCCGTATTGTTCAATTTCTTTTTTGGAACTTAATTTGAGTTCTTTCTCAACTTCCAGCTCGACCGGAAGTCCGTGCGTGTCCCAGCCGGCCCGACGGCGGACGTGATATCCTTGCATCGTCTTAAATCTCGGAATTACATCTTTAAAAGCCCGGGCTTCCAAGTGGTGAATTCCCGGCCGGCCGTTAGCGGTTGGCGGCCCTTCATAGAAAATAAACTCGCCCTCAGGCGCAGGCTTATTTAAAGTTTTTTCGAAAATTTTGTTTTCTTCCCAAAATTTAAGGACCGCTTCCTCTAATTTAGCAAACTCGCTTTTTTCTGGGTTGTTTCCTTGAATTTTTTCCGACATAAAATGTATTTTAACATAAATTTAAATTAAAATATTTGACAATAATCCAATTTCAGCTAACCTTAAGCCAGATTTAAGTTTAACCTAAAATCCTTTTAAAAATGAAAACAGCTCTTTATCCCGATCACCATTGTCTGCCTTTTTGGCGCAAGCCAACTCAGCCGACCATCTTATTTAATGAAATCAAATTAGCCAGTTACGCTAAAAAAGGCACTGATGAGAAAAACATTTTGTTGGCAAGCCAATCCGACATATGGCCCGTTCTCTTAGGACTCAACAGATTACAAGTTCCTGCCATGGCTCATGTATCAATTGTTTTTGATCCCAAAACTTACACTTTTGACCAGTGTAAAAGAATGTGGGTTCAAATATCAGAGCTACCCGAACAAAATGATGAAAATGGCATCCCGTTAGTTGTTAATGAGGGAAAAGTACAGGTCTCTTGTTTGTGGGGTATCGATAATGGAACCCGCAGTCCGCTTGATTTCCTTAGCGAAGAAGAATGGAAAGACGACAGCAAGAAAAAATCCCCCGAGTTCTGGGCTAACTTATTCGGCAAAAAATTGCTGGCCGAGTATGAAAAACTCAAAAGCGAACTTGATACTTTGAACAAAAAAAAGAGGGTGTTGGAAAAGAAAACTCATTTTCTTAACGGGCTAATACTCATGGCTCATTATGATGAGCGAAAGGTTAATTAAAATACAAATCAGCGCATTAAACGAAAACCACCATGTCACTGGTGGTTTTTTAATTTTAAAAAGTTTAACTACTTAAAAAAATTAAAAAGCCCGGCTAAAATTAGCCGAGCATTGTAATACTTTATAATTTCTTCAAATGCCAATAGAAGCGGTTGATTTTCTCGCCTGTCGGTAGTATTGAATGATTTCGCGAATAATAAAACAGAGAGTCATTACTCCAGTAAGATACCAGATGTATTGCCAGAAGGCTTCCCAAGTTGGCCGAAAAACAGACATTATAACAACAGCTGAACCAACCAACCACATACCTAAAGCAACAACAAGAGTGTCTTTGATATTATTTTTTGCTGAAACAATTCCTATCAAGGCACCCATAATCACTCCCGCGATTATAAGCGTAAGAAAATCGTTATCCGTTGTTTTTTGCTGGATAATTAAAAATCCAATAAACAGAAAGAAAGATAAAAGTAATCTCAG
>Ga0209542_10020575_pt1 | contig 10439 bp, 7 predicted proteins | sample RifCSPhighO2_01_FD_184028 | JGI IMG/M metagenome (GOLD analysis project Ga0209542, IMG submission 184028) | Soil microbial communities from Rifle, Colorado - Rifle CSP2_plank highO2_0.1 (SPAdes) (version 2) | ecosystem: Environmental > Terrestrial > Deep subsurface > Rock core/Sediment ...
TCAAATTGTAGGAAATCAATCGTACCCTTTTAGCGATCATGAAGTGGCCCGGAAATATCTGAGGAAAAAATGTTTACCCTCGAGCAAGTTGCGAACATTTGCGGCGGGAAATCTACAGCAGATTCAGACAGAGAGTGGTCAGGCGCTTGAGGCATTCGTAACTTTCTTACAACAAGAGGTTCAAAAATTAGACCAACTACAGGCATTCATTGCAAATAAAATATTTGAGTCGGTGCTTCCATTAGTGCCAACGCTTCTGGATGGGGGAGTGAAACTAGGCGTATACACTGCCGCACTCGGAACGTATAGCACGTTATGCAGTCTCGCAACTGACAAAGCGCAATGTAACGCAGATCATGGACCAAGTGTTACCACAAATCAGCAGATACTGGATTCATACATGAGGACGCAGTTACAGCCCCAAATGGAGGCGTTTGTGGCGAATATTACATCCCAGCAGACAATTGACGAGCTCACCAATGCTGCGCTGCTTGATCTCGGAGAGTTTATTGATGCGTTAGGAAGAGCTCTCAAGTTGCAAAAACTAGAGATTCAACTCACAAAAATAAAAGAACAAAACGGTTCGGTGACGTATTCATTTTCAATCGCGGGACAAGGTGCTGCGCCGCCTCCCGCGCCCCAGGCCCTACTCATACCATTCGCTCATGCGCAAACCGCAGGAAATTGTGTGCTTTCAGTGCAGAATCCTGACGGAACTGACCAGGCGCCAATACAGAGTTGTACCGGTGAGCTTACCCTTAGCACCGGTATTTCAACCTTAGCAGCGGCAGCGATTCAAGGTGGCGAAACTGCACCATTGGCAGCCGGAGCATCCGAGGTTGACGCGGCAACAGGGGAGCAAACTGAGACAGACACGAGCGAGCCAAATGAGCCGGACGGGTGTGCGGAAAATTTTACCAAAGCGCTCGTAATAATTACTGGAACGCCGTGGGCTGGAGATACTATAAAATATGAGCTAAGCGCTGCCGGGGCATTAGCTGATGTTCCGACTTCGTGTGAGTGGAAATTCGAGGGGCTTACAGATGATGGGACTGTGGTAGCCGTGCCAGGTGAGATATTTAAGGGCCCCGAGGCAATAGATGTTGATATAGTGAACTCGGGCAGTTCTCTTGCCAAGCGTCAAGCACAAGGCTGTGATGAATTTTATATAGACGTGCCGTTTACGAAGGCATTTTTGAAGGAAACAAAAGTTACTTCATTGAGAGTTCAGTATCTCGTAGGTTTTGAGCTCGAGTCGGGGGAGGCGATCCAGTGTTCGAGTGGTGACATACGACAAATAATCGAGCAACCGCCAGCGGATCCGATAGAGGAACCTGATGAAGAAGCTGAAACAGATGAAGGCACTGACGATAACGGTGGTGCTGCTCCAGGCACGAATCCTCAAATTGGCGTACCTGATGAGGGCTCTAAGTATCAATGCAAGGCATCAAACGCCGTTGGGCTTCCCATTGTGCCGTGTGGACGGGCATTTGACAGCGACGGCAATGAGCTGAACTGCCCGTGCCAATTTTGCCACTTTTTCCAACTTGGTAGTAATATCATGCGATTTATTACGGTTTTATTGGTGCCAGTTATGGCAGCATTATTCGTTGTCATTGGCGGATTTATCATACTAATGTCTGGTCCAAGCCCAGATCGGCGCAAGAAAGGCCTCGACCTTATTACCAAGACCATCCAGGGCGCTTTGATTGTCTATGTGGCGTGGATTATAATAAACACAGCGTTTCTATTCTTCGTTAATCCCGAGATAATTACAGGCGGCCGATTCCCGCAATTCTGGCATCAAGTGGAATGTCCCATTGAGGGGTTGGAGGAGTGAGCAAAAATTATGACATACGTACAACTACCAAGAATCAGCGTCCTCATTGTATCCCTTGCTATTTTCATTAGTGGAAGCTGGGCGGCGTTTGCCATAACTGGCGAAACCACTACGACGTTCTGCAAAATTTTTGCAAAGGATCAGTCTTTAGTTGTAGATAAAGACAAGTGCGATCCAAATAAAGATCCGGAGCCTCAAGTGTCCAAAAAAGGGGACTATACGTATGTGAAGTCTGTGCCAGACGGGAAGGGAGGAATTAATCAAGAGGCGCAGGTTAAGTTCACAAAGACCACTGACACGACGGCTATAAATGGCTCTGGAGCTGGTTCATGCAAAGATCAACCAGTCTGCAAGAAAGACGGCGTCATCTGTATTCCAAATCCCTTGCGGGCGTGTACTATAGCAGCACTCATCGACGATATTGCCACCTGGCTTATTTGGTTAGCGATTCCGATTACGGCGCTGGTAATAGTGTGGGCAGGCGTATTGTATATCACGGCAGGCGGGAGCAGCCAGCGCATTGAGTCAGCGCATCATGCATTAACCTGGGCAGTCATTGGCTTTGCCATAGTGTTGGTTGCAAAGGGCGTCACTATGATCATTCGAAACTTTTTCGGCATTGATATTATTGATGAGTTGTCCCTATACCCATTATTAAAATTCGTGTATACTGTGGTTACGTGATGTGAATGACGCGTATGTTAATGGAAAAGCATATGTACAAGGAAAAAAGAAGCCAGAAGGGAGGTGAGAAACGATGAATCATATACAGAAGTTTGTCGCATTCGTTACAACAAGTGTGACGCTGTTCAGTTTCTCAATCCTTCCGACTGTGTTGGCTGCAGAATCTTCTTCGGATATTATTGGAAAGGCTCCTGGAGATTTCACCAATCCACCTATCACAACCATTCAACAGCTCTTTGATTTACTGAAGGACTTGACGAACTGGTTTTTGGTGTTTGCCTTGATAATTGGTGTTGTGATGATTATTGTTGGTGGAGTGATGTATATTACGGCTGGAGGTAGCACTGACAAGGCAAAAACAGCATCTAAACTAATTGCATTTGCTGCGATTGGTATTGCAATCGTTGCTCTTGCATGGGGCATTGTTCAGGTTGTTGCAAACCTAGTAACACAGGATAGTAACGTGACTGATGAGGTATTTTGATGATATTTTTTTGCTGACCAATGCAACTCAAAAAGGCCTCTCTCGAGAAGGCCTTTTTGAGTTGCCGTGATGTGTTTATAACTACAAAGGAATTTCTATGCCGGGGGAGGGACTTGAACCCACAAGCCTTGCGGCACATGGTCCTAAACCATGCGTGTCTGCCAATTTCACCACCCCGGCGGAATGTTTTATAAGTATACGCTACGCATCGAGTTTATTCAAGCGGGTTGCGTATTACTGGATAGAGTTTGGGTGATTGATAGTGCGACCAAAATGTTTTTTCGCGTACTATTTCCCCGTCTTTATATACCTGTTGTTTCAGATATGTTTTCATCTCGCCGTCTTCGCCCCGCTCATACACAACTGGGCCAATAATTTTCGTTTCGAGTTTTTCGTCCGGGCCGAATATCGAGAACGTTAATTTTGTTTTATCTATTGCTGTTTGGATATATATATGTCCGTTGGTTACGTTGGTGAACACAAGATCGGGGTTGGGAGGATATACAGTTGCGTCGAATCCCGGATCGCCATAATAGCGCACTACATAGGAGTGTGGGGAGCGCTGGTTGATGTCCAGTCCGGCATATACTGCGGAGCGAAATAACGTTGTTGATACTTGGCAGATGCCTCCTCCGTATTCGGGAACAGTTTTTCCTTCTTTAATAACGAGCTCCGGTTTATATCCAGTTTCTGCATTCACCTCGCCCAGGTGTTGTCCGAAAGAAAATTGCGCGCCGGGAGCCACTAGGATGCCGTCATATTTCGCATCGGCGACGGTGATATTGTGGATACGACTTGCAGGCGATCCAGCGAAGTCAGTCGTTCCCTCCCCAAGCAAAATTTGAATTCCAAGGTCTGCGATGGTATGTTCAGTAATTGTGGCTGGAATGTCCGAAAAAACGAGATCAATTTTCTGGGAACCGTGTATGAGTTCATCCCATAGTGCATCCTCTGTAGCTGGTACGTCCAGTGCGCGACCGTTTTTTGCCTGTTCGGCGATGGTGACAGTCTCACCAGGATTGCCCGAGAGCCGAGCGTTTACGGGTTTTCGCTCAAGCGAGCCGGCTGTTTCTTTTAAGAAATCAGCCACTTTTTTTGAGTCGAAAGCGATAGGACGAGATGCAATTCCTCCCTTGTTTTCAAAGAAAACAAGCCAATCAAAAACATTTTTTTCAGAAATTTGCATTTTTTTCTGTGTCTGCTTATTTGCTGTCTCGCCCGTTTCAGAAAATGTCTCTGGGTCGATAAGTTCGTACGGCGTATTATCCAACATGGCTTGACCCATCTGATGGGCTCTTTGCGCCTGAGTCGTTGAGGTTAGGGGTACTACTTGAACGCGTGCCAAGGAAATAGGGTGATTCACAAGATCAGCGACGTTTGCCCGGATGTCTGTTAATAGTTGTTTTCGATCGACAACAATGCCATTTTTTGCTTCTATGAGGTCTAGGCGCTGCAGTAAGTAATTTTTCTCAACGCTCGCGTTGAGTGGTTTTTCTTCAATGACCGCAAAGTTTCGTTGAATGAACGAATTCACTTCGGTATCCGCAAGTCCCATTATCTCTGCTGGGATCTGGTAGTTGTGCGAACCCACAAGATTTCGCGTTGTAACAAAAAATCGGTCGATAATAGTCGCGTGCGTTCGGGGAAGTAACGAATCGAGAATAGCACCCGCATCCAACGAAAGGTTCAGCTCTGTATTGTTGAGTTCCCAGCGATGATCCTCGAATTGATATATTGTCACACTCTCGACAAAGCGATCTATCTCAGCTTGCAATACCCGTGTTGCCTGCTCATAGGTCATCCAACCGAGGGGAATACTGGCAACATTCGTTAATAACGGCACGCGATTAGAAGGGATGCTCGCTCCGAAGACAGAGAAAAATGCAATGAGAAAAACGCCCGCGATCAGCGTCACGGGGTCTTTCGGTAACTTGAGCTTACGAAGCGTTTGTAATAATTGGGAACGAGACACGAAATCAACGAATCAGAAACAATTACAGCTCTTCAATCTGAATTTTACGAGCAGCCTCCTTTTTCACCTTTGGTAAGCGCACCGTGAGGATGCCGTTCTTGAGCGACGCCCTTGCTTTATTTGCTTCTACTTCAGCGGGCAAAATAACTGATCGGGAAAATGAACCCCAGTACAGTTCTTGGAAATAATAGTCGCCCTCGGTTACTTCCTCCTCGCGTGTCCGCTTGCCTTTAATGGTAACCATGTCGTTGGTGATACTGACATCAAGGTCTTTTGAGAATACGCCTGCGACAGGGGACTGGATGACGATTTCGCGTGGATTTTGGTATACGTCAATGGTCAATTGACCCTCTTCATGCTCATCGCCCAGTGGCTGGATGCCGCGATCTGCATCAACAGCTACTGGTTGACCATTATGCGACGTAGATGCCTTACTTGTTGCTGTTGTTTCTTGTAAGGATTCCTCTAGTTCCTCTTCAGCAACCTCATCTGCCACGCTATCGTCGCGCGTTGTTACCGGTTGTTCGTCGTCAACACCGGTGAGTAGTTCGAAGAAGCTTTTCTTTTTCATGATAGTGTCAATAGCGAATTATGAAGTGGGTAGGTGATATAGAGTTGTATTAGCGAGATCGTTTCGAAAGCGCGTGGAGGTCTCTCATAAGTATTATAAACGCGCCGAGCAAAAGTGCCAAGACCGCAAACCCGAAGACAGGGTTTTGTAGAACCTGCCACTTTCGAATGAGTATATTAAACAGCGCATGAATGAGCACTGCATAGGTCAATCCGCGACCGATGAGACCGCGCATACCGAATCGTACAAGCTTGAAACGCTTAATCGCGATAAAGTACCCCACGATACCCGAGGTAAGTGTATGGAGTAGAGTAGCGCCGAAGAAGCGCAGCGTCATCAGTTGAAACGCAGGATGAGTGCCATTGGCAATGGTCGCAAGCGAGAGCGAGGAGAGCGATGCTTGCGCAAGACCCCATACATTCCCCATATTTTCCGCAGCGGCGAATCCGAGCGCCGCAACCACCATATACATCATGGCGTCTATGGGCTCATCAAGCGCAGGATGCTCCCAGATTGAGAGACGTACCGCAAGAAATTTAAGCCCTTCCTCGACAAGCGCACCAAAGCCGAAAACTGCGAGGAGCGATGCAAGCCCGCCAACTAATGGAGTCGTTGCGCTACCGAGAAAACACAACAGGTGCTGGTCAAAACCAAGCCAACAATTCATTTGTACTTCCAAGAGGCCGGCGATCGGCACCGTCATAAAGCCCAGTACAAAAACGAGTAATATAAGTCGGCGCGGCTCGGGATGTTTGTCGCGGCTCAAGTAAAAGAGGAGCCAAATGGTGCTCGGCACAAGCCCAAGAAGCGTAAGAATAATCGTCGGACCTAGCGTTTCGGCCATTGTTGTATCATGAGAAAGTCGGTGTCGTGTTGCTTAAGACCGAGCTCCTGCCAGATTGCTTCAGTGACAAAGGGCATGAATGGGTGGATCATTATGAGCAGCGTTGTGAATTTTTGCGCTAGGCGCGCGGCCGTCTCGTCGTTCCAATCAGTTTTTGCAGCTTCGAACTCTTTATCTGCCAGCTCGTGCCAGGTGTAGTTGTGGAGGGTGCGGAGCGCTTCGGCAAAATGATGCTTCTCAAAGTTGGCAGTTGTTTCGTCGATGACAGTGGCGAGGGCGGTGTCGGTAGTTGCGGCAGCGTCGAATTTTGCCCCGTTCATTTGCAAAAACCGCGCCATATTCCAGAGCTTATTCGCGAAATTGCGTCCGCCTTTCAAGTGTGCCAGTGTCCACGCTTGGTCAGTGCCGGGCGCTGCCCCGTATACCAGCGCAAACCGCAATGCATCAGCGCCGTACTGCTCAATAATCTCCACAGGATCAATGCCGTTGCCTAGGGACTTTGAAAACTTACGGCCTTGCTCGTCCCTTAACATACCATGAATATATGCCACGCGGAACGGGATTTGATCCAGCGCATAGGTAGACATAAGAATCATGCGCGCCATCCAGAAAAATAGAATTTCATACCCCATGGTCATCCATGACGTGGGGTGGAATGTGGCAAGGTCAGCGGTTTGCTGTGGCCAGCCAAGCGTACTGAATGTCCACATGCCTGACGAGAACCAGGTGTCGAGGGTGTCAGGGTCTTGTGTCCAGCCGTCGCCGCGGGGCTGTTCGATGCTCATAATTCGCTCGGTAACGAGACTATCTTTGTTCGTACGATACCACACGGGAATCCGATGACCCCACCAAATTTGACGGCTAATACACCAATCACGCAAGTGATCGATCCAGTTGAGGTAGTTTTTCTCGAAGCGTTTTGGCACGATTTGTATTTTTTGAGTTTTGTCGCCGTTGTGGCCTATGGTCACAGCTTCGCGCATAAGGTCTTTGAGTGTCTTGCCGGGGCGTTGGGAACCTAGGCTACTCGGGATTTCTTTATTTACCGCCACAAACCATTGCTCCATAGGGATGACTTCAACGACGTCGCCGAACCGGTCTGAGGTACCGGCTGATTGCTGTATTTTTTCTTCTTTGACTAGGAGTCCGTCGGCTTTGAGTTGCTCGACGATTTTGGTTCGTATATCAGTGGCTTTCAGGCCCTCGGATGTTTTGCCTGCGTTCGCAGTCATTCGTCCAAACTGGTCAATGACTGGTATAATTCCGATCTCCGGATTTTTTTCGTACATCTCATAGTCGATCTGGCTATGGGCTGGAGTGACGCCAAGCGCACCAGTACCAAATTTCGGATCGACTGACGCGTCTGCGATTATTTTTATCTTGAGCGGTTGACCGACGAAGTTAACTATAAATGTTTTGCCGATGAATTTTTTGTAGCGTTTATCGTCTGGGTGTATCGCGACTGCGGTATCGCCGAGCTTTGTTTCTGGTCGGGACGAGGCAATGGGGATAGGGAAGTCTTTAGAGTAGGAGAACGTGTAGAGTATTGCCTCGCGCTCTTGGTGGACAATCTCGTCGTCACTGCACGTTGATTGACCTTTCACTGACCAGTTCACGACGCGGTAGCCGCGGTAAATGAGGCCGTCGTCGTACATGCGCTTAAACATTGCGTTTACTGCGGTACTTCGTTGCTCGTCGAACGTGTACGCGAGCCGAGACCAATCGCAACTTATGCCGAGTGTTCGCAGTTGTGCGAGTATTGTGGACTTGGACTTTTCAGCGTACGCGCGAATTTCATTGAGCAACCCTTCGCGCCCGAGTTCCTTCCGCGGATGCTTATATTTTTTTGATTTGATGAGCTCGTTCTCAACGCGTGCTTGGGTAGCTACTGCTGCGTGATCAGTTCCGGGTAGAAATAATACTTTTTTACCGCGCATGCGTTGGTATCGCGCCTCCGCATCCATCAGAGAATTCTCGAATGCATGCCCAAGATGCAATACTCCCGTCACATTGGGAGGGGGCATCATGATGGAGAAGGGGGTAGCATCCTTTATTGCCGTATCAGGATTAAAAAAGCCCGACTGTTCCCATTGCGCGTACAATTTTGATTCGTATAGTTTGTGGTTATAGACCTTTTCCATACCTGTATTATTCCATCTCCAGTGCTTTTTTCAAGTTTTTGCACTAGCTATTTTTACAAGAGCATCAAATATATTCCACCAAACATTATTGCAGCGCCGATCAGTTTTTTTGTTAGCGCTTGCCACGAAATATTTTCTTTGATTATTGAAGGCACGAGAAGCGTGAGAATGGCACCAATTATGATGGCGTAGAAGGACTGGATTTGAATAAGCACAGTCACCAATGCGACCGATGGGCCAAGCGCAAGGGCCTTTGTTGCAGTCATTTCGCCCATAAAACCCAAGAGATCGTTCATAAAGAAGAATCCAAATTTTCGGCGAGAAGAATAGCGAAAACCAGTTATAATTTGCTTTCGAATATCTGGGACTATCATCAGAAGCGGACCTGCAATTGCACCGCCGAAAATGTGTATGGTAAAAAAATCCCAATAAGGCATTTTCGAAAGGCCGAAATCCATAAGAACGAAAAGCATTGCCCAGATGATAATAGAAACAAGGATCAGACCGAGCCCTTTTAGAGGCACCAGGTGCTTATCAACTCGTTCGAATGAGATAGCGATGGTTCCGAGCAATACCACAATAAATCCAATAAGTTCTCTAAATGATAATGTCTGACCTAAAAACAAAAAACCGAGCAACAAGGAAATAACAGGTATTAACTTGAACAAAACGACGAGGGACGACGCTTCCTCTTTTTCAAGCGCCTTACCATAAAAACCGTATGAGTATAGGAGGACTATGCCGGTGGCAAGGGGTATGAGTGAATATGTATTGAGCCTTGGGAGGCCAAAAAACAAAATGAGTCCAAGAGTAAAAACCCAATTGGTAAGGGTTGAGAAAAACAAAAAATCATAAATTCCCTTTGTGTGTTTGCTAAGTAAATATTTGTCGACAAACGTTGACCCAGCCCAGAAAAGCGGCGCAACAAGGGATAAGAGAATCCAAGTCATAATATGGGCGGGGACACAAAATTACACGCTGGGACAAAGTTTTCGGGCGGAGGAGGTTGGACTCGAACCCACAAGCCTTTCCAGGCGGCACCTTAGCAGAGTGCTGGCTTACCAATTCGCCACACTCCTCCAATGCTGATGGTAGGTAGATAGTAACTTAGTTTCGGTATCGTTTCAAGTGTTTTTGGTTGCTAGTTCCAATAATTTTGAAATATCGGGCAACATCGGCTCGCCCGTCGATTCGAAGGGCAATTTCATTGGTGAGGCGGCTTTTTATGCCGCACGAAGTGAGAATTTCTTGCGCGGACTCTAATAGTGGTCGCGAAGCGCTGGTGTATGACCATTTTTTGTAGGCATATACCTTCCCTTTGACTTTGTATGAATGCGTAAATACACTTCCGTCAGTGTCGAATAGGCCACGCATACATGCGATCCCATAGTCGTGGCGATTTTTTATCCAGCCTGGTATGTCGACCTGCTGCCGAACTTTGTCGCCACGAACGAGTCCGAGCGTTTCGACACAATAATCAACTAATGCGACACGAGAAACAACAAGATCAACCGCCTTTGCGTCTTTGTGTTGTTTATATCCAACGGACACGCCGAATAAATCATGTATGAGCGCAGTTACGAATCGCGCGTAGTCAGCGTCAGTGACAGAGTTAAGTGTAACGACAGCTTGAAACCGACTTATTCCACCATCGCCCAGCATTATGCCTGTAAATTCTGCAAGTTGCGGTGAAAACCGTGGTTGTTTAATTGTGTGTCGAGTAACAAAATTTTTACCCTTCATTCGTTTCGAGACCTCATATTTGCCTTCGCGCTCCCACCACTCTTGCCAGCGCCGTATGCGATTAGTTTCGTCAATATGAGACCAGCGGTGACGCTCGTAGGTTACTTTGCCGCCAATCTTCGCGCCCTCCGAACTATACCAAAATGGATCCCTAACTTTG
>Ga0209542_10020577_pt1 | contig 10438 bp, 12 predicted proteins | sample RifCSPhighO2_01_FD_184028 | JGI IMG/M metagenome (GOLD analysis project Ga0209542, IMG submission 184028) | Soil microbial communities from Rifle, Colorado - Rifle CSP2_plank highO2_0.1 (SPAdes) (version 2) | ecosystem: Environmental > Terrestrial > Deep subsurface > Rock core/Sediment ...
ATTGTCTCGGTTCGCTTACGCCCGACGAAGCATATGAACAGGAAAAGAAACGAAAAAAGCGCCGAGAAGCGCTTTCAAAGAAAAAATCTTATCGTTCGAATTAAGGGGTTTGGGTGCCCTCCTTTTTCCAAAACAACTTTAGCAAATTTAAACTAATCTGTCAAGCAAATCCGCGGGCGTGGCTATGGTTTCGTGGACGAGTCTTTTGACTGAAGGCTCTTCGTAGAGACCCTCCGGGTAATGCCCCATTAAAGTTTTGTCTTCCAAAGAATAAATCATTTTCCCCAAAACAGCAGCTGCAAAAAGCTCGCCGGCCACATTTACGCCGATGTAGCCGTCCTTATTGAAAACAAAACAAACATCCGCGACTTTCACCTTTCGGAAAAGATGGTCGTAGACCTTTCCCGCAACTTCCGCGCGGTAAATCGGATCTTCCAAACGCTCTTTTTCGTGTTTATGGCGCAAATGGTTTTCCGCCTTATCAAATTCCGGATGCAACACAGACAATCTGACGCCTTTTTCTTTCGCCAAAGAATGAAGCTCCTCCATAAACTTATGGAGGTCTTTGGCAAATCTTTGGGAAGAGCAGAAAACAATTGATTTCATCGTGTATTCATTCTAAAAAATAAAAATTAAAAAGGCAATCTGTGGATTGCCTATTTATTAAATTAATTGCAGTTCCTTAAATAAAAAGTGCATCGGCGGCTCAAGGCCAGGGCTTTCTTTCCAAGCTAGATTTTCGTTGGTCGCCAGAACCAATGCCGGCAAATTTTCCAGCGAAAGCTCCAATCCAATAGATGCGGCGAAGCCCTCAAGCCGTTTGGCCAGGCGAGAAATCATCCCGGCGTCCGCCCAAAGATAGCTTTTGGCTTCGTCATCGGGCTGGTTTATATTCACGTCTCCATGCCATTTTACCGCTTCAACGACAGTCCAATCATGATAGCCGCCGCCCTCCCGCTTGCAAGGATTTTGCAATTCCATTCGCAATAAGATTTTCAACTCATCCGCGGCCAATCCGACCTCCTCGCCCAGCTCCTTTTTGGCGCACGTGATCGGATCGTCTCCATCCCCATGTCCGGCGGGCAAGGCAAAGCCGAAATTATAACGCTTGCGCTCAATCATTAAAATTGACGCGCCGTCGCGTACAAGAATCCCAACGCTCGTGTTATCGCATTTTTTTGACATGGTTACTTCCTAATTATACTCCTTTTGCGCTCGCTTGACTTGCTCAAGATATTTTTTGCCCAAATCTTTCAAAAATTTTTTCATAAACTGCCGTTCGCCTCGAGAGATAACGATACTGCGCTCCGTAAGAAACGGACTTGCCGGTCCCGGCGGATAAATCAGCCAAGTTTTGCGGGTTAGCTCAAAAACTTCCCGAAGCTCATCTTGGGCGCCGGAAGACGTTACTGCTTTAGGGAAAAAAGCTATCATTCCATCCTCACATTGAGGGATGAGCATGCGCAGATCGCGAAATACAACATGCTTATACATCGGCATGTCTATTTCAGCCAAATGCTTTTTAGACAGCGGCTCGACATAACGCGGATCTACAAGAATTACTTTTTCTTCCAGCCATGCTTTCATTTCGTCTATCCGCGCGCGATCTTTTTTGTACTTATCATCGTTAAAAAGAGTCAGCGGCATCCCGAAATAATAAATCCTACGCCACGGCTCAAAAATCAGACGATACAAAATCGATTCGTGGGCTTTAGTTGGAATAACAAAAAGGCGCTTTTTTAACTCTGTTCTGGAAGTAGCCGTGGAGGCGACAAAATCTCCGTTAGCTAGAAGTTTCGCTATCATATATTCCGCGCTTTGCCATTCCAAAATCCGATCTCTGCCGTAATTCGGATAGCTTGTAGCCGGCCTGTCTTTGCCGAAAAGAAAATCCCATTGCTCTCTTTTTTTCAAACTTCTGGTAATGGAATCCACGTCGTTCATGAAATAAATGTAAAAATCAGGATTGAGCTGGTTTATGTAATAACCATCAACATCCAACTCATACAATAGTTTGTAAAAACAGCCATGTAGGTTAACCACCGCGATGCTATTTTTAGTAGGAAAAGAAGATATCTCATTTTCAACATGTTCAAATACAGCGCTTTTTGTGGCTTTCATTGTGCCGTGGTTCGCATTCAAAATTCTATCTCTGGACCAGTCCATGTCATTGCGTTCCGCCTGTTCAAAAATAGCTTTGCCGATATGGTGTTCGCCGACCGTTTTGCCTCTCTCTTCGGCATATTTTTTAAATCTGGCAAGATATTCTTCTTCGCCGGAGCCGGAAATACCCATTGTAACGACTGTCTTGCACTGATTTATCATTTTTTGCTTTTCAAATTCTGATTCAGATATAGCACGAGGAAAGAAAAAAGCAAGCCTCCGCGGGCTTGCGCTTTAACAATCGGTTTTATTGCGCCGATCCCAATATTTCTCGCGGGCTTCTTTGGTATGTTCGCAACCCAATTCGCATTCCGCGATCAACTCAATCGCCGCCGTCTATCTTCTTCCGTGTCATAAAATTTAAAAAATTTTCTGTAACAAATCCGTGTCTGACCGAAATTATTATAAATGTGAGCGTACATCATACGACTTCCTATTTTGCCAAAATCTAAGCTGATTATAGCAAAAATAAAAAGCCCCGTCAAGACATTAACAGGGCTTCTTTTACAATAGCAACGCTGGCGGAACATCCGAGACGATTGGCTCCGGCTTTGAGCATCGCTTTTGCCGTAGCAAAATCTCTGATTCCGCCGGATGCTTTGACTCCCATTTTTTTACCGACAACTTTTCGCATCAATTTTACATCCTCCACTGTTGCTCCGCCAGTTGAAAATCCTGTTGACGTTTTAACAAAATCGGCTCCGGCATTCTTTGCGATTTTACACGCAAGTATTTTTTCCTCGCGCGTAAGCAGGCACGTTTCTATAATAACTTTAAGAATAACTCCGGGAGTGGCTATGCGGACAACAACTATATCGTTTTCAACCAAGCCGAGATAATTGGATTTCAATTCGCCTATGTTCATAACCATATCTATCTCGCGCGCGCCGTCATCAATCGCATGTCCTGCTTCCGCAGCTTTCACTTCAGACAAATTCGTGCCAAACGGAAAACCGACAACTGTGCACACTTTGACGTCTGTGTTATGTAAGTTTTGAACGCAAAAGTCTACCCAATGTGGATTAACACACACAGACGCAAAACCGTATTGTTTAGCTTCCTCGCAAAGCCCCGTAATTTGATCTGATGCAACATGCGGCTTTAACGCAGTATGGTCAATATATTTCGCAATGTTCATTCAACCTTTCCTTTCTGCAACCACCCTAGCGCAAATTAAAAAAAAGTAAAGAGGCTGTAAAATTACAGCCCCAGTTTTTCGTTCACAGCCTTTTGAATCATAATGGTAAGCCTGTCTTTGTCTTCTCCTGCCGGCAAAATAACCCACTTTTTTGGATCTTTTACCGCCTCCATCAAAAACCCCTTGCCTACGCGCTCGTGAAAATCCAATTTTTCTTTTTCAAACCTTGTGACTTCGGTTTCATGGTCTTTTCCGACGCGCTTTAAATATTCGCTCGGCAAAAGGTCCAAAAGAATCGTAAAGTCCGCTTCTCTTCCTTTTGTAGCTTGTTTGTTTGCCTCGCGGATGCGTTCCAGATCGACTCCGCGCCCATAGCCCTGGTAAGCAAGCGTGGACATCGGGCCTCTATCGCAAATCACGATCTTTCCAGCGCCAAGAGCAAGCAAAATTTTTTCGCGGTAGTGAATCTCCCGGTCCTTTTCAAAAAGTTCAAGCTCTTTTTCCGCAAGATTAAGATCGCTTGGATCAAGCTCTAAAATTTTTTTCCTAAAATCCAGCATTCCGCCTCCGGGCTCCTTGGTCACCAAAATCGGATAACCCTTGCCGATTAGATATCCTGCCAAACGCTCAACTTGCGTGGATTTCCCACTTTTTTCTCCGCCTTCAAAAATGATAAGCTGGCCTTCGCGCATTACTTTCATGATATTAAGTTTTGAATCCAGAAGCAATTTTATATTCGGAAAATTCTGAAAAATCCCGCCGTCTCCCTTCAGGCGCGTGAAAATTTTTTGAAATATCGCGAAAACATCTTTTGGATCACTCGCCCATTGCTCAAGCTTTACGCCTTTTTGCTGGCAAATTTCCGCGATAAATTCCGATCCCGGGCCGTTGTCATAAGCCCCGACGTACACAATCCGCTTAACTCCGTATTGCAACATTTTTTTGACGCATCCCAGGCACGGAGTGGCAATTATATACGCCGTTGCTCCTTCCAGGCCGGAAACAGCGTTGGCAATAGCATTGTCTTCTCCATGCAAAGTGCGCACGCAATGTTCATTGATCATTAAATGCACGTCTTCATCGCAATTTGGAAGGCCGGCGACAGCTCCATTATATCCTGAACCGACAATCCGGTTGTTTTTAACAAGAACGCACGAAGTTCTAAGCCTGTCGCAAGTCCCCCTGGAAGAGCCCAGAACGGCAATCGCTATAAAAAGCTCGTCCCAATTCGGGCGCTCTGTGGCGTGCCTAATTTTGCGCATTTGATTTTATAAATCTCTTAAAAAACTAGCATTTTAAAAAATCCCGCGCAAATTTCCAGTTGTGAATATCCGCGTCCACAAAAACACAAAATCTATATATGCAAAAGACAAAAACAAAAGGCGGCCGAGTGGACGCTTGGCGTTCCGAAGCCGCTTTACAACTACTATTTTATTAGTTTAGCAATATCATGTTTATTCGTCCAAACTGGACAGAAAAACTGCGGATTAGCTGGCAAATCGCCTAATGAATTTCTTGCAGATTATTAGCTAACTAAATCCGCCAAATGTATGTGCCTAAAACACATTTTGGCGGTACTGAAATGGCATCGCATTTTCACTTGTGGATTGATTATTAAAAATCTGATATGATAGAATCAAAATATGGCTGATTCCGTAACAAAAAAAGACCTCGAAGAAATATTGGACAAAAAGTTCGCACAATACCAAGGGGCTATTATTGAGGCCGCTGATTATAAATTTAAACAAGTTGATGCCGGGTTTGAGCAAATAAATCAAAGGTTTGATAGCCTTGAAAGGCGAATGGATGAATTTGATCAAAAATTAGACAAACTTACAACTACTCTCGACAATCTTTTCAAAAAGATAACCGATTACGATGACGAGTTAGCCATAGTCAGGGGCGATATAAAACAAATCAAAAAAATCATTAAAGAAAAACTCGGCATAGAAATTAGCGCTGTCGGCTGGTAATCGGCTAAAATAAAAAAGCGGCCGAGTGGACGCTTGACATTCCGAGGCCGCTATCTAACGGATTTATGGACTAACGTTATATGCTTCTGGACAGCCGCAACAATAAATCTTTTGGAACGCCGCTATCTGTTCGTTGTTTTTAGCCACGACAGAGATAAACGGCATGCCACATTTAATATGTAAATCCTTATCGCCAACTCTTATCAAAACAATATGCCCAACATCTGATGCTCTGATACGTATAGGCCCAACCATCTTTAGCTCCTTTCTTCCACCAAGGTAGCAAATCTAGTCTGTGATGTCAATGCCCATGTTTTTGGCGGTACCTGCGATAATTTTCATCGCGGTGTCAACATCGTTGGCGTTTAAATCCTCAAGTTTCCGCTCGGCAATTTGCCGCAGTTGCGCCTTTGTGATTTTTCCAACTTTTCCGGTTTTTGGATTTGCCGCTCCCTTTTCAACGCCGGCGGCTTTGCGCAAAAGATCCGAGGCAGGGGGAGTTTTTAATTTAAAATCAAAAGTCCGGTCTTGATAGATCTTAATTTCGGCAGGAATAATGTCCCCGCCCATATTGGCGGTAGCTGCGTTAAATTTAGAAACAAATTCCCCGATATTCACTCCATGTTGTCCCAAAGCTGGACCCAAAGGAGGAGCGGGGGTGGCTTTCCCCGCAGGAATCTGCAATTTTATTATTGTTTTTATCGCTTTAGCCATGTGCTTTTATATCCTTTTAACTTGTAAAAAGTCAAGCTCCACCGGAGTCTCACGCCCGAACATTGAAACCAAAATCTTAACCTTGCCTCTCGCGTCGTCAACTTCGCTTACCTTGCCTTCATAATCTTTAAAAGGCCCGTCGGTAATTCGAACCGCGTCTCCAACCGCGACGTCAATCTTATGCGTAGGCTCTTCTTTTTGCATCCTTTTAAAAAGAGAGTCTATTTCTTCTTTTGCCAAAGGCACAGGAGTAATCCCCGACCCGACGAATCCCGTAACACGCGGGGTGTTTCTAACGACATACCACGAAGCGTCGGTCACGATCATCTCAACCAAAACATACCCCGGATAAATCTCTTCTTCAACAATCACGCGTTTGCCGCTTTTTATTTTTATTTTCTTTTCTTTGGGCACGACAACCTGGAAAATCTGGTCTTCCATCCCCAAAGATTCTATCCTTTGGCGGAGATTGCGCGCCACTGCGTCTTCATACCCAGAATAAGTATGCACGGCATACCAATTTTTTCCCAGATCTGATGTTTGTTTTGCCATGTTAGTTAAATAAGCAACGTTAAAACGAAGTGAAAAATAAAATCAAAAGCGCCGAGCACGGCGGAAACGGCCAGAGACACCAAAATCACCGTAAGCGTAAAGCGGGTGGCCTCGCGCCTCGTCGGCCAGTTGACTTTTTTCATCTCGAGCCTCGTCTCTTTGAGGTAATTTGTAAATTTATTCCACATGCTGATTTTTGCCATTTTTAAAAGCCCCCTCGGGCTTTGATAATACCATTATACTCCCTTGAAATTATAAGTCAAGCGCGCTATACACATATTAGAGGCGGCGCGTATAACACCCTTCCCCAAGACACAGTTTTGCTTCATCATCGCGACGGATACGATCAACAATAAAATATTTTTAGGGCCAAAGGCGGTAAAATTTGAACTGGTTTTTGCCCAGCCAGCGAAACTAAATTACGGAAGCGCAAAAATATTTCCGAGCAGCGCAAATTCGTCGCCTATTTTTTAGATCGGTTTCGCAAAGTAGGATAGACAACAATCGCTATTGCCAGAATTACAATTGCGCCAACGATATAAAGTGTTTGAAGCGGGCTCATGGTTGAATATTATTTCTTTGGCTGATAACTAAAGCTATCGACCACGAACCAAAAGTCAGTAAAATTCCAGCTATAAGAATAGCGGCATTATATTCTCCAGTAAAATAGGGTACGATAAGCGATGCTAGAAAAACTTGTCCTGCGCTTATTAAAATACTTGCAGAAACGTTGATCTGGTCATCAGAAAGCATGGCTTTATGTTACGCTCTTGCAAAAAGAAGTCAATGGTGCTATATCTAAATAAGAAGGTAGGGGGAAATGAAAAAGTTAGCTTTTTTGCTGATTATTTTGAGCGCTGTTTCAGTGGCCTTGCCGACTCTAGCGGCGAATTACCATACTCAAATAAACCAGGTACGTCTGAAAAATAATGAAACAGATTTTAAAGCAATAGGAGATATATTTAAAGTACATCGAGAATCTGTGGATCGGGCTCTGTTAATGCTGCAAAATCGTATGCCGAAATGCGTGCTTGATTCGCATTTATCACTCTGGCTTGAAGAGGATCTTTTAACCTTGGTCACCGATAGTGTTTGCCGATAAAAAGTATCGACGCGAACCACGCGCTCGGTTTTTTATTTTTCAAATATCCAAATTCTTTACTGCCTTGGCGTGGGTCTGGATAAAAAGCTTGCGGGGTTCAACTGCGTCGCCCATTAAAACATCAAAAATTTTGTCGGCGGCTTTGGCATCTTCTATCTCAACTTGCCTTAATGTTCTGCTAGCGGGGTTCATGGTCGTATCGCCGAGTTCGTCTGCGTTCATTTCTCCCAAGCCTTTATATCTCTGGATGTTTGGGTTGTCAAAACTTTTCGCGATTTTATCTTTTTCCACATCGGAAAAAGCATATTTAAATTCTTTTCCTTTTTGAATTTTGTAAAGCGGCGGCTGTGCGATATAAATATAGCCAGCTTGTATCAACGGCAGATAGTACCTGTAAAAAAGTGTAAGGAGCAATGTGCGTATATGCGCGCCGTCCACGTCGGCGTCCGTCATAATTATTATTCTGTGATAGCGCAGTTTTGAGATATCAAAGCTTTCTGCAATCGCCGCGCCAAGCGCGATAACCAAAGTCTTTATCTCTTGTGAAGTCAGCATTTTGTCCAGCCTCGCTTTCTCAACGTTTAAAATTTTTCCACGGAGCGGAAGTATCGCCTGAAAACGGCGGTCTCTGGCTTGTTTCGCGGAACCTCCGGCGGAATCGCCCTCTACTATGAAAATTTCTGATTCCGCCGCGTTTCTTGATTGGCAGTCCGCCAATTTCCCGGGGAGCGCCAAACCATCCAAAGCTCCTTTTCGTAAAATTGTGTCTTTGGCAGCTTTGGCGGCTTTTCTGGCTTTTAACGCCAAGATAACTTTTTCCAAAATCGCGCGGGCGTCCTGCGGACGTTCCTCCAAAAACGCTCCAAAAGTATCGCCGACCACTGCCTCAACAGCCGTCCGCACCTCGGGATTGCCTAGCTTGGCTTTTGTCTGCCCTTCAAACTGCGGATTTTTTAATTTTACGGAAATTATCACGGTAAGCCCTTCTCTGACGTCTTCGCCTGTCAAATTTTCTTCGGATTCTTTTAAGTAGCCGTTTTTCCTAGCGTAAGAATTGAGCGAACGGGTAAAAGCCGTGCGGAAGCCGGTGGCATGCATTCCGCCATCGGGGTTTAAAATATTGTTCGCGAAAGCAAGTTCCCTCGCTTGCAGGTCATCAACATACTGAAGGGCAATTTCCACTATGATTCCTTCGGCCTCTTTTTGCGCGTAAAAAACGATGTCATGTTTCGGCTGCATTCCTTCATTCAAATATTTCACGTAAGAAGCTACTCCTCCTTCAAAACAAAATCCGTAAGATCTATGCTCCGACTTGTCTTTCGGTCGCTCGTCGTACACGGAAATTTTAATGCCTTTGGTTAGATACGCCTGCTGGCGCATGCGCTCTAAAATTTTTTTCCAGTCAAAATCGGGAATTTTCCCTCCGCCGGCGGGCGCGAAAATTTCCTCGTCTGGCTCAAAAGTAACAGCAGTTCCGCTTTTGCCGCATTTGCCGACTTTCTGGACTTTGGTTTTCGGCTTGCCTCTTTGATATTCCTGCGCCCACTGCTCGCCGTCCCTGCAAACTTCAGCACGGAGCCAAGAAGACAACGCGTTGACCACGGAAACTCCCACGCCGTGAAGCCCTCCGGAAACCTTGTATCCGGCTCCGCCGAATTTGCCTCCGGCGTGAAGAATGGTCATAACTGTTTCCAGCGCCGATTTTTTGGTCTGCTTGTGGACCTCAACGGGAATCCCGCGGCCATCGTCCACGACGCGCACTCTCCGGTCGTGCAACAAAGTAACGGCGATATTTTTGGCGTGCCCCGCCATCGCTTCGTCAATTGAGTTATCCACCACTTCCCAAATTAAATGATGCAACCCATCCACTCCGGTTGAGCCAATATACATCCCCGGGCGCTTCCTGACCGGCTCCAGCCCTTCCAATACAAAAATATCCTTGGCGGTGTATTCGCCCCCCTTACCCCCCTCTTTTTGAGGCGTAATTTTCTTCGCTTTTTTAGGCATAATTTTAAACTAATTTATACCTAAATCTTAGCATAAAATCTATCCACAAACAACTCCGAAACCTTGACAACTTTTAGAAAATTTGATATGATAGTAACCAGAATTTCCGAATGTAAAAGGAGGGTGATATGCAGTTATTTGAAATACCGTTGAGCCATACGGGGCTCGAAGTTGAGAAGCGTATTAAGATTTGCGTTAACGAAAGAATCCCGGTTCTCCTTACAGGAGGGACTGGCTTTGGGAAAACATATTTTCTATCAAGACTCGCAGGGAAACACAACCAGCGTCTTACCAAAGTAAATCAGGTCGGCGCTTCAGCCGACATGGTATGGGGCATGCTTGTCGCGGAAGACAAATGGCAGGACGGGCTTCTCACCGGCTGCGTAAGGCGCGGCGGATGGGCAAGCGTTGAAGAATTAGCGAGAATTGACCAAGAAATCCAAGGCCGCCTGTTCAGCTTGCTGGACTTTGACGACCCAGTTCTTTCACTGGTAGAAATCGGCGAAAATTTGGCGCCTCACAAAGACTTCAGATTTTTTGCGAGCACCAATGAAGGAGGCGACTACTTTGTGAGGGGAATAGATAAAGCCCTGCGAGATAGGTTTTTTGTGCAGGAATGGGGGCTGGATTTCTGGGAACTTTCTGTTCTTGACCAAAAACTAGGCGCGGCGCTCGGAGAAAAATTAAGAGAAATGCTGCGGAAAAGCCTGGTTACGCTGCGAAAAGTGGTTACATGCATCAATTTGATAGAAAAAGGGATAGACCCCAAGGAAGCGTGGATGATCGGCG
>Ga0209542_10020578_pt1 | contig 10437 bp, 13 predicted proteins | sample RifCSPhighO2_01_FD_184028 | JGI IMG/M metagenome (GOLD analysis project Ga0209542, IMG submission 184028) | Soil microbial communities from Rifle, Colorado - Rifle CSP2_plank highO2_0.1 (SPAdes) (version 2) | ecosystem: Environmental > Terrestrial > Deep subsurface > Rock core/Sediment ...
CCCCCGACTCAGTCGCGGGGGAGGAAAATTCAGATTGTGCAAAGCACAATCGTGGCGACCTTGACACAATCAAAGTTTTGATGATTAGTCTTTTGAATCTAGAAATATATTGTTTACGATAAAATTTTATTAACTCTTACCTCATCAGCTCTTTCAGATACTGCTCCCTTATCGTCTTGGATCCTACTTCAGTGATCTCGACAAATGCCTCTCTTCCTTCCTTAGAGCGCCGCATCAGCCCTATCTCCTCAAGCCTGCTGACATATCTTGAGACTATCCCTGCCTTGCCTGACTGGTCATAAGGATAAAGCTCCTGCACAAGAGTCTTCAATGCGATCCTGTCAGTGCCTGCCTCCTTGCCTATCCGGTAAGTGAGCGCGAGGATCTTCTTCTCCATCCCTACAAGCTCATATTTCACGCTCACGCTGCGCGGCTGCACAATCTTAGGACGGAAAAGATCGACAAGCTGGTCAAAGACCTCAATGAATTCCTTGCCCTTGCTCGTTATGGCGAGCACGACATCATTGTCAAGGATGTCCATCGCGACAAGGCCTGCGTCAGCGAGCGCTCTCGCGGAGTCTTTAGGGGCGAGCATGAGATTGAGGCGCGTCTTAGCGTAAGAGAGCTTCATAGTGTAAGAGCTCTTCTGGAGGACTTCATTGTCATAAAGGATCTTCAGCAGCACTACCGCATGCCTGTCTGTCAGCACATCTCTCAATGACATAGGCAGAATTCTCATTCAGAGATATATAAACATTGTTGCAGTGCAGAATGAGTATCGCTTTTTCTAGACAAATACAAGAAAACGCAGGAAGAAAACAGGACAAAAACAATACCAGCTCACCATCTTTCCGCACTGCTCCCGCCTTCTTCCGTTCCTGCTCTCCTTCTCAAACAAGAGAAATAACAATGATATTCTGCCTGAATTCCTGGAATGCCGCATGCGTCTATACAGCCCATAGACTAGGAATAATGCATTATAGAGTATCGGAAACAACGGAAGTAACGGAAGCATATACCGAAAAGTATATATATGACCTTGACTTTCTAGAGTATCAGTTGGTTAGAAAGTGGTTATAGACAGGCCGAAAACAGGCGGAAAAAACCGCCTCGTTTTCGCTTGTTCAGCCAAAGAAAAAAAAGAACGAAGAAAAAAAGATTGCAGGAGATGAATCATGGTAATGGGTATCAATGGAAACCGACGGTTTGGGGGAACAGCAGGTATTTCCAAGGGAGTGGTTGAGGAAACAGGAACAACAGTGCGCGCAGCGAGCGGTGAGGATTTCCTCCCGCAAGCACGCAGCGCATTCACTTTCATATATCATCATGGGTGAAAGAGGAGCATTATGGCGTCAAAATCAGATAAGAATGAGAACAGGCAGCAGAAAGAGAGCGTCAGGGAGAGCGCGAAAGAGATTTCTAAAGCAAAAGCTCAGGAACCTCAGAAAGAGATGACTTTCGCGACAGTGCTTAAGAGCCAGATCTACAAGGACCGCAATGTGCTCTATGCTCTTGAGCCGCCGACAGGATTCCTCCACCGCACAGCGCAGAAGAATGATCTCATTGTCGAGCTCGCCCCGATATTGATGGGTTCTGCAGTCAATTGCCTTTTTGTGTTCGGAAATCCTGGCACAGGAAAGACCGGACTCACGCTTGATCTGATGAACCAGCTGAAAGAGGAAGCGAAGAAGCAGGGTGTCGAGCTGATCTCGGCATATGTCAATTGCTCAGAGAACAGGACAGAGCCGGCGATACTTCTCGCGCTCATGAGCCAGCTTGACATTTCAAGAGAATATCCCAGGATGGGATGGACTAAAGCGAAGACCATAGCTGAATTCTCAATGCTGCTCAACAAGATTAAGAACAATGTGCTCATAATCCTTGATGAGATAGATTATGTGCTGAAAGAGAGCGGTGACGACATCCTCTACAGGCTCAGCAGGATCAACAATGATGTCGATTCGAAAGTCTCGACAATACTGATCTCGAACGACATACGTGTCGCGGACTATCTTAAGCCGCGCACTCAGTCCACAATAGGAAGAGTGAAAGTGATATTCTCTCCTTACGCTTCTGATGAGCTCGCGGACATACTGCGCGAGAGGTCAAGATTCGCGTTCAAGCAGGACACTGTGGCTGACGCGGTAATAAGCAAGATTGCGGAGATAGAGGCGCAGCGCGATGGAGACGCGAGAAAAGCCCTTGAGCTCCTGGATTCATGCGCGAAGATCGCGATAGCGAAGAAACGCAGCAAGATAACCCTTGACCTTGTCGATGAAGCAGACCAGATGCTCGAACGGGATCACACTCTCAACACAATCTCGACACTGACAGAGCACCAGAAGCTGACTTATCTCTCGATCCTGCAGTATGAAGGGACGATAATCTCAGGGACAGATGTGTTCAAACACTACCGGGAATTGTGCGAGTCTTACAACATAAAGCCTTTGTCAGAGCGCCGCTGCAGGACAATAGTCATAAACCTGACAGAACTAGGCCTTGTCGATTCTGAAGTCGGATGGCTTGAGGACGCGAGGAAGAAGGCAAGGAAAATAATAATCAATCTTGACGACGCGCTGCGAAACAAGGCGATCAAGCTCATAAGAGATTCATTGAAAGAGTATTGACTCTCATGGCGTAAGAGGGGAGAAAGAGGTGACGAAAAGGCCGCGGCTATGCTGCGCCTTCCTTGCCTGAGAAAGACAGGCAAGGCCAGTCCAGAAGCGAGTCTACCTACTTAGACTCATCGCTGGGCTGGTTCTCTTCATGTTCATGCGATAGCTGCAAGGCTGCGCTGAAAGATTCATGGTTAATCGATTCATCAATGGGGGTGGTTGATTAACGGCAGGCCGTGATCCAAAAATTGCGGCCTGCGCTTTTTTTCAGAAGACAAAAGGGGAGGTTATGGAACAATCAGGGATTGCCGCGGAAGAATCAGCTTATGACACTGCAGCGCAGGCTTACGCGCAAGAGCAGAGGATCATCAGCAATCCTTCGCTGCGCTATTTCGCAGACATATTCATTGAACTTGGTACAAAGGCGCTATTCATCACCTCAGTGCCTTTGTACTGGTTCATATTATTCAATTATGCGCTAGGATGGTTTGACCTTCCGCTTTTCGTATTTGTTGTGCTGTGCTCTTACGCGTTCTCGCTCGCAGGCAAAGGGTGGGGAGCGCTTGACTGGCTGTCAAGAGCGCACAATAAAGAGAGCTCAGAAGCGCAGGTATCTGACAGCGTTTCAGATAAGGATCTGCAGGAGATTGGATACATGACAATTGATAATGTCACAGCAGATCTCAAAGACAGCATGACCGAAGAGATGAAAGATAGTATTTCCGTAGATATGACAGACGCAAATGCGATTACTTAAGAGATAACAGGTGCAGAACAATGAGAAACTTTCCAAGGAGAGTGTCAAACATGCAGGATTCATTCGGACAATGGCTGAAGCTGAGAAGGCAAAGGCCTGCTGCGCAGATAATTGCGGAAAATGGGGCTCATTTCACCAATGGATTGGGATTCTGCGCTGAAGACTTGCTTTACAATTTCATAAGGACTCAGAATAACCGTCTTAAGTGGAGACAGGTCGAGAGGAAAGAGGGAGCGTTCTTCATGAGGATGAAGAGCAGAGCGATAATATTTGTGAGGGGTGGAGAAGATGAATAGAAACTTTAACACTGAAGGTTTTGGGAAGGATCTGTATGCGCTTGTGGATCAGGGAGAGATCAGCGACACAGTTAATGATTCGCAGGATGCTCTTGCTTCAAAAGAATTCCCTGAAGTAGTGATGCACGCGCTTGTCTGGAGGAAGATGGGCTTTGTGACTCTAAGAGATTCAGCTGTGCAGTTCAAGAACGCGCTCAAGAATAATTATGAGATTGATCCTGCGCTGGCGTATGTCGGAGGAGTTGTTGCGCAACGCATGATACAAGGCCAGAACATGGAAGGCATTGATGCTGTGCTTGATATATATTCTAAAAGGACTGGTGCGATGCTAAGCGATGACTTTGCTGCCTGGCTTCAGGAGAAGGCACGACCTTATGCGCAGATGAAGGCAACTTATAACTAAGCTAGGATATTAGCCATAAAAGCTCTAGCGTCGATAGTCTAGCATTGACGCCATACCCCCAATATACTAAATAGTATACTGCTAGGTAAAAGAGTAACCTTTATATACTACCTCTAGTTCTGTAAGGACTCCGGAAAATTGAGATAAAGACCGGAAATGTGAATATTCAGTAATATTCGCCGGTCAACAGAAAAGAGAGGGAGCATATGCAAGAGAGCATAGAATCACATTTGCAAGGGATAACAAGGTCAAAGACAGGCGGACAGCCGCTTGTGACGCCGAGAGAATTCCTAAAAGAGATAGCTAACGGAAAGAATTCAGCAAGACGCGTAAGTTTTCTACTAGAAAAAGGGGTAGAAGACGCACTGTTCAGAGATCCTGAAAACCTACCAAAACCCATACAGAATGTATATTTCCCCTGTTTAAATGTCAAGCTGAACTACAAACAACTCACGAAATTAGAATACAATAAAGCATTCACTCTTTCTCCTGAAGAGAAAAAAGAAATACCAATCATTGATTCTACGCCAATGTTGCGCGATGATAACAGCGAAGATAACATTAATGGATATTCTCCTGAAAGGCTAGAAGTCGCATTTTATCTTAAACATTCTAAAGAGATACTTTCACAGATCACTGTTGCAGGAATACTTGAAGATAAGATAAATAATATAGCGAGAGCAATAGGCCATCCCCTTTCAAGAGAAAACCCTGATGAAAAAATTCCTTTCGCGAGATTTGTGCGAACACTTTATGATATCGCCAGGGGATTAGAAGAGAGTAATTATGAGATAAGAATAGCTATCGAAGGCAGAGCTTTTTTCATGACAGTCACTAACAATTCTAAGACCTCAAAGGACTGGGAACAGCTCACAAGCAAAAGCGCACTCAATACTCTTCTTGGAAGATACTTCAACAGCGCAGAGAATAAAGGAACGGATAATGACGCGCTGCTTTTGTACCAAAAAAACCTTGTCAATCCCGACATATCCATTGAAGAGACGCAGAAGATACGGAAGAAAGAAGCGGATTTTATCTGAACATCACGCAATACTGATTCTCAATAACGAAAATCGCAAAAAAAAAAGGATTTCTGGAATTGATAATCGACGCAAGTGTCGATTATCAATAGATTCAAGACATCGCCGCCGCGCACTTCCCAAAGACTTTCTGAGCTGCCTCAATGAACAGGCTTTCCTTATCAGTAGGGATCATCGCTCCCGCGGCGTTCATGTGGCCTCCGGCCTCTCCGCCGGCTATCTCGACGATCTCCCTTATCACCCCAGTGAGATCAGTCTCATTCTTATATCCAGAGATTCTCAGAGAGACTTTGGTAGTATTATTCTCAGCGCGCGCGAGGCCGAGCATGAACAACCCTTCCGGATACTCATTGGATTTCGATAATATAGAGAGCAGTGTGCCTATCATTGTTGACATGACTGCAGTGCCGCCATTGATTATGATATGGTTATCTCCTTTAAGGACATGAGAGGAATCATCAGTATTCTGCCTGTACCAGTTCAGCGCCGTCACTATCTCTCTCTTGTAATTGCGGTGCATCTCTATGGCCTGCTTCTTCAGCTGAAGGTCCCCAAGACAAGCTCCTACGCCTAATTGCGCGAAACCAAGCCTGCCGCAGGCATTGAGCAGTGTCGAGAATTCTTTGGCGTCACGGAGAGGGGAGCCTTTATCCTCATGGACAAGAGTGAAGTAATAGCCAAGCACGTCCTCAGGAGATTTCTCATTCACCCTGCGCATTATGACATGCGCGATAAGGCGCTGCTGCTCCTCTTCTGAAAGATCGACAAGAGTCTTCCATCCTTTGCCGTTCTGAGGATCTATCCCTGCCTCGAGCAATAGCTGGAAAGCTCCGCTCTCGCTGCCGCTCACTCCAGGAATGTAAGGGTCTGAAGAATATTCCAACGCTTTGTGCATAGGCCTTGTCTGCGCGCCGTAAAGCCTCAGTCCGCGAGTCACTTCCATCTTTCCGCTGGAGACTGCGTCATCAAGGATGTCTTGGTTCAGTTCCATGAATCCTTTGTTTTCCTGGACATCGCCGATAGCTCCAAGGATAGCGATATGCGCGAGATCTGCATTGCGGGAGTCGAAAGATTTCGCGAAAAGGTACGCGACTCCCGCGCCGCTGATCTCTTTGCCGCCGTCAATGCCGTATATTCTTGGGTTCGGGAAGAAGATATTCTTGGTAAGAGATCCCTTCAGGCACTCGATAGAATTCTTGATAGAATCACTCCTTTCAGGAACTTCTCCGCAGGAACCGCAATCATGGAGGTCATGATGATCAAGGATTATCACTCTCTTCCCTGAGAATTTCTGGATGATGTCTCCCACCTGTCCTGAACCGAGATCAGTGAATATGAACACAAGATAATCTTCCTTGGAGAATTGCTCTAGAGAATCAATGCTCAGCTGCTGGATGACTGAATGCTCAAAGGCGCGCTTATCACGCTGGAGCATCTTGATCACTATTGACGCGGAGGTTATGCCGTCAGCGTCAAGATGAGATATCAGCCTTACAGCGCAGTCTTTCGGCACGTCCCGCAAGGCTTCTGCCGCTCTGAACAATGCCTCTTTGAACCCAGCTACATCGCGCTGACAGTTCTCAAAGGCTGCCGGTGAGGAATTCACTAGGAAGTCTGTGAAGCGCGCGGAAACACGCGCACTCGGTCAGATGAAAAAAAAACAATAAAAAATAAAACAAGAGGCGCCGCTCGCCCTTTCTGGAACTTTTTACTCCGCGTAAAGCCTGATGCTTTCAGCGTCGTACTTCCAGTCCGCAGGGAGAACCTTCTTCTCCTTGTAATAAGTGACAAGCCTTCTCATCTTAGACTCTGTGAGCTGCAGTCCTCTGAACGCGCTCATGTCTTTCTTGTTCTCCTCAAGATGCTTGCGTATCATGACTGAACGCTTGATGAGGCTGAGCAGGTCGTCAGGAAGCTCTTTCGCCAGCCCTTTCTCACGGAGGATCTGAGAGATCCGCTTCTTTGTGACAAGCTTTGAATCCGGGATCCCGTAAGAATCGCGCAATGTCAACCCTATCTGAGCGGAGCTGCGCCCTTCTTTGGCGAGCTTTGAGACTATCATCTCTATCTCTTTAGGCCCGTGCCTTACCCAGCTGATGTTCTTAGTTATCGGCCTGTGGGATCCGGCCTTCCCTTTCTTTCCTGAATAGCGTCTTGCCATAGTAGTCTTCTCCGAACCATTGCTTTTTTTTTAGAAATGAGAAATTGCTTCTCATCTCCAGTATGCGCAAGCTTTCACCGTCGCATCTCTTGATGGTGAGAGAAGACTGCCCTAAAGGGTTTATAAAGGTTGTTGTTTGGAGGGGCTCTGTCCTGAATCTATAAATGAAAACTTTTTTGACGTTGCTTTACAATCAATGACTGGAGGGATTGAGAATGGAGTATATAGAAGCAGCGGCAAAAAAGAGGGATTCAGGATAGAGCCTGTTTGGGAGAACGCTGTTATGCAGAATGAAAGACTTAAGAACTGATAAATCCTAAAGAACAAAAAAAACAAAAAAACCAACCCGCTCATCCATTCGGATGGTATTTCTCATACTCGGTTATGCACTCGCCCTGCCTGCATAAGAATTCGCAGGTCATTGAAGCAGTGACAGCCCTTCCCTTGCCAGCGTTCTCGCAGTAAGCTTCCTGTAGCACTCTTGTGCCGATGCATTCATCACCAAGCTCATTGCCTGAATAATCAATCACGACCCCTTGAGTCTCAGGGACTTTGCCGCCATCGCTGTCCTTGCAGGGAAGAGAGTCCGCAGGCAGGCACTTGCCTGAGACGCAGACTTCTCCATTCACTTTGTCACAGCCGATCATCGCGTCTTTCTTGACAGCTGAGCAGTAAGATTTCACGCTGCCAGGATTGATGCACTTATAGATTGTCTTCACGGCGAAAGCGTTTCCCTGGAAGCAGTACGGCTCTCCTGATTTCTCCTGGCCGCATTCAGTGTCTGCGCTGCACGCGACTGAAGGGGCTGGAGTGCCTGCCGCTGTCCCCCCAACAGGTTGTGTGTCTTTCACTACATTACCAGTCACTGCGCCGCCGTCATCTTTGCCTGAGCATCCGGTCAACGCTAGCAGAAAGACAGTCAATGCCGCGGCAAAGATAATCTTCAAAGAAGATAGATAGCCTATTGTTCTTGATTCACCCATTTTTACCACCCTTTATTTCCTGTAACTTTCTTTTTACTGAATTTATTGCGATAGACGCAATAACTACTCTCTATTGGATTATCGCCAGTAAAGGCTGAAATGCGGCATTCCGCACGCACTTGAGAAATAAGTGCTGAACAGATATATAAATCTTTGTGAGTTCCCATTCAATGACAAAAATAGCTCTGTCCTGAATCCATGCTGGAAAACTTTTTTGAAGCCGCGTTACAGTCAGTAATCAGCTGTTAAAATCAGATCATTAGGGCGCGGCGGCAAAAAATGGTGATTCAGGACAAAACTTATCACTCAAGAATCCTTATCATCCCTCTGTCTTCAATGACCTCTCCGCGCCTCTTGAGCTCATCGACTGCCCTCTCGCCGTATCTCTTGACAAGCGCGAACGCCTCGACAGGCTCTTTCTTCAGCTCCGCAAGGATGCTCTCAAGGACTACATCTGTAAGATTTCCTGGCGCTGCCTTCTCAGGATGCGCTTGGATAAGCTCTCTCACAGTAGTTATGTGCTTACAGCCCGTCCTTCCCCTGAATAAGAACTGCGGGCAGGAGCAGGACGGCTTTACGGGATCGACTTCATAGAACTTTCCCTTGCTGCTCAAGCTCTCAGCCCTGAACCTGCATCCCTCTCCTTTAAGTATCTTCATTTGCCTCTTCTCTCTTCAATTCCTTTCCTGTCCAAAGATTTCCAGTTGATGAAAGAATCAGTCCTCAATGACTTATTGATCAGGTGTAAAGTAAGGAAGAACCTCTTAGTAACGGCTTGATGAGGAAAGCCTTTGCGCGCGACAAATTTGCCATAGATTATGTCTGTGAAGACATGTATTGACATCCCGAAAGCGATCCATGCAAGGAAAGAATAGCCTGTGAACAGCATCGAAGCGACAAAGAGAAGCGTTATGAACTCAAAAGTATGGAAGATAAGCAGGTAATAAGGGTGTTCAAGAGCGGCATTGCGCTTGAACCGCGAAGGATTGAAGAATGTTGACGGCTTTACCAGATCCCAGAAACCCGGCCTGAAGAATTCGACGATATGGTCAATATCTATCAGAACTCCTCCTGCGATCATCAGCGATGCTGAGTTGAGGTTTGCGACGCCTATAACGTAGAACGCCAAAGCCGCTATGCCTGTCACCACAAAATGCTGCAAAGGATGCATGAGTGAAGGGCTTCCACTCGATTTTATAAAGATTGTCAAAGAATTATTTGATCAGGATGGATACGCATGACTTGTCACGGTACGGGAGAGGAAAAACTGCCGCATTATATATGTGTCTTGTCGCGCACAACATTCTTTTTATATGTCAGCAGTTATCATAATATTGGAAAGAGAGGTACGCAAGAGGTGCTCATAGACTCGGCCGTACTTCTGTACGGCTGGTCTGTGATGTTTTCTTAAAGCGCTGTCCTGAATCTATAATGAAAAACTTTTTTGTAGCACAACAGCCAATTATCTAATGGCTAAAACTCTAGAATACTGAAGCGACGACAAAAAAAAGAGTGATTCAGAACAGAGCCGCGCTGTCCTGAATCAGTGAAGGAAAACTTTAAAAACAATGCCTCCTATCGCTGAAATATGGCAAAAAGAGGGACAAAAAGCATTTTTCTCCAGATTATCCTGATAATCTCGTCGATATTCATTATCTTTCTGATCTCAGGCTGCACAGGTTCGCAAGTCCGCGCTCTGAGAGAGGCAGAGCTTGAGAAGAAGATGGGCGAGGCTCTGGAAAAGAAGAATATCACGGTTGATGATGCGCAGAACGCCTCAGAAAACATAGCTGCGCAGAATAATATCACGCTGCCGGCGCAGTCTTTGATGGAGAACAAGAGCGATGAATATCTCCCTCCGATCGCTGACCTTAAAGATATCGCCACTTTCGGCAAAGGGATGAAGTTCATCATAGGAAGAAAATCGCCTTCTAAAGATATTGTCACAGTATTAAACCTGAAATCACTGTTCATGAAAGAGAAGCTTGAGACTGGCGACGCCATCATGGACAATGAGGCCACTGATTACAAGAGCAAGAATTATTTTGTTGTCGGATCGCCCTGCAATAACACGATTGCGGCAGAGCTCCTGAAAAGCTACATCGCGAAGGCCGGAAGCTGCCACATCTTCAGGCAGGGAGAGGCCTGGATAAGGATAATCCCCACTTCAGACAAGAATTAC
>Ga0209542_10020579_pt1 | contig 10437 bp, 11 predicted proteins | sample RifCSPhighO2_01_FD_184028 | JGI IMG/M metagenome (GOLD analysis project Ga0209542, IMG submission 184028) | Soil microbial communities from Rifle, Colorado - Rifle CSP2_plank highO2_0.1 (SPAdes) (version 2) | ecosystem: Environmental > Terrestrial > Deep subsurface > Rock core/Sediment ...
CAACTAGGGATTCAGAACCCCTTTCCATACTAACCGAAGCTAGAGTATTAATTCTCTGTCCTCCGGGTTTATCAGTTTCTACAAGTGCCCAATAGACATCGTCGGTATCTATTGATTGAATGATTTGAAAATTTTTCCCTGTCTTGCCTTCAGCTACTGCCAACTCTCGAAGGACCTGGATTACGGGTTGGGCGTAATCGGCAACGCTTAGACGCATTTCCTCGACTTTATTCGCCTCTTCCTGTTTAGCCTGAAGTTTTCTGATTCTTTCCGCTTCCTGATCCCGTAATAATTGCAGCCTTCTTTCTTGTTTTTCTGATTCTTCCTGGGCTTGCCTTTGCGCCCGTGTAACAAATTCAGCCATAGATTATTATATCATCCTAAATCAATTTTCTTAAACAATTAATCTTTTAAAAGATTCTAAACGCAATCTGTTACCCAGGATGTCAGGGCCCGAGCAGGTCGACTCCGCTCACCGTAAGCTCGTCGAAGAGGAGGGAAGTGGTCGTTTAGAGCTCATGAGTTGCCTCAATTTTTCATCGTCTTTTAAAATTATTCGCGGAATATTATTTACAAAATAAGTTTTACCACTTTCTAATTGGTATTTACTAAGCCGGATTTCTGATATTGGCCTTAAGTCATCAATATGAATACTTTCAACTTTCTGGCTTCTTAGAGCAAGGATATACATTTCAAATAATAATGTCCCAAGACCGGTATCTCGAAATTCTGGTGTGACCTCCCAAGTATTAACCTGACAGTCGTCATTAAGCGTTTGCTCTGGAAGGGTTACGTCATGATCCATTAACAGTGGAATATACCTAAAGTGAAGCTTTTTGAACGATGCTACTTTACCCGGGTTTCCATCTCTGTCGGGAGTAATGTGTGTACCGCATTTCCCAACCACACGGTCGTCTGCTGTTTTTGCCAATAAAACAAGGCTATTCATATTATCGTTATCATGGGGATGATAAATTTCAATATTTACGGGACCTTTTTCTTCGCAGTTTCTTAAGAATCTCCCAACGGACATACTAAATGGGGGATCGCTAAAAATTTTGTCGATTTCTTCGGTTGTCAGGGGGACATTCTTGGTAGGTGCTGTGTCTTTGTTCCAAGTCTGATTTGTTTCAAATGGGATGTTGGGATTCACAATTTAATTATTATATCTCTTTTCGGAGAATTAAATTTAATCCTCCAATACTTCGCCCGAATTTTTTTTAGCCCTGGATGCCCGAGGTCCTGAGCGAGTGTCCGAGCCGAAGGAAAAGACACTCGAACTTTTGCTATAAAATATCAAATTTTATCCATGGCAGTGTGAAATCATATTTTACTGAAGCGCCAGATACCCATTGGGTTTCAATTTTTAATTCTTCCATAATTTTGACAACCATATTTTTTAGTTGGTTGTTAGGTACTAAGCATGAGTTCTCTATTACTCCCGAAGTGATGTGTTCATTTTTCCATGCTTTGGTTCTAATTCTGGTGAGGATAATTTTAAATCTTTGATTATCAATTGTTTTTTCTAAATAAATACCGCTTCCGTCGGCATCTGGTTCTCCGAAACCTGTGTGTAGAAAAGTTTTATACCCTAAATCCCTTGCTCGCTCTTGGATGTCTGTTGGTCGGTAGTAATTTTTTAAGGGGATATTTTCTATTCTTTTTGCCTGGCATTCATAAATCCCTTCAAGAGTGATTCCCCTAACATCAACAATATAATTTGATACGAGTGCAATTAGAATAGTGACTATTAGAATCAGAAAGGAGAAAGTTCCTAATATCTGTTTCATTGGTCTCCATTTAGTTTACCATGTTCGTAAGTATTGTAAAACGAATTGTGGCGGGCCTTGGTGAACCATGTCAGCAACTACTATCAAGAAATGGCCAACGTCTTTGCTTCAGAATAAAAATCAGCCTACAATAAAGCCATATGTTACTCGAGTTGAATTCAATCAAGAAAGACTTTGATGGCCATGTTGTTCTCGATAATATTTCGTTTACTGTTGGAGACAAAGAGGTTGTGGCGTTAGTGGGAGAAAACGGAAGTGGAAAAACGACACTCCTTAAAATTATTGCGGGATTAAAAGAACCGGACTCCGGTAGTAGTAGAAAACAACCCAAAGACGCTCGTGTGTCTTATGTTCCACAAGCTCCAGAAGAAAATAATTTAGGTTTAACTTCCGTAGAAATGGGTGTAAGTCCTGATGCCTTGCTGAAACTAGGTATTTCTCATTTGGAAAACTCGATATTAGGCGACCTGTCCAGCGGAGAGAGGACAAAAGTTTACTTAGCAAGATTGACTTCCCAAGAGGCGGACCTCTTATTACTTGACGAACCGACTAATCACTTGGACATTGAAGCCTTGGAATGGTTGGAAAATTATTTGTCGGAGTACGAAGGGGCGGTGCTGTTAGTTTCCCATGACCGTCGGCTTTTAAATAATTTGTCTCAGAAAACTTTGGAACTCAAAGATGGAAAAGTTAAAGTTTATGGTGGCAGCTACTCCTTTTATCGAGAGCAAAAAGAAATTGAGGCAGAAGCTCAAAGGCGGGTCTATGTGGTCCAACAGAAAAAAGTTAAGCGGATAAATGAAGAGGTTAGAGAAATAAAATCTAATGTTCAGGGATTGGAAAGCCGGACAACCGGAACCGACCATTATGTCCGAAGGAAAGCGGCAAAAGCTGTTAAGGGTGCATTAGCCATGGCTAAGCGTTTGGAAAGAGAACTTCAGGAAAGTGGTGTTCCCAAACCGGAGCCAGATTTTGAACTTTCGGCGATTTTCAAACCTCGTAAAGAAAGTAGCAAAACTGTCGTTTATGTCAAAGGTGTCACTAAAAACTTTGGTGACAGGGGAATTATTAAGCCTCTCAATCTATTAATTGAGAAGGGCGAAAAGTTTGCTCTACTTGGTTCAAATGGTTCTGGAAAAACCACGGCGATAAAATTACTTTTGAGAGAAGAAAAACCAGATACCGGGTTAATTGAAGTAGGGAATAATGTAGAGATAGGTTATCTTCCCCAAGAACAAAAATCGATTGATTCGGGTTTGGAAATAATTGATGATATTATCGCTTCAACAAAACTTGATAAAACCTTGGCATATAAATTAGCCCGGAGGTTTCTTTTTAAGGATGAAGATTTACGGACGCCCGTGAGATTATTAAGTAGCGGGCAAAAATCTCGGTTAGCACTGGCCAAAATCATGGCTTCCGGAGCAAACTTTATAATCTTAGATGAACCGACGAATCATTTAGATATTCCCGCTCGGGAAGCGTTAGAAAAAGCTATCGTTTCGTATCCCGGAACTTTGTTAGTGGTATCCCACGACAGATATTTTTTAGAGACAATCAAGCCGGATAAGGTTATCTTTTTGTAAGTATGTAAATAGCGGCTTTTTTGCCGGATACTAAAATATCATATTTTTTTTGCATACAAAACTTGTCGGTAAACTTTGCCAACACTATCTCAAACAATTCTTTCTTTCCAATCAAAATAACGGCGAGCCCTTGCGGTTTAAGTACCCGGTGAAATTCTGAAAGCATTTTGGAATAAAAATCAGGTAGGTCTAAGTCTGTTCCTACGGAAATACCCCACGGGGGATCGGTGATGATTTTGTCTATACTTTGGTCGGCAATGTCAGCCATTTTAGTAGCGTCTATTCCTGTTTTAATATCCCCGGAGATTATCTTTTTGTGAGGAAAGTTTGCACTTTCTGCAGGAATTGCTCCTGACCCGGCGAAAGGATCAAGAACAACATCAATTGGTTGGGGATTGGAAATTAAACAAAGTAAGTTGGTTAATTCCGGTCTTAATTGCCCTTTTTGAAGAACGTCTTTGTAATCCGGATGTTTTGTAATTCTTACTCCGGTAAATTTAAATCCCTCGCTTCTTTCCAAAAACCAAAATTCAAAATCAGGTTCAGCTCTATCGACAACCAAACGGTTTAGTTCCGTAATCTTCTTTTCCATCCTGGCAAGTCTTTCCCGATTAACTGCCACAATCTCATTTTCCTTGGAAAAGATTACCCGGAAAGTTTTACCAAGGTTAACTCTTATTTTTTCTTCGGGCTTAACTTCCAAGAAGGAATTATTAAGAAACCGTAACTGTTTAATTTCCTCCGGATCGGATTCAGATTGGTAAACAATCAAGCCATCAAGAAGTAGCTGACACTTAAAACCCTCCAGCAATTTTTCCAGCTGCTCTTTAACAACTTCCCCGAGACCGGGGATAAATGTAGAGAAATAAGTTGCCACAGTTCCAATTATAAGCCAAAGTGGTTTATAATTTAATTTGTATGAAAACTGAAATGCCGCCGGTTTTAGTTAACAATTTATTTACTGAAGAAAGAAAAGCTCTTTTAGATTTGTTTGCTTCTCTTTCTGAATCGGAATGGCAAACTTCTACAGTTTGTACGGGCTGGTCAGTAAAAGATATTGGGTTACATCTGTTGGGGGATGATGCCGGAATTATAAAACTTAGTGAAGCGAGAGTGATTCCAACATCAAGTGGACTACAAAAAAGTTGGAAAGAAGTGGTTAATATGGTTAATGAAAGAAACGGCCAATGGGTCGAAGCCACAAGACGAATAACAAACTCACTTTTGATTGAGTTTTTAAAAGTAACCGGGGAAGAAACCTTGAAATACTTTGAGTCACGGGATCTTTATTCTCTTGGCCGCTCAGTTAGTTGGGCTGGCCCGGAACCGGTCCCAGTTTGGTTAGACATTGCCAGGGAGTATACGGAAAGATGGATTCATCAACAACAAATTAGAGATGCTATCAACAAACCTGGATTGAAAGACAAAAAGTTTATGGGTCCAGTAATTGCCGCTTTTACAAGGTCTTTTCTTAGAGTAATCCCTGAAGCTAACGCTGAAAATGGAACAATTGTTAAGGTTATTATCACAGGTGATGCGGGGTTAGAATGTTGTCTGGTTAAAGAAAACGGTGCGTGGAAGTTATATGAACAATATGACGGGAAGCCCGCTTCAGTAGTTAAACTTGATCAGGAATCTGCTTGGCGGTATTTGACCAAAAACATTGGCAGGAGCGAAATTGCAAACAAAATAGAAGTTGAGGGAAATAAAGAGTTAGGATTAACGCTTCTGGATGCCGTTTCAATTATTGCGTAATTATTTCTCTTTTGCAGCCCTGGATGGAACACATTCGAACTTTTTACGTTAAATTGGAACTAAAGTCTTTGATGTTTTGATTTCGCCTTTGGTTTTCTGACCGATTTTGAATCAATATATTGATTCTTTCATTGGGTGAGCGAGAAAACCTATCGAAAGTATCTAAGTTGACAAAATAAACTTGCACTCCCGAACTAATCATTGCATCGAGTCCTGAACTAAACACCTCTCTGGCAATCGGTTCTACTGGTTTAGAACTAACCCAGACACCGGAAATATTATCATATTCGAAGCCAATGACGGGGAGAGAATAGACAGCTCCTCCTCTATCCATGTTCCGAAATGTTTTCTCGTCTCCACAAAGATAATAATGCGTCCCGTTAGTTGTCCCGATTTTAATCGGAAGATCTTCTCCCGGAACAATAAATCTAGTAGCTGCGTTTCTATCAGCTGTAGCAGAGACAACAAGTCTCGCTGACGAATCATTACCAACAGTTTCCTTGGGGTCAAATATTATGGAGTCTTTGTTTGGAGATCCTCGATAAAGAATTTTTAGTTCGTTCACAAGGCAATTTTACCACGAAGCAGAGACCATTATGTGGCTCTAAAATAAAACAGCAGCCCTGGATGTCGTAGATCCTGAGCAAAGCGAATGGAGAACACATTCGAACTTATTACGCACAGACTCCACTTTCTGTTACAATTAACCCATGACTGGGAATGCTTCGGGTGATTTTGATTTGGTTGTAAAACGTCTTTCATTAAAATCAGAGGTAAGCGGTTTATATCTAGGTGGGTCACGGGCTAAGGGGTACCATGATGAGAGATCAGATTATGATCTGTGGGTGATCGTTGATGACAAAAGTATTATTTCATCTCTAAGTGAAGAAATTAAACAGTTGAACCTTCACCCCGATGTGGGAGTGGTTTTTAAGACCATTAGTGATTTGAAAGAATATATAAAATGGGGAAGGCATGATGCCTGGGTGCGATATTCTTTCACCGATACTAAGCCATTACTGGATAAAAAGGGGCAATTACAGAAATTGATAGATAAGATAGGGACCTACCCCAGAAAATATCAGGCAGGTTTAGTAAATGGAGCCTTAGGTGCTTACCAAAATTCTCTTTACCGCTCAATTAAAGCCCATTATCGCGAAAAAAAGTTTGCTGCCCTGACAGAAGCGGGCAGATCGTTAGAGCATTTGATTGCGGCCCTTTTTGTCTTACATCTTCGCTTTAAACCCTACAATGATTACTTGGAAAAGGAAATTAATAAGCTGGAGTTGATAGGGGATTTACGGAACGACTTAATGGAACGGTTCCTCGAGATAATAACTACTGCGAATCCAAAAGAACAGTGGAAACTAAAACTAGATGTCGAGAAAATATTCAGAAATAATGGATTCTCGGAAGCGTTTGATGAGTGGACTAAGACTTTTGAGGGTTTTTCTAGGAAATACCCAATATTTTAGGTTTGGATTGTACTAACAATCTAATTTGCTTCAGCAGGGCCAAGTGGAGTCGAACCACTATCAAAGGTTTTGGAGACCTCTATTCTGCCATTGAACTATGGCCCTAATAGGGGAATTATATCAGATTAGTAACTTCTGGCATCACTTGGGTTTCCATCACCATGGGGGGTACCATCTTTATATTTTTTACTCGCTCTTTGGGGAGGGTCATTTTCGAGGCAACCTGGTTTTGCACCTCTCCATTTTTTTTGCAGCCATAACTTTACAATCTCACAATTACCATGATGAGCCTGACAGCATTCATACCGTTTACCCATCGCTACTTCAACTTCTCATTCTCCTTGTGCTCTGTATGCTTGCGGCAATGGGGGCAGTATTTTTTGAGCACTAATTTTTCTTTATTCTCAATTTTGTTTTTCGAGGTGACATAGTTTCTTCGTCCGCAGACAGAACAGATAAGGCCGAATTTAATTGTCGTATCTTTAAGCGCCATGGAGGTATTCTACATGATCAGCTTCTAAAAATAAAGACGGTACCGAAGGCAAAAGCCACCACAACCAAAGTGTTAACAACTTGGGTGGGGTCAACAGTAAAAAACTTTGAAACGATGGAACCGAGACCGGTTAGTGTTAGTAAGAAGACGGTTAAAACAGTGTAAATTTTTCGTTTGGGCAAGGTAGGGAGAGACTACACTAATCGAAAATGGTTTGTCAAGTTAATTTCTGAGCCGACGATCAGAATCGGACTGATAACCGCATGTTTACAAAACATGTGCTCTACCATTGAGCTACGTCGGCAAATTTTGCGTTCAAAACAATGTCAGGGTGATTCCTTTGATTTTATCAAATAAAAGGGGATTGGGGAAGAAACAGAGCGGCTCTCACCGATGAGCAGAAAGAAAGCAATTCCCCAGAATTATATAGGTGGGAACCTGCCAAGGGCAGGTCCCGCCGTGGCGTGATCGTTCCCCCTGAACTTCCGGTTCCCATTTCTGCAAGAACGCTAGCTAGGGAAATTAAACTCCCTCCTGCTACCATCTCGAGAACCGTCTCTTACTTTAATTATATCAAATAAAAGCAAGCCCTATCTTCGAGTAAGACAGGTTCCACATTTTTGTGCGGTTGTCGCACAGTCTCTACACCGTCAACATCTGATAAAACGGTTACTTCACCACTGGAACTGCTATATTACAAATCTCGCAGCGTCTGCAAGCTTGTGCCCCTGTTCCTTCGCAACGAACTGTACTTGCAGTAGTGTATCCTTTAACTTCTACTCCCGTTAATGCGGGACAGCCACTTGCCCCTTGAACCCGAACTACTTTTACTAATTCTCTATTTGTAGTAATAGAAATCATATTTTCACCTCACTTTCTTTTTTTGTTTTCGTAAAAAACAAAAAACACGCCGAATTAGCGTGGATTATCGATCTGATAAAAGATTATAAACGGATGAGCTGAATAGGGAAAGGGGCAACTTGAGCCGAGGATGGGAATCGGACCCATGACCTAGTCATTACCAATGACTTGCTCTACCACTGAGCCACCCCGGCAAAATTACTTTTGTATTTTACAATATAATTTGAATAATATGGAGATTTGTTTTTAGGGATATAATTTAATCATGAGTTTAGGAGCACACATATCAATCGCCGGGGGACTTTCGAGAGCCGAAGAAAAGGCCATGGCTATGGGGGCAAACTGTATGCAGATATTTTCCTCGTCGCCTCGGGATTGGGGGTTACCTCACCTTCCCGATTACCAATTTAAACTTTCTCCGGTTTACTTTCACGCCACCTATTTAATAAACCTGGCAGATACCGGCGAGATCGGGGAACGGTCAAAGAAGTTACTCATTGCCGAATTAAATCTGGCCAGCCGGTTGGGGATAAAAGGCAGTATTGTCCACCCGGGGTCTTTTAAGGGTGATCCTACAGAGGAAAAGTTTGCTATCTTTTTGGATAACATTGCCCAGGTTCTTAAAAATATTCCAAAAAACTCCTGTCTCATTTTAGAAAATGCCGGTAATAAAAAAATCGGTCAGGATTTGGTAGAGTTGGGGGCTATTACCAATGGCATTTCTGATTCGCGTTTAAAATTTTGCCTGGACACGTGCCATCTGCAGGCCACAGGCTACGATTTGTCTATCCCGGGTAAAATAATTGATCTTTTTGACGACTTGATAGGACTTGGGCGATTGGAACTTATTCATGTCAATGACAGCAAGGATCCAATGGGCAGTTTTCGCGACCGGCATGAAAATATTGGTGAAGGGACAATTGGACTACAAAATTTTAAGAAATTTATAAATGAACCACGGCTAAGTCAAACGCCCTTCATTTTGGAAGTCCCGGGATTTGATGGCCAAGGGCCGGATAGGGAAAATCTAGATATTTTAAAAAATCTGGTACAATAAGGTAAATTTGCCGAGGTGGCGGAGCGGTCAATCGCACCAGACTGTAAATCTGGCGTTCGAAAGGGCTACCCAGGTTCGAATCCTGGCCTCGGCACAGAACCCTGTCAGTTTGGCAATATTATTTTTTTGGGTTAAAAGCATCAAAAAGTTTGCTTACAGCTGCTCTCAATCCATTTTGAGCTTTATGATGATCTGCAATTGCTTCATGAATTTAGCGGTCTAATACTTGTTGCGCTTCGGTGATATCGTGCTCAGTGGATATTAGTCGTTGTTTGAGATACAGAACTGCTACAACCGGATCAAACCGAGATTCTTTAGCCATAGCTTATTATATTCCGAGTTGTTGTAATTTTTCAAGAACTCTTGGTAATATTTTTTGTCCGTGGGTTTTTCCCAAGTCAATTAATCCGTTTATTTTGTCAAAGCTGTCAATAAACGCCTCTCTGGGGAGACTTCCTTCTGCTTCCTCTAACTGAATTAAGATTTCCGGCTGACGGGCATCTAAAAAATTATCAATGGCATATGTAAACGAGGTTTCCATCATCCGCATTTCCATCCAGGGAATTTTATTTTTATGCATGAGCCATAGCTGTGGGAATCCGGGTTTGGCGTTTTTAACCCAAAATGACAAGTCATCCTTGTTTTCGTCAAACGGACGTAGATGTTGGCTTACAGTATCAATGGCAACGATTGTGTCAGCTCCATTGTCCCAGGCAATATCAGTGGGGAAGGGATTAATCATACTTCCGTCAGCTAGACCCTGGTTATTAAGTTGGTATGGTAAATGAAATCCCGGTTCGGTCATACTGGCCTCAACTGCGCTAAGTACTGAACCGTTTTTGATAAGCACAAGTGTGTTTGGACCAAAATCCGAAGCCACGACAATAAATTTTTTGGGTAAATCTTCAATTATTGGATTACCAATTATATTTTCAAGTTTTGTCATAAGGGGCTTTATGGTAAAAAAACAGCGGTCATCGCAACTTGGACAGACAAAATCTTCAGGTTTAAGACTTCGGGCTACCGTTTCAATAAGAGAAATAGGTTTCCCAGAGGCAAGAACAGCCCCGATATAAGCCCCCATACCGGTTCCAACAATTACGTCGAAAGCAACTTTACCCTCAAGAGATGCCAAAACACCCACCTGGAAAAATGCCCGGGCGTAACCATTATTGAGAACTAGTCCGGTTTTATAAGCTTTCTTCATAATTTACAAGTTCTTTAATTTTTGGGATTGCTTTAGTGGCTTCTTCTTCGCCAATTTTGATTAATAACTTCGCCTGACCCATTTCAAAAAAACCTATGTCTTTGGAAATATGTTTTTTGGCTAAACCATCTTTTAAGGACAGGACGATCTCCGGTTTTTGTTCTTTAATCTCCCGGTCAATGGCGTTACGATGCAGCGTGCCGCCGTAATGCA
>Ga0209542_10020582_pt1 | contig 10436 bp, 5 predicted proteins | sample RifCSPhighO2_01_FD_184028 | JGI IMG/M metagenome (GOLD analysis project Ga0209542, IMG submission 184028) | Soil microbial communities from Rifle, Colorado - Rifle CSP2_plank highO2_0.1 (SPAdes) (version 2) | ecosystem: Environmental > Terrestrial > Deep subsurface > Rock core/Sediment ...
TGCGTTGCTGCCTGCCTTAAGGGTGGCCGGATGAGCGTGGAATGGGTGGCCGGATCATCGTGGAATCAGTGGCCGGATGTTTATGGAATAGGTGGCCGGATGGCCGTGGAATCCGCACCCTTCGAAGAGGCGCTGGAAAGTCCTGAGGTTATCCAACAGGGCCGTCAACGGGCCGTGCAGGATGAAATCAACGATCACAAAAGACGCATCGACTCGCGAGATCTTGAGATCCGCACCCTGAACCAAAAGATTGATCGCCTTGAGACATTGGCGAACCGTGAGAGCTTGGCTGCGGGCTATCTCAGCGATATGGCGAACTGGAAAGCCGACGAGATGGAACTTAACGAAAAGCGCAGCAGCATCGAGACCCGGTTGCAGCAGGTCCGCCAGAGCGCTCATGAAGACATGGCAAAGGCTCGACAAGCGGAAACGGATGCAGCCACCGCCTATGCGCAGGCTGTGGCCTGGGGCGATGTGGAAGGTGAGAAAGCCGCTAACGCGGACGCTCAAAAGGCAGCAAAAAACCTCACGGCGGCGGCTGAGCATCACCGTCGCCAACAACTGATCATCACCGCGCTGGAGCAAGAGCTGGTGACGATTGAGCTGCACATCACGGAGGCACAAAAAGAACGCGCCAAGATCGAGAACAAAGCGGCTCACCTCGCGAACACTGTGCTTGAAGAACAATGGAATGAGGCCGCCAAAGCACTGCTGGAGACCGGCGGCAAACTGTGGGCTGCGCGAAGACTGATTAATCGGGATCCGGTTGCGCTGCTGAAGCTGGAAATCCCTGAGCAAGGTGAAAACTTCGGAAGCTGGACCTCTCGAGAACTTGCAGACCGCTCACACCAACACAGCCTGCTTGACCTGCTGGCAGCCTAACCTGAACCCTCCCCGAAGCAACCGGCGAGGGTCGGCTGCTTCGGACCAACCACCGGTCTAACCATGAATAAACCACCACAGAACAGTGCTCAGATGCCTGAATACCTAAAAGCCCGAAAACTGCATTTGAACGGGATAATTGTCGTCCTGGCCGGCATGAAAAAGCTCAATGCAAGGGCAAACAAAAACACGAAAGTCGAGACGCTCACGATTGATGCAATCAAGGCAGAGCTTAATTTTATTGACCTCCAGCTCAAAAGAAAGAGCGGTTGATAAAGAAGCGGAAGCTTAAGCAGCTTCCGCTTCGCTAGATCCTCCCATTACAAACAAGGCTTCAGATCTATGGCGGCCGAGGGCGTCTAACAGCTTCGGTCAGAAGCAGCCACTCCATAAGTCGGAATATTCTGCTGGGATTCAAGCTGATGATTACAAGTGAGCTGTCAACGCTTGAAGTCCGATCTATTGGGTAGACTTTGGCTTCCCGGCAGTCAGGTCTAGTACTACCACGTCAATCATCGCACGCCGCGCCTCGGGTATGTTCTGGATTAGTATATTTCGCATTTCATCTGCCGATTCTGGTGCTTGGCGTCCGTGACGTTGTGCCTGAAGCCGTCTTCCTGACGCAGATGGCAGATCGCCAAACCAAAACACGCAGTAAATACCTCGTTGCTCTGACCGCCAATCAATTAAATACTTTAGATCAAGCTGATCTGTAGCCGCCTGCCACACTTCCGAGTGCCACTGCCCTTTCACCTCCATTGGTAGTTGTAGATGACCACATGTGAAGGCGAGGTCTGCACGCTTAGTGTTTGGCATATCCGCTTCTGTGATGCGCTGAACACCATATTGCTGCAGTGTTGGTCCGATTAGAGCAGCCAAACGATCACGGCAGCGATTTTCATTATGGGGTATACCAGACTCGCTCCAGAAATCACGAACTTGATCAAGGTCGTCTCCAGTCAGAATTTTCTGCGCGACTAACAGTTCCTCCAGCACAAGTGACTTTAGGTCATCCGCGTTGGACGGAGAGCCCTCAGTTAGTATCGAGTTCAAATATTTCGGTGGGATTGGTGCGAAATCCTCCTCCGCGCGCTTCTGACGTTGAGCGGCCGCCTTATGTCGAATGAATTCGCTATACGTGTCGGCTGGTCCCGCGATTAGCGTGGACATTGCTTCGATACATTCAATGCTAGCGTCGTCGGAGATACGATTAATCATTGCAACAATGAATTCGGTCGCGTTGTAGTCGTTCATATTTCCTGAACCCATGCCTCGAAGAGTGGATTTCGGCCACTGCCCTCGAAACTCAGAAACTATCCACTTAGCTTGCTCCAGGCTTACACGGTTTATGACGTTGTGTTTGTCCAGCGTAAAAATATCACGCAGAAGCCAAATGAATTCTGGATCATGAGCACTTATACCTAAGACGTCAGGTCGTACCGACTCAAAACGAACCAGCACATCTATAGCAAGCCAAGTGAACAAACGATCAATATCTAAAAATGTCATAGCATGGCGTTCAGCGGCGATTGACGCTAATGATACATACGCCCCCGAGTAAATTAGGCAATTGATCAGATCCTCCTCCACATTTTGGGGGAGGCAGGGGAACCTAATGAGCCACTCTGATGCTAAGGCCGCCCCAACCTGCTGCCAACTCTCGTTATGTGCCAAGATGTGGAGTCCAGGCGCATGTTCACATCGGGCTACCAATGATGGCTCAATCCAAAGCCGTGCGAAATCCTCTCTGTCTTGATAGGTCGGAATTACAACCTGCTCAAGTGTGTCGCGAAGGGAGTTCATATCATCAAGATCGGAGCACATCGAAGCATTATCATTACACATGAGCAGCCCGGCGATTTGAACTTCCTTAGAGAGATCTTTAACTCCCAATCCTGAACGCTGACGAGCGATTAGTCCCGCCAAGATCGCATAGCTGTAGTTCTTGCGTTTGCTTTCGGAGTAACTTCGAGCAATCTCGCTTGGTGATGGAGTATCGCAACGATGAAGTACAGCTTCGAATCCAGACATCGCATCTAACTCGAGCTCCGGGCCGAACCAAGCAATTAGTCGTTCTGAATACGCATAATCTCGGCATTCCGCCAACCCAAGATAAATTTGTGATGGGGCAAAAATCTCAGAAAAGTCGCCCGCGCGCAATGCATCCCTCTTCAGGATGTATTGGCGGCGTGTGACTTCGTATGCAATACGTTTTTTTCTTTCTTGTTTTACTTTTAAGTACTCTCGTTTGCGCATCTGTCCAAGACTTAGAGGATTTAAAAGTTTTTTTATATACGCCTTAAGTTGCGCATCTCCAGATTGAAATTGATAACTAGCTTCGAGCAGATCTGGCTCGAAACCATCACGACCCAAGGCAAGACGCATGAGGTCTTTCCAGTCTTCTCGCAAAGCAGGATCCTTGTTTTCAGATACGGAGAGCCTGCGCAGAAACCAAATTATGTCTTTTGAGCATCCAGACAACCCGATAAAGCGTCGTTCGAGGTCTATTTGCGTCATCCAAATGCTAGGTCGAGGTCTTACAACGTACAACGCATATTCTTGGATCGCTCGACGCAACGTGTGATTCGAAGCAAGCCTTGACTGAAGCATCTGTTGCGCAGTAAGGGGGTTGCTGCGAGAGCGTCTAAATACCCCCAGCCAGCACCAAAGCGCACCAGCGTTGTAGTTCGTAACGACCCCCTCATCAATCGCGCGCACCATCAGTGACGCTACAATTTCCGAAAGGTCATTAATACTATGCCAATCAGAGTTTTCCACCAGTGAAGCATGATCCACAAGAAGAGTGATTACGTTAGCCAAACGTGTTGTTGGCAGAAGTTCAGTAATGAACTTATACCCCCTATAAATATGGGTTCTCTCAGTCCTACTCTGCGGCAAGGGACAGATCGTGACACCCATTTCAGCCAATAACGTTTCAACTAAAACCTCATCAGTTACGTCGCAATTTATCGTTTGAATTAAGCCACGTGCTAGCCGAGTGGAGTCTTCAGTACCTTGTGCGCGCAGTTCAGCAATTGAGGCTTGCCACCAACCTCGTTCGCGATGGCGCATCAGTGCTTCAGCCGCATCTTTACGCTCACGGTAGAAACGCTCTGTTGAGAGAGTTACAGCTTCAAGAGTACTTGCAAGATCACGCGCTAGCTGTGTTTGCTTACAACCAGCTATCAGGATAGCCCGTAGATAGATATTGCTTTCAGTCGAGCTAATCACAGCTTCGATCTTGTTGCGCAGATGGGGAATCATTAAGCTTCTAGCAGTAGAGCTGTCCCAATCTTGCGCTCCGAAATAGGGATCTATTTCAGCGAGAGCACTGAGGGACTCAAGCATACGGTCGGCTTGCTCACTGTTAAGATTGGCGGTCTCTCCATAACGCAGCACGCCAATCGGATCGACACTGATTACAGCTTGAGCCATAGCTGTACTATGGAAGGCGAGCCAGGCATGCAAGCCCCGCAAGCTGGCTGGAACAGCCCCGCTACCCTGCAACTGGGCAAGCAAGCGGCGTTGGGCGCGTGGTGTTTTAGCCTCGCTCGCGAGCCAGCGAGCGCCTAAGTACTCAGCGATAACACGGTGTATGGGTTTCGCCCTACCAACACCGGCGCTTTGAAATAGTTTCGACGCAATTATGTATTGTGCAGCTCCGGCGGCAGGGAGTCGTTCAAGATCAACTAATCGAACATCGTTATCTTGAAGTTGTACGGGACCAGCGAAGCTTACAGCCTCTGAGCCAGCAAGTAGCGTTCCGGCCATGATTGCTCCGGCAGCAGACAATGCCTGATCAGAGGTAACTTTTCCGGGCGATAGATCGTAACGGTCACTATCGTGCTCCGGCCAGGTTAAGGCGCAAACTTTCTCAAAAAGCGCCGCGCGCGTTGCTGGTAGCTTTGCCTCGTACTCAGCGACTTCGCCCATCAGATTAAGAGTAAGCGGGTTACCATACAAGTCGGCAACGTTATGCGCTTCGAGATGCGATATCACGTGTTCTGCGTCCACCGTTGCGTGGCGTTGATTCAAGAACAGCACCGCTTCGTTTCGTCCAAGAGCTTCTAATGTAAATATTGTCGGCTCGTGCGCGTAGATATGTCGCAAGTTATTGACGCTGCGCTCCTGCCATTCGCGGGCCCGGCAGGTCAGAACAAATTCCGGTGCGCCCGCATCTTCCAGTTGTGCAAGAATTAGATCAACGGCGTCCCCCTCGCGGCGCGCTACCGCTTCGTCTAAAGCATCGATTAATAGAGGCTTGCCCGGAATTACAAACCGTGATGGATCTTTGCTAAGCATGAAGCGAATTGCAGTTACCGGATGAATATCTAGCCGCCTACCAACTTCTCGGATGAGCTCGCTTTTGCCCATTCCAGGCTCACCAAGAATTATTCTCGGCCCTGCTATCGTCAGAATTTCAGCATCCTCGACTATTCGCACGTGCCCTTGATCATCTGTTGTACGAAGACAGCGAGAAAAGTAATTTGTTGGTTTCATCTAAATGACGCCTCCATGCTCGCGTCTGATGTAAAAGGCAGTGTCAAGCGACGACTAACCTTTAGTCGCAGAGAAAAGGCATATTTTTCTCTCAAATAAATATAGCGTATCGCAATCTACTGAGTCTTCTCTGGATTTGGTAGCGCATCCAATTGCGCAATTTTGGCCAGTGTCCGCCAATGAGTTGACCGTCCTCTTTCGACCACTTTCTGCCAATTACGAAGGGCAACAATCAGCCGACAGCTACCACTTGTAAGGGAATTGCGTAGGCGATTTTGCTGTAAACGAAATCTCACCTACGCTAAATTATACTTCGTAAAGTTTGACCTGCATGTCGGATGCTTGAAACGGCTCTTCCCCGTTTTCGGGACGAATTAGATAGGCATGGAGGTGCCGTAGCATCAGTTTTTCAACAGTCCCCGTCACTCCGTCTCGCTCGCCAGCGACTACAGTCAAGCGGTCACCGATGCGAAAACGCAGCTTCAACAGGGCTGCTTCGTCGATTGCTTGATCCCATATAGCTTTTTTTTGCTGCGTTTCCAAATGGTCGGTTCCCAACATACGATCCGTGAAAACATACGATTTTCTCAAAGGCTCAACCGCCTCTGAAGCCTTCCCTGACTCCAGCAGTTCGACTCCGAGCCGGAAAGATTCAAGGCGAAGGTTTTCCAGAGTCGTATCATCAAATGGATAAGAAAATCTCACCCACTCTGAAACATGGCCCTCAGGATTTTTAACCTGAAACTCATAGCCTCGCCAAGATAACGGTGCTTCCGGTGCCCCATCACTAGTAGAGATTTCGAGATAGTCTCCAAAATAAATACTGGGAAGCCGCCAAAAATAATCGCTGTTACCCGCAGGCAAGCCTTCACCGATCCGGCGAAATGTGTACACAACACCGGGCACGAAGTTATCCCCTTTGAATACTAGCGCAGCGTAATAGCCTCGATGAAGGTTGTTTTCTTGATAGCTTACTGGTGACCAAGTAACTTCGGTCAAAACTGGAACGGCTAGCTGTCCGCCTGCAGAAGCGTGGTATCCACGGAGTGCAACCTCCTTTGAATTATGGAATGGTACCCGCCCTGGCTGCTTGGGCATCATTTGCGTCCGGATCATAGTTAACCAAGACAAGTCCTTCATTGCTGCACTTGTTAAGGCGAGACGTGAAGATGTCAATGCCGTCTTTGCTAGCTGTAGTTCTGACGCTAGACGGGCAGACTGTTCTTCAAGTATCGCTGCACGCTCTACAGATTTGTTCCGTGTCTCCGATAGCTCTTTTTCAAGAATGTCATGCTTCTGTTGGAGATCATCGACTCTCACAATAAGAGAAGGATCGATTTTTGCGAGAATGCTGTGACGAAGTTCCGGCGAAAGCTCGCCCAATCGCTCCAATATTTCGTTTATATGGGCTTGCTCATCGGAGTCGCATCCGTCTTTCAAGCGCTCCAGCAATTGAGGTAAAAAAACGTGGAGATCTACGCCCGCATAAAATTGAGCCCTACCGCGGCTCATTGCTGGCGCGAGCTTTGTAAAGACGTGGGCGTACTTGCTGCGAATAACTTCTTCGTCTGACTCAAAAAATGTCCAAAGGACATCTGGATTCAACTCCGTATCACTGGCGAGATCTGACAAGCAGGACATGAAAATATCGTCCCAACCACCACACCCCATAACAACCAAGGTGCGGTTCTGTAGCAGTCGCTCGAGTGAGCGCTTTAGTTTATTGCGACGGCTTTCGATTTGCGTCGGAACGTGCAATGTATCCGTACCATACCAATAGCCGTGCAAGTGCACTATCTGAATACCAGGGCCTTCGGATTGGTTCAGTGCCCCATCGTCATGCATCATTGTGCGGATATACATACCATGGGCAGTGCGAATGGCAGTCTGGATCAATGGGTCAAAGTTTGTCGTCAGGACAGTCTTACCCAATCGTCCCGAATGATTTGCCAGAAGCTTTCCCAATGCAATCAGCGATGGGCGAAGATGCCATCCAGCAACATCGTCGTCGAGAGCTCTGCACACTGCTAAGTCTAGAATATCCAGTGTATTGGCCCGGCCAGGGGTAATTTTGCGTGCCTCGAACACTGCACGACGAATCACCTCGTTAGCTGCATCCTGTCCCCGGTAGGCTTGCAATTGGTGAAAAGCCTTTTGATACGCGGCTCCTGCGTCTGGCTGATCACGAACGGGCGCAAATGCGCTTGGTGTGTCCATTAGCATTTTTTCTACGAAACTCAGCATGCCAGAAACACTGGGCACGCCGGGTGCACCTTCACTTTCGGGTAGGGATAGTGCCGATCCGAAAAAGAAAATGATCTCCCTTGATGAATGGGCGACCCTTTCAAGGAGTACGTCGTGGCTATGGAAAGTTGGACTGGGATTCGTCACCGGCACGCTCTGGGGTTCTGGGGCTCTATAAAACTTATAGCGAGGGATCGTGGTCCCATCGTACGTGTTTGTCGGTTCGTGAAGACGCCTACGATGAGGAAGTATACCCGGCCTTCGCATAACTGACTGAGGGGTTGCTGATTGCCTTCTTGAAAGGTAACTGTTCGCCGGTAGCGGCACTTCTAAGCGAAAGGCTCTAGTCCGGTGACAGCCGCCTTAATCATCGCAAACCGCTCCTCGCAGAGCATTCATTGATGTAACACCTATTTGCCATGTAACACGTCTATCGGCAAACCAAGCAAAGCCGTGTAACACCATACAAATCCTTTAAAATCATATATTTATAGATTTATGTAACACGCGTAACACCCGTAACACGATTTTTTTAGGGTATCCCCCAAGCCCCATTCGTATTGCTCCTCCAGCGAAGAGAAATTGATCATGCTCTTGGCTTTGGTTAGATAGCAGGGTCCCTGCGCATGTTGGTTTGGCACGGGGTAGGAAACCCGCCGGATCGTGTTAGCGGAAGGGCACCAAGCTTAGTGAACAGGTGAACCAGGTGAACTCCAGTTCACCTGTGCACATGCCCTACCCTTTCAGCCATCTGCGAGTACCGTTACCAATACGGTATCGATGCCCTTTTTTCTTCAAGATCCTTTCAATTTCAACATTGAAATTTCAGTAAGCTGGTGTGGTTGCCGCTACCACGATCCCGCGGGTTTCTGACCCCGTATGATGTTGCTGCCTCCAGGGTCCCCAGCACCATTCAGAACAATTTCTTCCATAGCTACTACCAAATGACATTGCAACCATCTACGGCTCAAGCTGTATCGCTGAGTGATTACGCAAGCGAACGACGTCACGTGCTACAGTGGCATTGTGCCAACAGCCTAATTGGACATCGGTCATAAAAATAGCAACAACAGCATCGATTGTTAAAAGCTGCTAACTAAACAACTTCCTTCACCAGCCATTGATCGGAACCAACTAATGCTGACGATTAAATCACCTAACAACTACAATGAAATGCTTGAAGGGCTAAACAAAGGAACATTTTTCACCACACTTATACTTTTCATTGCTCTCCGTTACCTTGAGACAATCCCTAAAATCATTATTCCAGAATCATTAATTCCGCCACTAAAAGACTACAAAGAACTTATAGATTGGGCACTCTCATTCGGCGCCATACCTTTAGCCGCTGCATTGCTAGCAGCTTTTTTGAGCAGTTTTTTTGAGATCCATAATAAAATCTCAAAATTGCTCGGCATCAGATACATCTGGGATAAGCTCTTTATCATAAAGCCAATGCTTAAAAGTGCGAACATAAACAAACAGCTGAATCGCGCTGAGACGAAGTTGGCCATGAACAAACTGTACTATCCGGAAGCGAAGAAAATTGATCAGCATTACGTTCAGCTGTTCTGGCGATACGCTATGTTTTTCTGGATTTTTTTTGAGCACATCTTCGTTGTTCTAACCACCACCTGCGCCCTTGAGTTCATCTACAGAGACGAGTCATTCACTGGACTGTGGTTATACCTACTTGCACTGTCAGTAGTCACGCTCGCACAATGGTATTTTGTGACTGTTAAAAAATCCGAAGACCAAGCCAACCAAATACCTGTAAAAGTCATTAAAAAATACTTCAAATAACAAGGACGTAACTCATGAGATATCTAGTCAATGGCAACCACATTCGTTCAGAGAACGCAGCAAAGCCACATACGCAAAAATCAAAACCAGTAGATGACTATTTGCTTTCTAGCGGTAAAACCAACTCAGCGCTGGACTTTGGCTGTGGAAAACTAAGATACTCGGATACACTAACAAAAATAGCTACGACCGTAACTTTTGTAGACTCTCAAATTCAACTTTCTCGAAGACAAGTAGTAAGAGGCGAACAGACATCCGTAACTGAATTTGTATCGAAACACTATCCAAACTGCAAAACGATACCATTCGAACAAATCCAGAATCACCAAGAATTGTACAACCTAATAACATGCACAAACGTTCTATCTGCGATCCCATGCAAAGAAACCCTCAACAGCGTCATATTAAGTATAAAAAAACTACTCTCCAGTGATGGGATTGCTGTATTTATTAACCAACACCGAAGCTCGTACTTTAAAAAATTCGAATCTGGCAAGAGGCATTTAAATGGCTATCTATACAGCAATCAAAAATCCACTTCTTATTATGGAATTTTCAATAGGGCAGTCACACAAGACCTGCTTCTTGAACACGGCTTTGAAATTATTAAGTCTTGGTGCGTAGGGGAGAGCACTTTTGTGGAGGCTCGATCACCGCTGGTTGCTAGCTAGGCTCACCGTCGGATGGCCTCTTCAGCGAACCGTCGACACGAGCATCCACGGCAAAGAAACTGAATATTGGATTTATAATCGTTTGGGATTAAGCTCTGTAGCGTCGAAAAGCGTGTATCCCCGCTTGTATCCCTAACGATATAATTTGATTGCAAGCCACGAAATTTATGGAAGCTTCGAGTCTCCCTCGGGCACCATCTTAAAAAAAGACCTTGAAATTCAAGGTCTTTTTTTTCGCCTGTCGAAAAGTGGGCAACCAGCAAAATCCCCGACCAGCGCAACATCAACTTGAAACACAGCCCCTTGTGGGCGCTGGCTTGCCTGCGATAGCGTCAG
>Ga0209542_10020583_pt1 | contig 10436 bp, 9 predicted proteins | sample RifCSPhighO2_01_FD_184028 | JGI IMG/M metagenome (GOLD analysis project Ga0209542, IMG submission 184028) | Soil microbial communities from Rifle, Colorado - Rifle CSP2_plank highO2_0.1 (SPAdes) (version 2) | ecosystem: Environmental > Terrestrial > Deep subsurface > Rock core/Sediment ...
TACCCAAGAACAGACCGTATAAAAAAACAATTGTAATTTTTGGCCATTATGACACCCCAAAAGAATGTCGAGGTCTAAGTCTCCTCAAGGTTTTTGTCCATACCAAACTGGGAAACCGGATGGCCACGGACTCCAGGCACATGCTCCCTTTTCTTCGCAGCCCGCTGTTTTTACTAAATGTGGCCACGGTCCTGGTTGTTCCGTCCCTTCTTATTCGGGAGCTGTCAGTCTTTCACATAATAGCCGTGGCGTTCTCTGTCCCGGTCTTGGTATTGTATCTTTACCAGTTTCTGGAAACAGCTATGGCTTCGGCTGTTCCGGGGGCGTTTGACAACGGAACCGGGGCCGCCACCGTTTTATCTTTGGCCGATTATTTTTCCAAGAACCCTCTGGAAAATACCAGAATAATATTTCTCAACAATGCTGCTGAGGAAGGTTACATCGACGGTTTTGATGAGTTTTTGAAAATGGCTAATATCGACAAAGAAACAACGGCTTTTATTAACCTGGAAAGCATCGGCGCAAAATATTTATGTGAAGGCTATGGGGAGGCAAGTTCCTTCCTGGGCCTGGCTTATTATTACGACTCGAGACTGGCAACTCTTGTTAAAAAGCATGTGGATAATAACAGTGCGGCCTTTCCTGTCAAGGAATATTTTGTCCCCCTGTCCGGAGACGGGATGGTGCTCCTCTCAAAGAAATGCCGGATGGCGACAACCTTAATGTCTGTTAACAAGGGTGGTTTTGTTGATCAGTACCATCAAATGGACGACACGATGGATAAAATTCATTTTGAAACACTGGTCAAATGCCGGGATTTTGTCGCCGCCCTGGTAAAAGAGTTGGACAAAGAAAATTTTTAATCCCGCTCTAATCTTGACTTTAAGCCCGGGCGCGATATGATTAGAAAGGTGGGAAAAATAATTTCGCTAATAATTCTCCTCTTTGTATTGTCTTTTGCCGTGTCCTCTCCTGTTTCTGCAGAAATTAGTACTAATTCAGCCAAATATGATTTACCGTACCCGGGGATTTTACCCGATTCACCTCTATGGCCTATTAAAGACCTGCGCGATAAGTTAATCGGTTTGGTTGTTTTTGATCCGGTTATCAAAGGCCAGTACGAACTGCGGCTGGCAGATAAGAAACTGGCGATGGCCCAGGTACTTATAAATACCGGTAAGGGGGAACTCGGAGAAAAAGTTTTGATTTGGGCATCTGATGGCTATGATCGGGCAATAGACCGGGCAGAGGAATCTAAGCTTAAAAAGCTAAATTATGAAACCCTGGCCTCTCGGTTGTCACTGTTTGCTGCCAAGTACGCCGAGGTTTCCGGACTTTCCAAACCGACAGAACGGATAAGAAAATTATTTATCGAGAATATTACTAATCCATAATTACCAACCTAAATTCGTTTTGAGTCTCTGATCCAGTTTGTCTCCTTAATTGGTAGTTGACCAATGATTGACCAAATTTTATATTGACTCATGTCGCCAAAATATGGCATATGTCACACCCACCAAAATTGATGAACCAATTCCGCGCCTTGTGCGGCGGGGAAGACCATATAAAAAAACAAAGATTATGACTGAAAATAAAAATAACCAAAACAACGTCATTGTCCCTCCGATGCCAAAAGATTTACCAGCCGGGGTGTGGTCAGAGCAATCGGTAAAGGTCTTGAAAGAACGTTATCTTCTTAAGAATGGATTAGGGGAGATTATTGAGACTCCGGATGAAATGTGTTGGCGGGTGGCATGGGATATCGCTTCGGCAGAAGTAAACTACGGGAAAAAGTATGAAGAGATTGTGCAGTTTGCCAGGGAGTATTATTTAATGATGTCTTCGCATGATTTTCTTCCAAATTCTCCCACTCTGGCCAATGCCGGTAAAGGGAACGGTCTGCAATACAGTGCCTGCTTTGTTTTACCTATTGATGATTCTATTGAGGGAATTTTTGACGGGATTAAATGGCAGGCTTTAATTCATAAATCCGGGGGAGGGACAGGGTTTTCCTTCTCTCGTTTACGGCATTCCGGGGCAATTGTCGGTTCCACAAAAGGGGTGGCCTCCGGCCCGGTGTCATTTATGAGGGTTTATGATGCCGCGACCGAACAGGTCAAACAAGGGGGAATGCGTCGTGGGGCGAATATGGGGATTCTTCGTGTTGACCACCCGGACATCATGGAATTTATTCACTGCAAAGACAAGGGCGGGATTACAAATTTCAACATATCCGTGGCCGCTACTGACAAATTTATGGACGCCTATTTTAAAGGTGAAGAATACGACCTGACAGATCCTAAAACTCACGAAGTAGTGAGGAAAATGGATGCCAGAAAAGTAATGGACGAGATTGCCATTGGTGCGTGGACAACCGGGGATCCAGGCATGATTTTTATCGACAAGGTGAATGTAGGGTCGGCGAACCCTGTCCCTCGGCTTGGTCCGGTTGAAGCGACCAATCCTTGCGGTGAACAACCTTTGTACCCGTTTGATGCCTGTAACCTAGGCAGTATCTTTCTAACGTACTTCGTACGAGATGGCGAAATCGATTGGAAAAAACTAGGAAAGACCGTCTCGCTGGCAGTACGGTTTCTCGACTCAGTCATTGAAAAAAATCCCTTTCCTTTGCTGCAGATTAAAGAGACAGTGACAAATATAAGAAGAATTGGTTTGGGAGTCGGCGGCTGGGCCGACATGTTGGCATTGCTTGGGATTTCTTACAACAGTGAAGAAGCTTTACAACTTGGGGAGAAGGTCATGAAGTTTGTTAATGATAAAGGGCATGAAGCCTCGATGGAGCTTGCTCAAGAGCGCGGACCGTTCCCCATGTTTTCTGACAGTATTTACAAAGACTCGAGCCCAATACGAAACGCCACTGTGACAACGATTGCCCCGACCGGGACGATTGGGATTATTGCCAATTCTTCAACCGGGGTTGAACCGTTTTTTGCCGTGGCGTTTAAACACTACGTCAAAACCAATGCCATTGAACGCACGATGTTCTTTCTTAATCCGGTCTTTGAAAAAATGGCACAGGGGGAGCCCTGGTATACCGATGAGGTAAAGGAAAAGATTGCCTCTTCGGGGTCAATTGCCCATATTGACGAAATTCCGGAAAAATACAAAAAGGCCTTTGTCACAGCCCATGACATTGAACCGGAGTGGCACGTAAAGATGCAGGCTGCTTTTCAAAAGTACACAGATAACGCCGTTTCTAAAACTATTAATTTACCAAACACAGCAACTGTCGAAGATATTAAAAAGGCCTACCTTCTGGCTTATCAAACCGGTTGTAAAGGCATAACTGTCTATCGAGACGGGTGCAAGGACGTTCAGGTATTAAATGTTGGTATCAAAATCCCCCCCGCAACCGAGAGTCTTCCTCAATCTACAGTTATCAAACTTCAGCCAAGGCCGACCCGGGTGGAGGGAGCAACTTACCGGATAGAAACACCGCTTGGGACCGCGTTTATAACCGTTAATCATGACGAAAATAATGACCCCTTTGAAGTTTTTATAAACATTGGCAGAGCCGGATCAGAGGTGGCCGCGATGGCCGAGGCTTTGGGTCGGCTTATTTCTACCACTCTTCGATTTGGCAACCACTTACCGGCTAAAGGGAGAGCATTGGAAATTGTCGAGCAGCTGTCGGGAATTGGGGGGGCGAGCGTGGTGGGTTTTGGTCCTAACAAAGTGAGAAGTTTGCCGGATGCGGTAGCTAAGGCAATTGCCATGCACTGCGGCATTAAAAAAGAGAAACCGGAAGTGAAATTCGAAGAAAAATCTACTGACGTCGTGACCACAGTTTCCAATACACCGGTACCCAAAAGACGTGACCTTTGTCCGACTTGTGGAGCGGCCGCTTTTGTTTTGGAAGAAGGTTGTTCCAAATGCTATGCCTGCGGGTATAGTAAGTGTTAAATTAATGAATTATCAAATAATAAAAGACGGACAAGTAATCGAAAGGGGTTCGGCGTGTCCAGGGCTGACAATAGAATCAGGCGCCACATCATTTAAAATCACTGGTCGCAGAGATGGATTTTTTGATGTATTAGAGACAGTACGAACTGATCGCGGACCGCATATAAGATTAAACGTCTTAGGGTTACATATTGATTCTCCATTATTTGGTCATCGGACTGAATTTCACAATTTGGGAGTTTTTGATGAGGTTAACTTAGGAGACGGAAGACAGGTTGTGGCTGTCCGTAACCAATAAACTAATAGTGTTTCATTTACTATGCCTGCGGATACTCAAAATGCTAATGACTCTAAACCAACGCAACCGTGCCCTGTCTGTGGGGAACCGATTGGAATAGTTGCCGGTTCAAAAGAAGCCATTTGCCCCAACTGCGGTTTTAAAGATCCCTGCTGCGAGTAAATATTATTTTAAGTGCGTCTCCAGTTCTTTTTTCATCTGGTATTCACTGGTGATATCTTTGGAGTAAGCTAAAAAGCGCAAAAACATCCCAGTGTCCACCTTTTTTAGCTTATTTAATACAATGTCCCCAATATCTTCAGAGTTAATCCGTTTTCGCTTTAAAAACAAGAGCTCTCGTTCCACTTCAAGGGTAGTCCTGTCAACCTTTTTTGCCCGATTATTGGTTTTAGATATTGTTGCCCGGTAGATACCTGTGTACAACTTCATGTGATTGTACATTTCCGGCTGACCGGATTTTTTAATAACTACGAGGTGCGAAAGGTCAATGACTTCATGCGTTGTAAACACGGCTTTGCAGTTAACACATCGCCGCCGCCGCCAAATTTGCGCGTTTTCTTTAGTCGGGCGGGAATTTGTGACAACAGTCACGGGTTTATGACAGTATGGGCATTCCATATCAATATCTTGATACCTTATTAGTATATTACTAATTTATTAGCTTGAAAAACAAGATCATATCTCTAAAGTTGTATCTACAAGCCGTACTATCAATATATTGCCATGCTGTTAAAGTAAAAGCATATAAAGCCCTGATGGCGTCAGGAATTCCTTGTGACTATGTTGGGTCGACATCTTTAGATCGATCCCCGGTCTTATCCTGGCATTTTAACGAATACTCTGGGGTGGATGAAATAACCAGGTTTATTAAACGTTGGAAAAAATAATAAGATGACACATGCAATTTACGGTCATGAAGCCCTACTTATTGAGCAGGGAATTAGAGATCTTGTCAGTAAAGTGTCGGATCCCATTGTCTTGGCTAGGTTTTTAAACAGATACGAGTTATCCCAACCGGAGGCATATCTAATTTGCGAGTTTGAATTTAAGAGAATTGCTGATGTTTGCTTCTATTTATTTGAATTATCCAGGTTTTAGACATTGATATCTCTGACGCGATAAATAAAAAGATTGTAAAAATAAATCAAAAATATCCCGTAGATAAAATTTTAAAATATGGTGAAGATTTCTATAATCAGCAGAAGAAAAAATACCGGGAAAATAAACTAAATTAATTCAAACTCAAAAATTAAAAACTCATCCAAATCTTTAATGGGGCGACTAAGGAAGGCATAATAACCGCTAAAAACCTGACGTTGGTGTTCTTTGTCCTGGTAAACTTCGTGTCCCTCTGTTGAAATTGGCAACTTCCCAAAAGTTGTTGGCCGGATACTTTTTACGATAGCTTTGCCAAAAGGTATCGTCTATCCATACTCCTTAATGCCGATAATTTGTCCTACCTTAAATTTTTTATATTTTTCATCAGCAAAGCGATAGGTCTTCCATTTTTTATGGTCTTTAATAAATTTAACCAGTTCCGAAGCAAAAGATTGTACTTGGTCAGAACGAAATGGATCGGGGGCTTTGTTAACAGATGTTTTCTTTGGGACCCTAAACACAGATATATTCTAACATGTTAGACTAAAGTGTGGTGTTTTTAACGGGAGCCATTCTTGGTTTTATCTTAAATTTTGTCTCACTTTATTTTCCATCCAGAAAGACAAAAGGAGGCCCGAAGAAGTTGTTGGGCAATCCAGGGTTTGTGATCGGAGACTTTATTTTAATTCCGCTTTTTTTTGGTCTTTCGGCAATTTTTCTTAAAGATAACTTTATGGCTCTTTCCTGGCCGTTGTTAATTTTTGCCTTTCCGGTCGTACTTGTTTACGGAAAACAATTCAACTTACTTAAAAAAGACTGGGTTTTCCATGGCTTGGTAGCCATGTTTTTAGTTGCCATTTTGTTACTGTCTCTAAAATTCCCTCCTTGGGCGATTCTTTTCGCCTTAATTCTTTTAATAAACCAATTACTGGGGGTGGTCTACCCAAAGAAAATTTAAGTTCCGGGATACTATTTTCCAAAAACAGCGGCAGGAAATCAAGTAGTTGATTAGGTGTGGGGAAAATGACATATTCTTAAGAAGTGGATATCCCACTTGGTCTTTCATTCGACGACGTTTTACTTATTCCGCAAAGATCGGAAATTACCTCCAGAGCCCACGTCTCTTTAAAAACCGGGATTGCCCCCAATTTCTTTTTGGATATGCCAATAATTTCTATCAACATGGATACCGTCACGGGCGTAGATATGGCCATAGCCATGGGACAAAATGGCGGTATTTCTTTTATGCCCCGTTTTGACAATCCGCAGGTACAGGCCTCAAAAATTGCTGAAGTTAAAAAAGCCGGGCAAAAAATTATTGCAGCCCTGGGACTTAGGGATGATTATTTAGAACGGGCTAAAATGTGTGTCAAAGCCGGGGCAGACGGTTTGACAGTGGATGTGGCCCACGGACATATGGAGAGTTGCCTAAAGATTACTACCCAGTTAAAAGAGAAATATAAATTGCCCATAATTTCCGGGGTGGTGGCCACATACGATGGCGCGTATGACCTATTTAAAGCCGGTGCGGACATGGTGCGGGTTGGGGTTGGTGCCGGAACAATTTGCGTTACCAGAATTGTGACCGGATGCGGGGTTCCTCAGATAACGGCAATATCCGATGCCGTTGCCGCCGCCAAAAAATTTAAAAATAAAACGGTTTTGGCTGATGGCGGGATTAAAAGTTCCGGCGATATTGTAAAGGCCCTGGCTGCCGGTGCAACCGCTGTTACTTTGGGATCACTTCTGGCCGGAACTGATGAAGCTCCGGGGGAAATTATTCAAAAAGACGGAGTCTATTACAAAGAATATAACGGTTCCACTTCAGTTAAAGAAAAAGAGAGACAGACTCAAAAGCACAATGGTCACAAACCCCATTTCAAACTTCACATCGAGGGGATTGAGGCAATGGTCAAGTATAAGGGGCCGGTTGCCGATGTTTTGCAGTCGCTTTTGGCCGGTGTAAAGTCAGGCTTTTCTTATTGCGGGGCAAAAAATATTGAGGAACTTCATAAAAATGCCCGGTTTATTCAAATTACCGGGGCTGGCCTTCGCGAATCTCACGCCCATGATGTAGAATTGGCCTGAATGAAAATCTACACCAAAACTGGTGATAACGGGACAACTGGTTTGTGGGGCGGAAAGCGGGTCAAAAAATCGGATAAAACAATCGAAGTCCTCGGCACAATTGACGAACTGAACGCTTGGCTTGGCGTTTTACACCTCAACAAAATTCAATCACAGCTAATGGTGATTTCTGCCATTATTGCCGGGCAAAATAAGGTTCTGGAGACAAGGGACTGGGTTCTAGAACTGGAAAGGGAAATTGATCGGATGGAAAAGAAACTTCCCCCGTTGCACAATTTTATTATTCCTCAAAATCAGATTCATATTGTTAGAGCAGTTTGCAGAAGGGCTGAACGAGCCATAGCCTCTCTAGCCCCTAAAACCTATAACCTAGTTCCTTATTTCAACCGATTGAGCGATTATTTATTTGTACTGGCTCGCTACCTTGATTGGAAAAAGGGGAAGAAAGAGCTAAAATGGAAGAATGAGAGTTGGAAATCTGACGATAAAAATTGACGATTCAAAATCGAAAAAAATTAGTCCCCCCAATAAGGAGCTTCCGGGGGACCTTGATGCCGGGTATAAAGAAAAGTATTGGGAGAAATACGGAGACGAAATCGAAGTGGAAAGAGAAGTTGAAGATTTAGGCATAGTGAAAGTCGAAAACGGGGAAGTGGAAATTCCCGATGATTTAGCCCGCGAGATGGGACTCGAAAAACCGGTAACTGAGGAAACGTCTTTCGAAAAAGTCACCGGTCTTAAAATAGCCGGGATAAGTCTTACTGACGATCAAATAAGCGCTGGTAAAAAAAAGCCGGTTTCCAAATCTTTCCGCTGGCTTATTGAGTGGTTTATCATGGAGCTTCTTAAAGCAAAATTTATAGTACGATGGGTAAAAGGAAAATTCTCCCGGTCCACTGTGCTATCATAAACCCATATGGATTCCCTAGATTTATCCACTATTCCGAGCTTTGAACAGTTATTTCTCTGGCTTTTAATTATAGCCCTGGTTTTAGCCCTGACATCGGGAATCGTGGCCCTTGGCGGATATTTACTTATCCAATTTTTAAAATGGCGGAATCGCGAAGAACAAGCACTCTCGTATGTGCTTATGGAAGTGGCCGTCCCCCGGGAAAATGAGATAAAAATCGACGCCATGGAGCAGCTCTTTTCCTCCCTTTACACTCTCAAAAAGGGCGGTCCGATGTGGAAATTGCCATTTTTGACTCCCCAGGACCACATTTCTTTTGAGATTGTCGGGCGGCACGAAGATATTCACTTTTACGTCTCGGTTCCGACCCAACATCGGGATCTTTTGGAAAAGCAAATTCACGGGACATATTCCGGGGCGGTCGTCCGCGAAGTTGAAGACTATAATCTCTTTAGTGAGGAAGGGGAAGTCGCTTATTTAGCTCTAAAACTTCGCGCCCCCAATTTTTACCCGATTAAAATTTACAAAGATATGGCGGTCGACCCCATGTCGGTGATTACTTCTTCGCTAGCTAAACTAGGGGATGGGGAAACCTGCGCTATTCAAATTATTATTGCCCCGGCCGAGAATAAATGGCGATCGACGGGAAAGAAGTTTATTTCCCGGACCAAAAAAAACGAGGCTGATCCGGAAAAGGCCAAGTTTAATGTTGACGCGAAGTCCTTGGAACATATCGAAAGCAAGACTTCAAAACCCGGATTTATGACGACCATACGAATCGTGGCCTCGGCAAAAACCATGTCCTCGGCAAAGATGATTTTAGGAAACGTCAAAGCCGCTTTTGAACAGTTCAATGGCGAGCAAAACGGCTTCAGCCGGGAAAAAATAAGAATCCAGGCGAATTTTATGACGGATTTTATCTATCGGTACCAACCGATGTTTAAAACTCCCTCGATTCTCTCGTCGGAAGAACTTGCCACCATATTTCATTTCCCAAACAAGTCAATTGAAACGCCCCACATTTTTTGGTTGAACGCCAAACGGGCTCCGGCGCCGGCAGGAATTGCGGACAAGGGTTTGTATCTTGGGAAGAGCGTTTATCGGGGGGTTGACCGGCCGATTTATATCGATGACAATGACCGACGCCAGCATGTATACATCGTTGGGGCAACCGGAACCGGGAAGTCACTTCTTATGTCCCAGATGATTTTACAGGATATTCGGGCAGGCAAAGGAGTCTGTTTTATTGACCCTCACGATACCTACGAAACCATTTTGGAACAGATGCCGCCCGAACGGGCTGAGGATGTGATTTATTTTGACCCGGCTAATCTTGAACGGCCAATGGGATTAAACATCATGGAGGCTTACAGTGAAGAACAAAGGCATTATATCGTAACCTCAATTATCGGCTTGTTTTATAAACTTTATGATCCGCATCAAACAGGGATTGTCGGGCCAAGGTTAGAACACAATATCAGAAATGCCATGTTGACTGTCATGGCTTCGCCGGGAACAACTTTTATAGAGGTGCAAAGGGCTTTAACTGATCCGACTTACGTCCAGGAGTTATTGCCGCTGGTTAAGGACCCGATGATACGGCGTTACTGGACCGATCAGATAGCTCAAACGGCGGAGTTTCACAAATCAGAAATCCTGGACTACATTGTCTCCAAATTCGGCCGGTTTACGACCAATAAGTTAATGCGCAACATGATTGGGCAGTCAAAATCGGCTTTCGATTTTCGAAAGGTTATGGACGAAGGAAAAATCTTAATCATCAACTTAGCCAAAGGGTTGATAGGAGAAGAAAACTCAAACTTTTTGGGCCTACTTATAATCCCGAAGATTTTGACGGCGGCGATGTCTCGCTCAGATATCCCGATTGAACAAAGACGGGATTTTTATCTGTATGTTGACGAGTTCCAAAATTTTGCCACGCCGGATTTTGCCACCATTTTGTCCGAAGCGCGAAAATATCGCCTCAATCTGACCGTTGCCAACCAGTTTATTTCCCAAATGGAAGAGGAAGTGCGAAATGCCGTTTTTGGCAATGTCGGGACCATGGTTGCCTTTCGGACCGGAGTCAATGATGCTCAGTTTCTCTCCCACCAGTAC
>Ga0209542_10020584_pt1 | contig 10435 bp, 8 predicted proteins | sample RifCSPhighO2_01_FD_184028 | JGI IMG/M metagenome (GOLD analysis project Ga0209542, IMG submission 184028) | Soil microbial communities from Rifle, Colorado - Rifle CSP2_plank highO2_0.1 (SPAdes) (version 2) | ecosystem: Environmental > Terrestrial > Deep subsurface > Rock core/Sediment ...
CGCCGTTTATCTCGGTAAATTTTTCAAAAACAGAATAAAAAGTTTGTTTTTCATTACCTTCGTTAATAAGAATAAGCGTGTCTTCAATGACATCTCCCGGGTCAGCGCGATATTCAATTTTCGCGGGCCCAACCGTAACCGCTGAAACTATCGGCGAATAAATCGTTGTCAATAAAAAAATAAATACTATAAAAATCTTCCTCATTTTAAATATTATAGCTTATGTTGAATTGAAATCAAAAGAAATCAAAAAGCCCCGAAGGGCTTTTATGATATGACAATTACCTAAGGACATCGTAAGTCCTTAATTTATTAATTCGCTGTGCACTCGTAGGTAAGAGTATCTACGTAATTGCCTGATGGAGTTGAAGCGGAAATAGCGGCTTTGTGAGTAACTACTGTTTCGCGATTTGAAGAAGTGGCGTTTGTTGAAGCAATGGTTACATTAGAGACGTCTAAACGGCCGACAGTATTTCCGGATTGAAGATAACGAGCGGCAATAGTAAGAGCGGCGCCGTTGCCTGTTGCCGTAGTTGTCGCGTAAACGCCATAACCTTCGGTGCCTGCAACCAAAGTTGAAGTCGCGTCGCCGGCGGCGTTCGGCGAACGAATAAGATAAGCTGGGCTGGTTGTGGCTAATCCGCCATTAGTCGCATTTCCGGCGTCTTTTATATATAAAGCGCAGCCGGCCGAAGCGGTCGCGCAAGAAATTGTGGTGGAAGCGTTTGGAGAAGAAGTCGCGATAGATGAATCAGTCAGTGTGCCAAAAGCGGTAGAACTGATATTACTGGAACAACTGATAGTGGCCGTTACCGTGGCGCTTACGGTTACCGCGGAAGTTGTTGCCGCGCTGGCGTATTCGGGATATGCCACTAAAATTTCTAAACTTGGGAAAAACCAGCTGCCGATTAAAAAAATAATTACAGCCGCAAATCCAATCGTCGCCATATAATTTTTCTTCATAATTTTATTATACTATATTCAAAAAATAAAAATAGGTAAAGATGTGTGGATAACTGTCATTGATTATTTAATTCACAAAACAGCTATATGTAATCGTATCTGAATAATTTCCTGAAATTGTAACATTGCTTATTGTTGCTTTGTGGGTTGTTATAACTTCTCTATTGCTTATGTTAACAGTGGACGAAGCAAGAGTAAGATCGTTTAGCGATAATCCGCCCACATCATTGCCGGTTTTATTGTAAATCGCGTTAATGTTTAAAACGCCTCCGCTACCGGACGCGGTAGTAGTGGCTTGAATTCCATAACCCTCGGTACCGGCTGATAAAGTGGCGGTAGTAGAAGGAATAAGATAAGCCGGACTTGATGTCGCCAGACCCGGGTTAGAACCATTGCCAGCGTCTTTGACATAAAGCGTACAGCCGGAAGAAGTGTTTGCGCAAGACATTGTGGTGGAAGCGTTTGGAGAAGAAGTAAAGACAGAAGCGGTTGTAAGATTGCCAAAGGAAGTTGCGGAGATATTAGTGGAGCAGGAGATGGTTGGAGCAACGTTCGGCGTAAAAGTGCCGATGCTAACGCCAACATCATAATTACCATAGCTGTCCTTTTGGAAAACTTTGTAAGTATACTGCTGGCCGTTGGTAAGAGCCGTAGTCGCGCAATCAGCGCTTCCGCCGCTTCCGTCGATTTTTGAAAGAGCCGTGGAGCTGGCAGAAGACACGACGCAAGCCGCGGTTGCTGTCCCATTAGTACTGCCGATAGTCGGCGTTGAACCTTCAGCCGGAACCTCTGAGCCGGCTGAACCCGCTGCCCAGCGATATACCACCGAACCGCTCGCGGAATTAAAATCAGAACTATTAGAAGTCGTCCAGTTTAAAGTTACCTGCGCGTCTCCCGCAGAGCCGCTTGTTGCTGTGGCGCCGTTAGGAGATAAGTTATCAATCGTTAAAGCATTGGCATTTGAATCCGAACCCGCTTGAGTATTGGTGCCAGTCCAGGCGCTGATGGTTGCGGTTGCGGTGTATGCCGCGCCCGGCGGCGGGTCCATCGCGGAGTGGATTTTGGGAACAACGCGAATTTTGTATTGCACGGAAGTGCTTGAGGCGACGATGTTGGGACTTAAAGTAATTGAAGCCGTAGCGCCGGATAACGTTGAAGTGCCGTAAATGGTTGAGCCGTCATCACTAGTTATTTGTACTTCGCTTACACCAGCTGAAATATCGGAAGAAAAAGTTGTTGTTGCTTGTGTGATATTGTCGGTACCTGAGTTCGTTTGAAAAGTGAACGCGTCAATGTCAGTAGCTGACACACCTGGAGCAACGGTTTGGGCCGAAGGGTCGGTGCCGGAACCGAGAGTGGTGGTAAGCGTTAAATCAGGAACTTCAAATTCTGCAAAGGAAACTCGCAGGGTTTCTCCCGCGGTCTGCGCGGCAGTTGCCCGCAGTCTTAAATCGGAATAATCGGTTATTGTATCTGCTTGCGCGGCGCTAAGAGTTATTGAATATTCATTAAAACTATTTCTTGTAATACTCGTATTCGCAGTAACTATCGCAGTTGTCCCTTGATAGAGTCCCCAAGTATTTAGTTTTTCTGGCCCGCCGCTTCCGGCCGCATAAGCTCGTATTCGTAAAATATGTCCGGTAGATACTTGCGGGTCTGTTAGCGCGCTAAATTTAACTTCGAAAGTAGCAGAAGCAGCGGTTGTTGAAACATAGTCTGCGTCATCCATAACTGCTTCGTCTAATACTCCAAAATGAGTGGAGCCAGTGGAAGGAGTCCATTCAGTCGTTATATCTGATATTGGTCTGCCAAATTGCGCCGCCTGCGCCACTTTAACCTCCGGTGGAAATTCCATCACTTGCGGCCAACCGAAAAAAATCCACATAAAAATAATCGTAAAAATAATCGTCGCCTTAATAAATTTTAAAAATTTTCCAAATTTCATGTTTCAAATTTATTTATTCGTCCATAATTATTATAAAATAAAGAAATCCCCGCGCCAAGAGCGCGGAGTATTCGCTCTTGACGCGGGGCAACAGGGTTTCTTTGTTGGAGAAGAGCGGGCTCCGCACGCATCAAATTTATTATGCGTTCATTCATCCCTGCGCTAAAAGCGCAGGGTATTCTGAACGCTTCCAATAAAAAACAAGCAATAAAAAGCTGCGCGCAATCGCGTCCTCTATCTTGGTAATCAAAGAAGTATTATACTGAAAACCTATGCTTGTTGACGATGTAACAATTAAAATAAACGCCGGCCGCGGCGGGAAAGGCGCTGTGGCGTTTAATAAAAATTTAATGAGCTTGGGGCCGGTTGGAGGAACAGGCGGCAAAGGAGGCGATGTTTACGGCGAAGGCGTTTCCGATTTAATGGCGCTCCGGCAGTTTCGTTTCAAAAAAGAATTTTCCGCGGATAACGGCCAAGATGGCCGCGGCCAGTTTCGCGACGGCCATAACGGGCAGGATATTGTTTTAAAGCTTCCGGTTGGAACAGTGGTTCATAATCTTGCGAGCCACAGCGAAATTAACATTGAAAAAATCGGCGAGAAGGTTCTTCTTGCCAAAGGCGGCATTGGCGGAAAAGGCAATTTTCAATTTCGTTCTTCGCGCAACACTTCGCCTAAATACGCTCAACCGGGAATGCCAGGAGAAAGCTTTGCTTTGAGATTAGAGCTTAAATTTATCGCTGATGTCGGTTTTATCGGGCTTCCGAACGTCGGAAAATCAAGCTTGCTTAACAAGCTTACAAGCGCCAGAAGCAAGGTGGCGAATTATCCGTTTACCACGCTTGAGCCGAATTTAGGCGCGTACTATGAGCTTATTCTCGCGGATATTCCCGGACTTATTGAGGGGTCCTCAAGCGGCCGGGGGCTGGGCATTAAATTTCTCCGTCATATTGAACGGACGCGCGTTCTTTTCCATCTTATTTCTTCAGAATCCCTTGCTCCTTCAAAAGATTATAAAATTATCCGCAAAGAACTCGGCGCGCATAACAAGGCGCTTCTTAAAAAACCGGAGCGTCTTTTTCTTACAAAGAGCGATTTGTCAGAGCCGAAAGAAATAAATAAAAAATTATCAACGCTTAAAAAAATAGATTCTCGCGCGATTGCGATTTCCGTGAATGACGCGGAAAGCATAAAAAAAGTGGAAAAAATTTTGAACAGCGTCAAGGCCGAAAAATAAAACATGGCTAACGAAGTTATTATCCGTTTTAATAAAGTTTCATTTGAATATGCAAAAAAACCAATTCTTGTTGAGGCGGATTTTTCTGTCCGGGAAGGGTCAAAAATAACTCTTATGGGTCAAAATGGCGCCGGAAAAAGCACGGTTTTTCAATTAATCGCAGGCGGGCTTAAACCGGAATCCGGAACAGTGACAATCACGAATGGTCTTACTATGGCGATCGCCCGTCAGGTCATATCTCGCGAAGAAATAGAACTTACGATAAAAGAATTTTTTGAGAAAGCGTTTGCAAAAAAGATTTATGACATTGAACCGCGCATAGATGAAGCGCTTAAAACGGTTAATCTCGCTATTCCCATTACAAAACTCTTGAAAACGCTTTCAGGAGGACAGCAGGCTCGCTTGCTTCTCGCTCAAGCTCTTATTCAAAGTCCCGACATTCTTCTTCTTGATGAGCCGACCAATAATCTTGATAAACAAGGCATCGCGCATTTGACGCAATTTCTCGTTGACTATCCAAAAACATGCATCGTTATTTCTCATGACGCCGATTTTTTAAATTCTTTTACGCATGGCGTGCTTTATCTTGATATTTTTACGAAAAAAATAGAGCAATATGTCGGCGATTATTTTGATGTGGTAAAAGAAATTCAAGCGCGATTGGAACGCGAGCGCATGAAAAATGTCCGGCTTGAAAAAGATATTCAACACCGCAAGGAACAAGCTAATTTTTTTGCTCAAAAAGGCGGACATATGCGCGATGTTGCGCGAAAAATGAGGGAAAAAATTGAAAATCTTGAAGAGGATATTGTTGAAGTCCGGCAAGAAGATAAAACTATTAGAAATTTTAGAATTCCTTGCCAGGAAGATTTAAGCGGTCGGATATTGGAATTAAAATCGGTTTCTATCATAAAAAATCATAAACCAATCGTGAAAAAAATAAATATAACGTTAAAGAAAAAAGAACGTTTGCTTCTCGTCGGACCAAACGGCATCGGGAAAACAACGCTTCTGGAAACATTGGCAACAGGCCATGCGAAAGGAGAACATGTGGCTTCCGGCATTCGTATCGGCTATTATCGCCAGGATTTTTCAACTCTTGATTTTGGCGAAACAGTATATAAATCGCTTGTAAATGCGATGCAAGGCGGAACGGAACAGGAGCTTCGTTCTTGCGCCGCCGGTTTTCTTCTTGATACCGAAGTTTTGAAAGCGAAAATCGGTTCGCTTTCCGAAGGCCAAAAAGGGCTTGTCGCGTTCGCAAAGCTTGCGCTTGAGCGTCCCGGGCTTCTCATTCTTGATGAACCGACAAACCATATTAACTTTCGACATGTTCCCGTAATTGCGCGCGCTTTAGACAGTTATGAAGGAGCCATGATTCTTGTGAGCCATGTTCCTGATTTTGTAAAACAAATAAAAATAGATCAAACGCTTGATCTTGAGGCGCTTTAATTATCGGCGATGGAAGCGGCTATGAAATTTTGACTGATGAGATGGGTGAAAAGAACGGCGTTGCGGATGATACTCTGTCGCCATTCGAGCCGGAGGCAATTCGGGAAGTTTGCGCAACGGCAAAGCGGCGCGCATAAGGCGTTCAATGTTTCGCACGTCTCCGCGCTGGTCCGGAGTTGCGAATGAAATTGCGTTGCCAGCGGCTCCGGCGCGCGCGGTCCTGCCGATGCGATGGATATAATCTTCCGCGTTGTCCGGAAGGTCGTAATTAAGCACGAGTTCTATCCCCTTTACGTCTATTCCGCGGCTGGCGATGTCAGTCGCGACAAGCACGCGGTATTTTCCGTTTTTGAATCCATCAAGCGCTTCCCGGCGCTGACCCAATGATTTATTGGAATGAAGTTCCGTTACCGTGTGTTTTAGCGCCCGAACGCCGGCGGCAATTTTTTTCGCTCCGAATTTTGTTCTTGAAAATATTAAAATTGAACCGTGGTATTCGGAAAGAAGTTTTTCAAGAAGCCGCGGCTTGTCCGGTTTGGATATGAAAAAAAGTTCTTGCGTTACTTTAGCGCTTGTCGTTCCCGAAGGCGCGATTTCAATGCGCAACGGAAGTTTCATATACGAATGAGCCAGATGAACTATTTCATTCGGCATTGTCGCGGAAAAAAGCATTGTTTGGCGCTCTCGCGGCACGGTTGTTAAAATTTGTTTCAATTGAGGGGCAAATCCCATATCAAGCATCCGATCGGCCTCATCAAGCACGAGAATTTTTATTCCTTTGAGTGAAAGCGTTTTTTGTTGGAGATGGTCTATCATTCTTCCGGGCGTGCCTAAAATAATCGTTGGATTTCTTCGCAGCGCTTGCAGTTGCCGATACATTGATTCTCCGCCGATAAGAAGAGCGGTCCGCACTCCGAGAGAGGAAGCTCCCCCGATTTTATGCAGTATTTGCTCAACTTGAAGCGCGAGTTCTCGCGTAGGAAGGATGACGAGCCCGTGTTTCCCCTGAAGCGCCGCTTGAATCATGGGGATTCCGAACGCAAGCGTTTTTCCCGTGCCGGTTTGCGCGAGTCCGAGCAAATCTTTTCCCTCTATCGCGGAAGGAATGGATTTTTCCTGGATAGGCGTTGGAATTTTAAAATTAAGTTTGTCAAGAACGGCAAGAATATTCGGCGCGATTCCAAGGCCGTAAAAATTAGATTTATTAGTCATTATACTCATACATTATCATAATTATATAGAAATAGATAGTTTGCCATCAAAGAAAAAATTTGATAAAATTTTTCAATGGCTAAAATAATTATTTTTGTTTCGGCGATTTTAATCTTTATTTTTGCTTTTATCGCATGGTATTTTGAATTTTATAAAATAAAGCCGATTGAAGAAATTGAACAAAAAGAAAAAATACCGATGATTATTTTAAAAACCAATTTAGGCGACATTAAGATTGAATTTTTCGAAAAAGACGCGCCGAAAACCGTTGCTAATTTCATAAAGCTTTCAAGCGAAGGATTTTATAATGGCGCGAGATTTCATCGCGTTATCAAAGGATTTATGATTCAGGGCGGCGACCCGAACAGCAAAGACAATGATTGGTTAAACGACGGCATGGGCGGGCCCGGATACCAATTTGAAGACGAATTAAATCCTCAAACCGAATCTTATAAAGCCGGATATTTAAAGGGAGTAGTGGCAATGGCCAATAGCGGGTCCGATACCAATGGCAGCCAGTTTTTTATAATGCTTGAAAATTATCCTTTGCCGCGTAATTACACGATTTTCGGAAAAGTCGTTGAAGGTCAGGATGTCGTTGATAAAATAGGGAATCTGAAAACTTATGAAAACGACAATCCCAGAGGACAAACGACAATCAACTCAGTGGAAATTATGCGATAAAATTGTTATACTTTTATAATGGATGCCGGACTTTTTGAATTAGCCGTTGTTATTTTTATCGCCGCCGGTTTGGGCATTGCGGCGAAAATTTTCAAACAACCGATTATTCTGGCTTATTTGGCGGCCGGTATCGTTGTCGGCTATTTCAGTTTTTTTAATTTGGCCGATAAAGAATCTTTCAGAATTTTTTCCGATTTGGGAATAATGTTTTTGCTTTTTTTGGTGGGCTTGGAAATAAACTACACTTCTTTGCGGCTGGTCGGCCGAGCTTCGGCCACTGTCGGACTCGCGCAAATTATTTTCACTTTTGTCATCGGCTATCTGATTGCTTTATTGTTTGATTTTAATTATCTTTATGCCGCTTATATTTCCATTGCCCTAACATTTTCAAGCACTATTATCGTCATTAAGCTTCTTTCGGAAAAAAAAGATTTAAACAGTTTATACGGGAAAATCAGCATCGGCGTGCTTTTAATGCAGGATTTGGCGGCTATTTTACTTTTGATTTTTTTGGCAGGCGTTGAAAGTTCGGGTTCCGCGATTTCTTCAAATATTTTTTTGGCGATTTTAAAAACAGTTGTTTTATTCGGTTTGACGATTTATCTTGGCAGAAAAATTTTGCCATTGCTTTTTGATAAAATTGCGCATTCTTCCGAGCTCTTGTTCATTACCAGTTTGGCTTGGGTTTTTTTAATGGCAACATTAGCCGGTAAAATAGGATTTTCCATTGAAATTGGCGGATTTTTGGCTGGTCTGGCGCTCGCCAATTCTTCAGAGAATTTTCAGATTGCGGCCAGAATCCGTTCGCTTCGCGATTTTTTTATTTTGATATTTTTTGTCATTCTGGGCTCTTCGCTGATGTTTTCCGATTTTTCCGGATTGTTTTTGCCGATCATTGTTTTTTCGCTTTTTGTTTTAATCGGCAATCCTTTGATCGTGATAATTATTATGGGAATTTTGGGCTATCGCAAAAGAACAGGTTTTTTAACCGGCATTACCATCGCTCAAATTTCCGAATTCAGCTTGGTGCTGGCGGCATTGGGATTCAAGTTGGGGCATATTAGCGAAAATATCGTTGCCTTAATTACGGCAGTCGGAATAATAACCATTATTTCTTCAACTTATTTATCCATTCACGCCGATAAAATTTTCAGGCATTTTTCCCGATATTTGGATTTATTTGAGCGCAAAAAAATAAGAGAAGACAATTCATTGGGGAAAGAATTTAATAAGCCGGTGATTTTAATCGGTTCCCATCGCACCGGCGCCAGCATTGCCCACAATATTCCCAAAGAAGACCTTTTGATTATTGATTTTGACCCGGAAATAATCACCCAACTTAAAAAACACGGTTTTGATTATCTTTTTGGCGATATTTCCGATCCGGAAATTTTTGAAAAATCCAATGCTGCTGACAGCCGATTGATAATTTCAACTTCTCCCGACCTGGAAGACAATTTGACTTTGCTTTCTGAAATAAATAAATCTTTGAAAGATAAGCGGCCTAAAATTATTTTGCGGGCCAGAACGGAAAAAGAAGCGGAAATTTTATATTCTTCCGGCGCGGATTATGTTTTATTGCCTCATTTTACCGCCGGCCAATATTTGGGAAAAACAATCGCCATTGACCCGGAAATGAAAATATTAGAACAGCTTAAAGAAAGAGATTTGAGTTTGATGAGAAAGATCAATCACCAGATTTAATTATATTCTTAAATATTTTCTTATCGCGACGCTTGAAGAAAATATTCCCAGAACAACGCCGGAAAGCGTTTGATAGCCGACAAGTTTTATTGAATTAGAAATCAGATAATTCCAAAGATTTATTTCCGGAATAAATGTTTTGGCATAAGGAGCAAGGAAATAAATAATCGGCATTATTACCGCGAAACTCAACAGGCCGGAAATTAATCCGTATATTATTCCTTCAATCACAAATGGCCCTCGGATAAAAGCGTTGGAAGCGCCAACCAGCCGCATAATGCCGATTTCTTCGCGGTTGGAATAAATTGCCAACCGGATGGTGTTGAAAGTTATTAAAACCGCGATAACGGCCAAAAGCGCGGTTAGAAACAGGCCCAATCTTTGAACCGTGTCTATTATTTTATTTAATCTCCCGATGACCATCGCGTTTTTGGCGTAAGTTACGTTATCAATAAATTCGCCATAAGATTCTTTTTTAAGAAAAGCGTCGATTACTTCATAATCTTTTGGATTGTGCGCTTTAACGTTCAATGAAGCGGCCAGCGGATTTTCTTTTAATTCTTCAAGAGCTTGGGCTATTATTTCTTCGCCTTGATGTCTTTTCTGGAAAATTTCCAGCGCTTTGTCTCTGGAAATATATTCAACATTTTTTACTTCTTCTTCCAATTCCAAATCTTTTTTAATCGTTAAAATCATATCTTCTGAAGCGTCAATTTTAAAATAAACGCTGATATCTATTTTGTCTTGAAGCGATTCCAAAGCGGCCTTTGTCAAAGCATTGGAAATAAACAGCCCTTCAAAAACCATTAAAGCCAAAAACATAACGGCAATAGTGGCCATTGAAAGCCAGCCGTTTCGCCAGAAACCGAGAAGTCCGTATTTAATTATTCTAGATAGTGTAGTTAACAAGTTAAAAGCTCATTACACGAGTAAATATTTTCCTTTTTCCTCGTCTCTTGAAACTCGGCCATTTTCTAAACTAATTACTCTTTTGTCCAAATCATTGACAATATCTTTGTTGTGGGTCGCTAAAATAACAGTTGTCCCCAATTCATTGATTTTTAAAAGCAATTTGATAATTTCAGCGGCGTTAATCGGGTCAAGATTTCCGGTCGGTTCGTCGGCAATCAAAATATCAGGATGGTTAATCATAGCTCGGGCAATAGCCACTCTTTGTTTTTCTCCGCCGGAAAGTTCTTTGGGAAAATTGGACATTTTATCTTCCAAGCCGACCATTTTT
>Ga0209542_10020585_pt1 | contig 10433 bp, 9 predicted proteins | sample RifCSPhighO2_01_FD_184028 | JGI IMG/M metagenome (GOLD analysis project Ga0209542, IMG submission 184028) | Soil microbial communities from Rifle, Colorado - Rifle CSP2_plank highO2_0.1 (SPAdes) (version 2) | ecosystem: Environmental > Terrestrial > Deep subsurface > Rock core/Sediment ...
TTTTTGAATAAAGTTGATTTTAAAACTAGAAATTATGTTATTTCTTCTTTCCTTTAAAGTGCCTTACTAGGATTTTGTTGGCTGATAAGATTGCATTGATGCGAAATGTGGAAGGGGTTCGAAAACCGAGTTTTTTAAAGTTTTTCTTAAAATTCATTAAGCGATAAAAAGCATGCGTTTATAGATCTTGCGGGTCAGCTCCACATCTTTTTTGCAGTAAGTGTATATGTCCTCAAAACGCCTTTTAAGATAATAATCGTAGACTTGCGAGCCGTCCATCTGGTCTTTGGATGAGGGTAAGTCTAAAGCCAGAGCGAGATAGTGCAAGCTAGTATGGGATTGATAATCCCAACGGCTCCATTCGCGCGATGTATCAAAGATATTTTCGGTTGGAAATTTTTTGATTGGCAGAAATTGAGAGGGTTTGATCTTGTGGATGACTGAACGTTTGTAAAGAAAAGGAATATCAAAATCAATAATGTTGTGACCAATAAAAACATGGGCATCGCGGGCGACCTGCCACCACTTTTTTAAAATTTCTTCTTCTTTACCGTGAATTATTTGAACCTGTTGGTCATCAATGGCAAAACCAATGCAAAAGATCTGACCGAAATCGCCGGAAATTGCACTTGATCTATAGAGCGCTTCATCGTCATTGGCAATTTCGCGGTTACGCATTTTTTTGCGCTCGGCCTCAATGGCAATTTGGCGAAATTTTTCCGGCGCCGGAATAGTTTCCAGATCAAAAAAAAGTTTCATTGCTTGCTCTTGAGCCACCACCTTCTTAAAAATTCCAATGATGCGGTGGAGATAAGGTAGGCAGCAGCTGGAATAATGGCGGCAAGAAACGGTTTTTCAACGCCAATTATAATAAGGAAGATTGATATTAAGATATAAGTTGAGACGGCGATGGCGATACGACGTACCCAACTAGTCTCCCAGGTCTTATCTTTTTCGACACGCCGATTGCGTTCTTTAATCTTTTCAATTTCTTCCTTTAATTTCTCAATTTCGTTCATTGACAGATTATTATAGTCCAACTATTAGTAAAGAACCTATTTTATCTATTAATATCACTCCAATATTCTTAAGAATTTAAGAATAACTAGAACCATAACGCATCGAATATAACACACAAGGAGTAGGTTGGAACTTAGGTAGTTTTATAATAATTATGTTCTTTTAAATGAAATATTAAATCCAGTAAAGTTTTTAAAATAATTAGAGGGATAACTAAACCTAGATAACTACTCAGTGAGATAGTAATTATGCCTCCAATAACTATAGTTAAGTGCATAATAACTACCCTTTTATAAGGCTGAAGGAGCAAAAATCCAAAGGAGATAGGAATTTTATATTCACCTTTTCGCATAAAGTTAAAGAAGAAAGAAATGCTATGACTTAGAAATAAAAGGGCGAGAAAAAAGAGATAATCTGAAAAAATAAGTCTTTGTTTAGCAACAATCGAAAGGATGTAAATAAAAGCGGCGTGGCTACTAACAAACATCAAAAGCCCAAAATCCCCAAAAATTATCCCGTTTATTCTTCCATATAAAGACAAAACTTTATTCTGGTTGGTTATTTCTTTTGTAAAAATCATTTTAAGATTAAACAATAAGCCGATAATTACGGTTTCTAAAGAGTAGATAAAAAGTAACTGAAATAGACTCCATTGTAAAAATAGAACCCCGAAGATAGGAATTAAGTTTGTAAGAATTAAAGAGATAACGGGATAATAATTTCTCACTTATCTAATTATTCTATGTTTGAATTATCTTAGTCAAAGCGCAGTTCAGACTTATGACTTTGGGCCATAGTGTTTATCTCAAATCCAAAGTTTCGGATTTAAAGACAATGTTTCTGGGCTTGATAATGACTTGGCGGGGGCCGGATTTGACGTAGCCGGCGTCGATTGGTTGGAATTTATTTTGGGCAATAATTTTTTGGGCTTTTGCAATATCCCCTGATGGGAGAAAAATGGCGTAATCTTGTCCCATGTTAAAAGTTTCATACATTTCATAATCCGAAAGATTGGCGTGCTTTTGGATAAAGAGGAATACTTCTTGGGGTCCAAAAATCTTTTCAATAACATAAGAATAATTTTGGCGGGCCCTCATGATTTTTCTTAGACCATGGCCGGTGATATTGGAGATGTAGTGTATATCAATTTTTGCATCTAAGAGATCTTGAATAAGTTTTGCATAAATGTTTGTTTTTGTGAGAATTGCCTCTCCAAACATTTGACCATTTGATAACTTAGTGGCATAACCCTTAGGAAGTTTTTGGGCTACGGCTCGAGCCAAAGAAATACCATTACAATTTATTCCGTTACTTTTGAGACATAAAATCCTATCACCTGCAGCCAATTTCTTATCGGTAATTAATCTATCTGGAGGATTAATAATACCGATTGCAGATCCACCCAGATCAACAGTGTTCTTGCAAATAACTCCTTTGAGGGTTGGTGTTTCTCCCCCGCCCCAAGTCGCATCGGAAAAATCACAAGCTTTTTTCCAGCCGGTAATAAAATCAGTCATTCGTTTTTTTTCAGATAGCCAACTATTATCCTCAATAGCCCAGTAAGCATGGATGACTAAGGGTTTGGTGCCGACTGTTATCAGATCGTTGATGATCGTGGCGACAGTGTCATGACCAATAACGTCGTAATAAGTTCTGCCGGTTGCCTGATACATGGCATCGGCTACTAAATTTTTGGTTCCCAAACCTTCGACAACGGCGGCCATAAGAATATTTCCCTGTGACCAAACGAATGCCGATTCGCCACGACTGTCGCTGATTTCTGAAAATCCTGATTTTTTGAGATTAACGGCGGTTTTAGCGGCGGCAACCTGGGCTAATTTTTTAATCGGATCTTTGGTGTAATAGTTATCACCTACTTTAGCGTAAGTAATCTTTTGTTTTTTCATCATCCACCCACTACGTCATTCTGAGTGAAACGAAGAATCTATCATTTGAATATAGATCCTTCACTTCGTTCAGGATGACAGAAAAGTTTAACTCTGTTGAGCATATCTTATCATTTCTTCGAAAATAAATGCCCCATGAGGTTTTGTAATTTTTTCTCTTCGCCAATTTGGGTGTTGAGTGACATCGACGAATTTTTCCGGATGGGGCATTAGGCCTAAAATTCGGCCGGTTGGATCGCAGATGCCGGCGATGGCATTTGTGGATCCATTGGGATTTTGCGGATAGAGTTGAGTTTGCTTGCCATCTTCGTCAACATATCGAAAAACTACCAAGTTTTCGTCTTCGATTTTTTTGATGGTTTTGGTGTCGGCGAAGAATTTGCCTTCCCCGTGATTAACGGCTAACTGACTAACCTGTCTTTTATAATTATCAAGAAAGATGCAACGGCTTTTTTCCGTTTTTAATTTAACCCATCGACATTCAAAATGACCGCTTTCGTTGGGAGCCAAAGTTACATCCATTTTGCCCAACTGACCAAATGGCAAAAGTCCAGTTCGAACTAAAACTTGAAAACCATTACAGATTCCCAGAATCAGCCCTTTTCGGCTGACGAAATCTGTCAACTGATCTTTCAAAAAGCTAACCAACTCAACTGCCAGAATTTTGCCGGAGGCTACATCATCACCGTAAGCAAAACCGCCGGGAAGAGCAAGAATTTGAAACGCCTTTAGCTTTTTGCTTTTCGCCCTTAGCTCATTTATATGGACGTATTGTGGACTGGATCCAAATTTTTCGAAAGCATAAAATAGCTCCTCGTCACAGTTGGTACCATCGGTACGAAGAATGCAGACTTTTGGTTTAATCATGGAATATCTCCTTCATCGGCTTCTGCCAGGCTTGTTTGAGTTTATCTAGGCGCAGATTACACAGATTTTTGGGACCTAGATTTACGCGGATTGATTTTTCTTTGATAGTCTGTCCAATAATCACGTGGGGAACTTTGGCGAAAAGTTTTTTGGCAAGCACGGGATTTTCAACTTCGACCAAAAAGGTACCGGCGGTCTCGGCAAAGAAAATAAAATCAGGACGATCCTCCTTCGCTAAAGCTACGGAGGACAAGTCAATTTCTGCACCGCAGTCGCTACCAAAACACATTTCGGCCATCGCTGCTGCCAGGCCGCCTTCGGAAATATCATGACAGGCAAGGATTTGACCACTTCTGATTCCGGCGGTAATTGATGTTAAAACTGCCTTCTGCGATTTAAGATCAATCTTAGGAACGGATGAGGATTGACCGCCGGCAGCATCAAAATAGACTGAGCCGCCGAGATTTTTAAGATCCGGTTTTCCAACAAGAACAATGGTTGAGCCAATTTTTTTAAAATCGGAGCTTGTTGTTTTTTTAACATCGGCAATTTTGCCAAAGACAGAGATTAGAAGAACCGGTGGAATTATTAAAATTTTGCCTTCGTGATAGCGATAAGTTGAGGAGAGAGAGTCTTTGCCGGAAACAAAAGGCATGTTGAGTAATTTGGCCATATCGACACAGGCATCGACAGATTTGTCAAGATCGGCTAGTGATTCTTCATCCGGAAACGGCCAAATGAAATTATCAATTAAAGCAGCATTTTTAATATCACCACCGACTGAAACAAAATTAGAAACCGCCTCAACAATTGCCCAAACACTACCCCAATAAGGATCAATGCTATTTAATACCGGATTAAGACCGTGAGTGACTGCCAAACCATATGGTTTATCAAGAAGAGGCTTGATAATTACTCCGTCATTGGGCGCATCAAGATTAACACCTCCTAATGGATGAAGAGCATTTGTTCCCTGGACATTGTGATCATACATTCTGATAATTGGTTCTTTTGAGCAAACATTGCCATGCGATAAGACTTTTAACCAAAGTTTGCCAAGGTCAGCTACTTTCTTAGGAAGTTTTTCTTTAATTTGTCTTTTTTTGGTTTTGCCAACCATTTGTCTCTGAGGCAAACCTTGGTGCAAAAATTGCATGGAAAGATCGCAAACCATCTGATTACCGTAAGTGACTTTTAAGCGTTTGCTGCCGTCGAATTTACCAATAATCGAGCCTTGCACATTGTAAAGTTTGCAAACTTTTAAAACTTTCTTCAGATCTTTTGGGGCAATTGCCAAAACCATTCTTTCCTGAGACTCGGAGAGAAAAATTTCCCAAGGGGCAAGACCGGTATATTTGAGAGAAACTTTTTCAAGATAAACACGGGCGCCGATTTTTTGGCCCATTTCACCAGTGGCAGATGAGTAACCGCCGGCACCGCAATCAGTTAATGTACGAATAAGATTTTGGCGGCGAAGTACTAAAACACAATCAATAATTCTTTTTTCCTCAATGGCATTGCCAATTTGAACCGCTGAGCCGGAGACTTCAATCGTCCGGTCGGTCATTTCACCGGAGGAAAAAGTGGCACCATGAATTCCGTCTCTGCCGGTTGCACCGCCAATAGTTAAAATCAGATCGCCGACTTTTGGCCATTGTTTTTTAGCCTGTTTTTTGGAAATTAGACCATATGATCCAACAGCTACAGTCGGTTTGGCTCGAAAATCGTTATGAAAATGGATAGAACCATTGTTGGTGGGAATACCGACACGATTGCCGTAATCGCGCACGCCGGCGACAACTTTGCGCAGTAAATAGTCCGGCGGCAGACAACCGGGAGGGAGAAATTTGGGAGACAAATTTGGTGGTGCAAAACAGAAAATATCGGTTGAGATAATCGGCTTGGCTCCCTGACCGGTACCTAAAATATCGCGAAAAACACCACCGGATCCGGTCATAGCGCCTCCATAGGGTTCAATTGCCGAAGGCGAATTGTGGGTTTCGACTTTGCCGCTTACTGCCCAACCATCATAAAAATCAATCACTCCGGAATTGTCTACAAAGGCTGAGACAATGAGTTTTTGACTAAACTTAGCTGTTTCTTTAATTCTCTCAATCAAGGGCTTTTTGGCCTTACCATCGATTATCAACTTAGCTTTAAAAGTTTTGTGGACGCAATGCTCACTCCAGGTTTGGGCAAGAACCTCAACTTCGCAATCAGTTGGATCGCGGTCGATTTTTGCAAAATAATTTTGGATAACTTTAATCTCTTCAAGATTTAAAAAGAGGCGGTCACGGGAAAGGTCCATTAATTGATCATCATTTAATTTTCTAATTGGAATCTTTTGGACGCGGCCGGCTTTGCCGGAAATCAAAAGAGTCTTAGGAGGTTTTTCGACGACATGCTCGACTGTTTCATTAACTAAAAGTCGTCTAATAATTATTGTAAGTTGGTCTTTTGAAAGCTTGCCCCAGAATGCATATTCCCAGGATGAGTCAGCAGCAGCTAGTTTGACACCGAGATCGGAAGCGGATTTTAAAAGTGATCCGACTTCCGGATTCATTACGCCCGGTTTATAAGCAACCTCGATTAAATGATCGGCCTTTGAGAAAATTGGCCCATTGAAGGACATTCTTTGATCAATTGGTTCAAAGAGAACTTTTTGGGTAAAAACTTTAGCGGCTGATTGACTTGTTCCTTCAAGCCTGTAAACTTTGGCGGTGCGGATGTTTTTGATGGTTTTTACGCTAAGAGTTCTTCTGATTTCCGCAAGAAGTTCTAGTCCTTTGGAATCTGTGGAGCTTTTCGAGGTTATTCTTACTTCATAAATCATTTGTGGTTATTTTAACTGAAGTGGGCAGTTTTTAACCAATGCAGTCCAAAATCTGAAAGGCTTTTGGCGGCAATTTGATTGGCAAAATTTGCAGACCACTTTAGAGATCTGTTCTTTATGAGTCCATACAAGAATCCAGCAGTAAAGGCATCACCGGCACCAGTCGTGTCGACAATATTCCCAACATCAACACGCGGTGAATGGAATTGATCATTGGGGGTGGTTACTAAGGCTCCCTTTTCGGCTAGTGTGCAGACTATAATTTGTGGTCCGTATTTTAAGAGCTTTTTTGATCCAGACTTTGGATTTTGATGAGTCAGATATTTCATTTCTTTTTGATTTACGAAAAGTATGTATGTCTTTTTAAATATTGGGAGTAAATTTTCCCATCCTTCGGCAATGTATAAAATACTGGGCGAAAAACTTATTTTGGGTTTGGTGATTTTCTCTATCAGTTTTTGGGTAAAAACAATTCCTTTTCTCGAGTTTAAAATAAGCGGCCCAAAATGAATAAATTTGGCACCATTTAAATATCCAAAATCGATATTTTTTAGAAAATCAAAATCAGCCGGATTGACTTGCGAAAGGAATGTCCTTTTTTTGCCATGATGAGTTAGAAGACAGGTGCAAATTGACATCTTGCCACGTCTAATAACTTTTGGGGTATCAACTCTGCCGATATTTTCAAGCCAAAAATCACTATTGTCATCATTACCTATTACCCCATAATAACCAACATTAATACCAAGTTTTGCTAGCGTTGCAATAGTATTGACCGCGATGCCGCCGGGGCTTTTGGTGATTGGTTTTAATTTTTTGAAAATTAAATTTGGGGATATTTTCTTTTCTTGAAATAAAAAATCATCTTCGGGCTTAAGATTGTATCTTTTTAAAAATTCCTCATCAGTTTGGAAAAAATAATCAACAAAGGCTGAACCGATTCCGATTACATCTGGCATTAAATTTAATAAATAATATCGCCTCTTAATTTTTTCTTAATGGCTCTATGCTTTGCCAAAATATCTTCGGGTATATCTAGTCCGCCACGGCAGATAATGGCGGCTGAGCCAACCTGCTGTCGAGCCCTTTGAATAATAGTGCCGATATCCCTCTGACCAGCCAAGATTTGTTCAAAAATTGGCAGAAGACTTAGCATGTCTTCGGTTGCAACGGCGATCTTAGCTGCTCGGGCAGCATCAGCTCCATTGACACCAATTGAAATTGGAGCCATTTGAAGCATTAAAGTATCATTAAGACCATCACCGACAGTAACTAAAGTACTATCACTTCGTCCATATCTTAAATTAAGACTAACGGCAACCATGGCTTTGGCACGGTCACCGAGCATATAGGTTCTTTCAACAACTTGTCCCAAAAGAGGCTTTGGGGATTCTCTCAATTGGCGATGGTTATGATCATAGGAAATTCCCAGTTGATCTGTATGAAAGTGAGCAATGCTAACTTTTAATAATTTTCTGCCAGTTTCAGAAAGATTCCGGCAGATCTGACCGTTTTCCGAGGAAATCTGAGAATAGTCGTTAATAATTGCGTAACAATCTCGAAGGTAAGCCTTAACCATTGCGATTTCTTGTTTCCAAACGCCTGTCCTTTGTAACAACTCTTTTGTCTCGTCAATTGGAAACGGAGAACCAATGATATGTCGCTCATCGAGGAATTCTGTTTGACGAACTAGTGCTTGGTATGGCCGCTGAGGGGCAGTAGTTATTCCAAAAGCATTAACCTCTTCTCTTTGAAGCCGGGCAACTAAGTTTTGGGAACCTGGAGTCGGTTTCGACCTGAGTGTCAGATCTTCAAGATATTGATAACCAACTCCTTCGGCTAAAAATAGGATCATTGGGAAGATAGTGTCGGTGCCTTCCTGAGCCAGCGAAATTGTTTCTCTAGGCGAAGTAACTTGTGTAAACCATTCCCATGTATCGTGATAAATGATTTGGCCATAAGATGGTGAAGCCTCCACGTAGCCATTTTGGGGTCTGAGGCTTTTTGTCATGGCCTCATCAATAAAATCACCTAAGAACCATGGTCCTTCAACATCAAAGCAGCTGACGATATTACTTCTTGGAAGTTCTGAGATTTCGGGTAGCCGAACTGTATTTTTACCTGACTGGCGAAGTGACTCAATGAATCTTTCCATGGATTCTTTCTAAATCTCGCCAGCCGATGTCGGTGCGGTAATGTAAGTTATCGCCTTCGACATTGACGCGAGATAACGCATTATAGGCTATTTTACGGGCTTGTGCAACATTTCGGCCTTCTCCTACTACATAAAAAAGGCGGCCACCTCCGACTAAATATTGATTGTTTGACCTTTTAACTCCCGCTCCAAAAATTTTAACAGATCCTATCGCCCCGCTTTGCAGGGCTTCAGGATGACGAAGGAGGCGGTCAAGACCGGTGATTTTTTTACCAATGACTTTTGAGTAATCCCCTGGATAACCGCGTGAGGCGGCGGTGACGACAACTCGGTATAACTTATCTTTTTTAATTTTAATCTTTTTAATCTTGCCATCTAGAACTTGATTTGCCAGTTCGTAAAAATCATTTTTGATTGAAGGAATAATCACCTGTGCCTCGGGATCGCCCCAACGGGCATTAAATTCAATAACATAGACCTGCCTGCCGGCAGGCAGGCCCGACCTTTTAATAATCATTCCCCCAAGATAGAGAATTCCCCGATAAGATCTACCGATTTTGACTAATCCTTCGACTGTTTTTTTAAAAATTGATTCTATCTGATTTTCGACCTCTGGAGTGATGGCTATTGGTGGTGAGGAACAACCCATACCTCCGGTATTAGGGCCTTGGTCATTGTCAAAAACCGGTTTATGATCTTGGGCATGTCCGACAATGATGAAATTTTTACCATCAACAATAGCAAATGAAGAAAATTCTTCACCGACAAGATATTTCTCGATAAGATAAGTCTGGCCTGCCTTGCCAAAATCTTTCATTTGATGAATTTTTTCGATGGCTCGACGATTGTTTTGGGCATAAAGGGCGCCTTTGCCGGCAGCAAGACCGGAGGCTTTAATAAACCACTCTGCATCTTTTTGTTTTTTGATAAAGTTGATGCCTTCTTTTTGAGAATGACAGATTTTGAAGGTGGGAATAGGGATTTTAAATTTTTTCATAAAGTTTCGGGCGAAGGCCTTATCCCATTCGATTTGACCGGCTGCGCGAGTGGGACCAAAGACATTGATACCCTCTTTTTGCAAAACATCGACTAGCCCCGAGGCGACAGCATCGTCTTGAGCAACATCGACAAAGTTAACTTTTTGGTCTTTGGCGATTTTAATGATGGATTTGATATTGGTTGTTTTGATCTGTGGAAAAATTTTGACAGGTTTCTGGTTGGCTAACATTAAGTCATTTCCTGGTATCGCCAGAATCTTAATTACATGGGAGCTTTGTGAATATTTGTCAACTAAAACCGCTCCCCGGCCGCCACCGTCAATTACCAAAATAGTTGCTTTCTTCATGGCTAACTTTTACAAAGTTTATGCAGAACTTTCACATATAGGGCATTTTCTTTTTTCTTGAGTCGCTCATATAGGGATTCAATTGAGTCCTTTGGCAGAATTTTTTCAAAGCATCTGCCAAGAACAGGGCCGAAGTCAAACTCGTATGATAAAAAGTGATTAGTGCAACCGGCGTATGTAGCTTGATTCTCAAAAAAATTCTGGATTGCCTTATCTGTCATTTTGCCCCTGTTCCATAAGGCATCTGTGTCATCTGGATTATTGACTACCCCATCAATAGTGTCAGGAATAAGGCCGGGGTGAGTA
>Ga0209542_10020586_pt1 | contig 10433 bp, 15 predicted proteins | sample RifCSPhighO2_01_FD_184028 | JGI IMG/M metagenome (GOLD analysis project Ga0209542, IMG submission 184028) | Soil microbial communities from Rifle, Colorado - Rifle CSP2_plank highO2_0.1 (SPAdes) (version 2) | ecosystem: Environmental > Terrestrial > Deep subsurface > Rock core/Sediment ...
CCTCTATGGTTTCTTTGGTTGCCCCCACGGTAAAGCTATTGCCGCAAGCGCACGTCACCTTTGCCTTGGGATAATATTGTGGGTGTATGTCTTTCTTCATACGTAGTTTATTGAGTCAGGTTGGATGTCTGCCCCGTACCTCCACCGGAGGCGGATGGTTCGGGGGATATCCCTTTTTATAGAGGTAAATATACCATGAGGTAAATATACCATAGTGGAATTTTTTATCAATAGCATGTCCATAAATCTACGATCGTATATCTATAGACGCCCTTAGATTATACATAGGTTATGTAAGGTGGAAGATTTTGCGGAGATGAAGATCGTTATCTATGTGGGAGAGAACGCCATACCGCACGTATTTTTTAAGGCCAAAGTACTCAATGACAAACTCTACTTCTTGTTCGCATGGATAGGGGAATGTGAATACGCTTTTTTGCAGTTCATAAAACCCAAGTTCACAAAGTTTTTGGCGTAACACATCTCTTCCGTGACGCAATTTCTCTGGTATGTCAAAAATAACCACCCGCCATAATCCGTCCCATTGAGCTTTTGGTATTTCTATACTGGCAAAGTGATAGGTAAGCGCCCGCATCTTTCCTTTATCTGTAAGAACAAGGGTAGTGGAGCCGTCTTTATTTTGTTGAGCTTCCACAAGTTTTGATTTGTAGAGTTCACGGATTTCTTCATTGATGCGCCGCTGTTCAATTTCCTTCCATTCTTTAGAGAATGATTTCATAATTTTCCCCTGTCTGTTTGGCGTATACGAAAACCCAAGCGCCACGCCCGCAAATAAAAGGAGAAGAATCTTTTGTTTGGTAGGCGATAACTTCTTCATAGAACCATTGTATCAGTGCATAGTACACCTGTCTATAAACCTACGATCGTGAGTTTATAGACGTTGTTGACAGAAGTGGTTATCCTCCATGACTTTGGGGACAAGTGGGGCCCGTGCTTCTGTCAGTTTGACAACTGTTTCATCCACTCCTGGCGTTGGCTGGTTACTGAAGCTAGCTAATGTCTGCCTCTCTGGTTCCTTTGACCCCGTGTCTGTTGTTTGCCGCCAGCGAACGACGGACGCGGGGCTTTCTTTTTCTGAAATGCTTCATTACTTGATTCTTAAGATTGTTTGTGATAGAAAGGAAGACGTATGGCAATAGCAACGAAACCGACAGAGCAAAAGACCGACCCTGTCACGCAAGAGATGATGGCGGCGGGGTTGCATTTTGGGCATCGCACTTCCAAGACCCATCCTAAAATGAAGCCCTTTATCTCTGGCGTGCGCAACACCATGCACATCATTGACCTGGAAAAGACCAAAGAGAAGTTAGCCGAAATGGCAGAGCAGCTCAAGAAGCTGAAGGCGGAGGGAAAGGTTCTTTTGCTGGTGGGGACCAGGGTGCAGCATCGTTCCCTGGTCCAGGATATGGCCAAGGCCTGCGGCCTGCCCTTTGTGACAGAACGCTGGATAGGAGGCACCTTTACCAACTTTGGCACGATTTCCAAAAGGATTGAACGCTTACAGGAATTAGAGCGCCAGAAGACAGAAGGGGAGTGGGACAAGTACACAAAAAAAGAGCGCTTGCTCCTTGAAAAAGAGATAAAAACATTGGAAACAAACTTTGGGGGTATTAAGAAATTGACCAAGATTCCAGACGCAGTATTTGTGTGTGACCCCAAAGAAAATGCCTTGATGGTGCGGGAAGCAAGAAAAAAGGGCGTTGTTATCATTGCCATTGCAGACACCGACACCAATCCGGAGGAGGCAGATTATTTTGTTCCCGCAAACAACAACGCCGTCAGTTCCTTGCAATATGTTCTTGGTAAAGCCCAGGAAGCATGGGTTGAAATCCCTACTTTATAAGGGGCTTCAACATGAATATACATGACATTAAACAATTAAGGGAGGAGACCGGCATGTCTGTAACAGACATCAAGAAGGCCCTGGAGGAGACAGGGGGCAGCAGGGATAAGGCGCGGGAACTCTTGCGTTCTAGGGGAGCTGAAATTGCGCAGAAAAAGCAGGAGCGCGAGGCAGGTCAGGGACTGGTGGACGCATACTGCCACCCCACGGGCAAGACCGGGGTTTTGCTTGACCTGAGGTGTGAGACCGACTTTGTAGCAAGGTCCCAGGATTTTAAGAACTTGGCCCACGAGCTTGCCTTGCAGATAGCTGCCATGGACCCAGAATCCGTAGAGGAGCTTTTGTCTCAAGAGTACGTGAAGGACCCCGCGCAGAAGGTGCGAGACCTGCTGCAAGAGTACATCGCAAGATTGGGGGAAAACATTGTAGTAAAGCGATTTTCGCGCTACCAGATATGAAATCCCCCCGACCCCCCGATTTAGAATAATGAGCCGGTGCATTTTTTCGCCTCACGGTTCGCCTGCTGGCGAACATCGCTCGGAGAGAAAATGCCCGCCAAAAGCAAAGCAGTTTGCTTTTGGCCCACGGGGAGATTTCAAAAATTTCAAAGAAATTTTTATGCCAGAACTAATTATCGCATCGATCGTTCTTATTGGCAGTTCTGTTGGCCTTGGGTATTTTGCGGTCAAGAAAATTCCGGTTCTGCTGACCTATCCTGTCAGAGAAAAGGGAAGTTCGCCAAAGGATTACGTCAGAAAGTTTATCGGCAGGATGCAGGATTCAAAAGCCCTGCACCATATCGCCTCCCCCGATATTTTACTTCAGAACGTGCTGTCCAAGACCAGGATTGCGGCCTTGAAAGCCGAGAGCAAGACAGGACAGATTTTAGAAAAGATGCGAAAGCACTCTCAGGAAAGAAACGGCAATTCCAAGTTTGCAGACGAGAACTACTGGAAGAAATTGAGGAGAAAAAAGGTGTAGGCCAGGGGGCCCCGACGCGCGAAGCGGTCGGGACCCCCACCTCTAGAGGAACGTCTGGGCAGACGCCGCAATTGTTTGCCGATTTAGCTCAGTGGTAGAGCAACTCTTTTGTAAAGAGTAGGTCGTCGGTTCAAATCCGACAGTCGGCTCCATGAAAAGGCAAATTGTTGTAAATATACTCTAGGGCTTGACGAGGATTTTTAGTCGTAGTATCCTGTAAAGTACAGGGCTTATGTAGACGCATTGTTCACAGGTTCTTTTGAAAGACAATTCCCGAAGGTGTTTTTGATGAGCGCCTTCGGGAGTTGTTTTGACCCAGATTCAGGCGGAACAGGTCTTTGAAAACTGAATACGCTAGTTAGTTGATTCTTGAGAGTTGTTTCGACTCTATTTTTTGAGAGAGTTTGATCCTAGCTCAGGATGAACGCTGGCGGCGTGGATAAGGCATGCAAGTCGAGCGATCTGGCTTTTGCCAGGTAGCGGCAAACGAGTTAGTAACACGTGGATACGTACCGCCGAGACAGGAATAACCCAGAGAAATCTGGGCTAATACCTGATGGTCCCGAAAGGGTAAAGGTTTCGCAAGAAGCCACTCGGTGAGCGGTCCGCGGCCTATCAGCTTGTTGGTGAGGTAAAGGCCCACCAAGGCAATGACGGGTAGGGGAGGTGAGAGCCTGTTCCCCAACGATGGTACTGCGATACGGACCATACTCCTACGGGAGGCAGCAGTCAAGGACATTGCACAATGGGGGAAACCCTGATGCAGCGACGCCGCGTGCGGGATGAAGGCCTTCGGGTTGTAAACCGCTTTTATGGAGGAAGAAGCAGCAATGCTGACGGTACTCCATGAATAAGGGGGGACTAATTCTGTGCCAGCAGTAGCGGTAAAACAGAACCCCCGAGCGTTATCCGGATTTATTGGGCGTAAAGCGTCTGTAGCCGGTCTGGAAAGTCTTTTGTTAAATACCAAGGGCTCAACCTTTGGGATGCAAAGGAAACTTCCGGACTTGAGGATGTTAGGGGCTGATGGAACTCTTGGTGGAGGGGTGGAATCCGTTGATATCAAGAGGAACACCAAAAGCGAAGGCATTCAGCTGGAACAGTCCTGACGGTGAGAGACGAAAGCGTGGGGAGCAAAAAGGATTAGATAAATCCTTGTCTCGTATTTGACGAGACGAATGGTGTCCCCTCCGGTGGCAACATCGGAGTGTGCATCTAGCTATATCGGGGAACTCCGTTCAATCGAACGGACAATCCCGAGGGAAGTCAACCTCTGTAAGAGGTATTGACCCCGTAGAGACTATGTAAGTAAGAAGATAGAAAATGAACACAAAACATTCATTTTTGTCGGATCGATGTAAAGAAGTTGTGCTAGGTTCTTTACTTGGTGATGGATCTTTAAGGATCCAAAAACCGTACAAGAACGCACGTTTTTCTTTTCGTCACTCGGTTCTCCAACAAGATTATTTCTTCTGGAAAGTTGAACAGTTGAGGGAAATTTCCGGAGAAAAATGTTGGTGGAAACAAGAACCGAATGGCTATGGCAGAGAAATGTTGCGATACCAGAGCCTAGCGCTAGAGCAGCTTAGTGAACTATATCAGTTGACCCATAAGCATAACCGCTTAGTTATTAAGCGAAGATGGCTTAATCAGCTGACGCCGCTTTCTTTGGTGGTGTGGTGGCTTGATGACGGTTCATTGATTGGTAATGGAAAACGCGGGGTGTTTTGTACTGACTCGTTTCCGCTTGAAGACCAAAAGATTTTAGCACAGTACCTGCAAAAGGTCTGGAAAGCTAAAGTTGCAATTGCAAAGATTGTTCGAAAGCGTGACGGGGTAAAGCGTGAGTATTACCGATTGTGGATTCGTTCAAGCGAAGAACTGAAAAAGTTCTTGTGTATCATCTTGCCGTATGTTCCAGTAGCAAGTATGCTGTCTAAAGTGATTCTTCTTTACAAAGATTCCCAATTACAAGAACGCTGGATTTCTGAAGTTGTTGAGAAAACGCCGTTTTCTCGTGACGTGATAGAAAAGTATCTTGTAGAGAAAAAAGCAAGATATAAGCGATTTCAGAAAATGATATAGTCCGATCCTCGCAGTAATGCGAGTAACAGAAAATCTACAAGATGACCCTTGTAGTCCACGCTGTAAACAATGGATACTAGCTATGTGAAGTGTCGACCCTTCACGTGGCGAAGCTAACGCGTTAAGTATCCCGCCTGGGAAGTACGGCCGCAAGGCTAAAACTCAAAGGAATAGACGGGGATTCACACAAGCGGTGGATCATGTGGCTTAATTCGTCAACAAACGAGGAACCTTACCAGGGTTTGACACCTATCTGAAATCCGCCAGAAACGGTGGACTTCTCACAAGGACAGATAGCCAGGTGTTGCACGGCCGTCGTCAGCATGTACCTTGAGGCGCTCCGTTAAATCGGGCAACATGCGCAACCCTTATCGCTTGTTTTACATGTCAAGCGAAACTGCCTGAGACAATCAGGAGGAAGGCGAGGATGACGCCAGGTCCGCGTGGCCCTTTGATATCCTGGGCTGCACACATGATACAATGGAGCCGACAGCGGGACGCAAAGCCGCAAGGCAGAGCAAATCCCTAAACGGCCCCCCAGTTCGGATTGAGGTCTGCAATTCGACCTCATGAAGCCGGAATCGCTAGTAATCGCGTATCAGCTATGGCGCGATGAATATGTTCCTGAATCTTGTACTCACCGCCCATCAAGTCAAGCGAGTCGGGAATGCCCAAAACCCCACCTTGCGTGGGTCTACGGCAGGCTCGGTGAGAGGGACTAAGTTGTAACAAGGCATCGGTAGGGGAACCTGTCGATGGATCACATCATTTTTTGAAGTGTCGTCCATATCGTCCCGCCCTTTCTACGTCTTTGTACTGTCAATCGACGAGTATAATGATGTGGGAAGGTATTCTTCAGGAAATTGTATTTCTTGAGGAAAGAGCGGAATGATCTGAGGTTTGATTGGAGCCATGAAATCCAGTCCTTGGCATTCGTGCCGAGTTGTGGAGTCGGAGCAACTTTGAGGAATCAACCAACAAAAACAGCCCTTGCTTTTGGGCTTGTTTTTGTTTATACTATGCACGAGCATGCGCGTGTAGTTCATTGGTCAGAACGCCTCTCTGATAAAGAGGAGGCAGAAGGTTCGATTCCTTCCACGCGCACCGCGGAGGTTCGCCCCGTCATACGACGGGGGTCCAGTCGAATGACTGGGCGACTCCTTCCGTGCCCACCATGAATACTTACCTTATCATTTATTTTTTAGTTGGGATTCTGCAGGACTTGCTTGCTACCTTAAATATTCGGTTTATCGCTTCTCACAAAGTATGGCTGGCGGTTGTTTCTGCGTTTTTAACTGTAGTGGTTGCGATGTTTGTGCTGTATAATATTCTTTCAGATTTGGATTCCCAGCGGAGCATTCCTGCAATCATCGCATACGCAGCCGGGATCGCAGTCGGCACTTTTCTTGCAATGAAATTGAGGTTTGAATCCAAGAAGTAAAATGTTGTAGTAGAATTTGGCGGGCCCATAGCTCAGTTGGTAGAGCGCCGCATTTGCAATGCGGAGGTCAGGAGTTCGACTCTCCTTGGGTCCACCAAATTCTATTAAAATTAACAAAGCCCACCAGTTGAGGAGCCTGCTTTGGAAAACGATTTGCGTTCCGCAGTTTTCCAAAGCAGGCCCTGGGTTTGCATTAGCCCTGGGCATTCCTTAACGCAATTCAGGGACGAATTGCTAGAATGCCCGTCGCAGTCAAGCAGTTGACTGCGACCCCCTCAAGGACTCGGGGCGGGCAAACCCGCCAAAAGCAAAGCAGTTTGCTTTTGGCCCCATCGGTCCACCAGATTGTATTAGATTTGGATTTGACAAATTGATTTTCCACCATATAAACTATGTACAATCCATACATTCTGCACCTTGAAAGGAGTTAGGAAGAATGAGTATTTGGCGGTGGCAACCCAAAACTGCCGTGCTCCTGCATGTTTTTGACTGCAGGCTGACACAGGAGGAGTGGTTTCGCGTGATGTGGGGTACGCCAGCACTGCCCGGCCGTATTCCTACGGCAGTAGCCGCGGCCCTGGAGAGCAGCGCGGAGGTTCTTCTGGTCTTCCGCGACAAGTTTTGCTATATGCCCGAGCCAGACGGCCGAAACGAAGCGGAAGTAATCCACGATACGCTCTTTGGAAACTTTGACAAACTGACAGAATTCGCCTCCTCATTTCCCGTCTTTGGGCATTTCATCCCCGAGGACATTCGGCAGGTGATGTCCATTTTCCGCATTTCAGACAGGTATGTTGTGAATACTGATGATGAGGTTCGGGAAGCGCTGCCCATTCTGAAAGAGATGGGCATTGAGCACGTGGTCTTTGTTTCCAGCTTTGACCACATCAGCCGTGTTGCTCAGCGCGTGGGAGAATTCTGGGCCGGAGAGCCGCTGGCTTCAAACTCAAGTTTCAGGCCTGCGCCCGCCTTGCATTCGGGCGGTTCCATGAAAGACGTTATAGTCATGGAGCCGTCTATTGTACGAGCTCTTTGGCTGGTCCACCCCAAGCGTTTGCTCGGGCTGCGGGGCAATCCAGAAGCCCTCGCTCGCGTAGACGTAGTTCTTTCGGAGGTTGGCGTTTAGCCAGCCTCTTTTTGTTTTTTGGCAGATCTCTGATAGAATAAACATATTATATGAGTAGAGCTACCGCCATCATGCTGATTACAAAATGCATAGCAACCTGGTCTGGGTTTTTTCGGAACTGACGCCTCTTTGTGAAGGCACTCTTCACTATACGGGGCGTTTTGTTTTTGAGAAAAAATGCTTAACGTAAATTACCATGGCAAACGATACAAAACTTAACATACTCTTTGGTCTGTTTGTAGGATTGCTGATTGGCATGAACCTCTTGGGGTCAAAGATTATTGGGTTCTTGGGATTATCTACTTCGGTTGCGATTTTTCTTGTTCCTTTCACCTTTTTAATCACCGATATTGTTTCTGAGGTAAAAGGTGAGCGTATGGCGCGTCAATTCCTCTTGGCGGGAGTTGCGGCTCTTTTGATGATTCTTGTAGTGACCAGCGTGTTTGTGGTGTTGGAGCCCCATGCGAGATACGCCCACAACGATTCATACGTCACGGTTTTTGGAGCTTCCTTGAGGATTATGGTAGCAAGCATCATTGCCCTTGTTCTTTCTCAGTACCACGACATCTGGGCTTTTGAATTCTGGAGAAGGAAAACACATGGGAGATTTCTGTGGTTTCGCAACAACGCCTCTACCATGGTCTCCCAAGCAATAGACACCTTACTTTTTATGTTCATTGCCTTTTGGCACGTTGCCCCCCAGTTTGACTCTTTGTTTATCCTGCAGCTGGCCCTTCCTTATTATCTTTTAAAGATTTTGTTTGCGGGTCTGGATACTCCGCTTGTGTATCTTGGAGTACGGCTTTTGAGAGAGAAGAGATAGGAAAACTTTTCCACAGGGCGCCCTATTGCGCCCCCTCTATCCTTGCTATAATAACCTAATATCAACAAAGGTCGTTTTTCGTTGTTTTGAAGTACATACATATTTTGAAATCATGCAAAAAGGAGCAATGGATTGGGTAGTTAGCATCCTCTTGATTGTTGGAGCTTTAAACTGGGGATTGGTTGGATTGCTTAATCTAGATGTTGTAGCTTCTATCTTTGGAGGAACCGCGGCATTGGGGTCTAAGGTGGTCTACGTGCTTGTGGGACTTGCAGGATTATGGAAGCTTGTAAAGCTGGTGGGAGTAATGAAGTAATTGATACTTCTTTTCGCCCGCCTAAATTTTGCTTAAGCAAAATTTAGGCGGGTCAAAGAGGCATCTATTCTCATGCTGTATAAGTTTTTCTCTCTTTTAGACCGCATTATCCCTGCACGGGAAGTTTTTGCGCATTGCGACATTCCTTGCGGCATTTACACGCCAGAGCCGGCCCAAACCGCGGCCAGGACGGTAGCCAAGATGGTAGAAAAACTGCAGAATGCGGATTCTTCTGACGCGCACGGGATTTCCCGGTTTACCGCCGTAAAAGAGGAACACGCTCAAATCTGCAAGGAACAAATCCTTATTCTCTGGACCGACTATTTTAAGCCAGAGCACTTAGAGATGTTTCCTAACCTCCACGAGACCTTTTGGAAGGCCGCCAAGCTGTGTTCCAAAGCAAAACAGGAGGTCTCCATGGATACTGCCAGAGAGCTTCAAAAGGCAGTGGATGAGATAACAGAAATATTCCAAAAGGCAGAGGCCGCAAAGAAGAAATAATGCTATCGTTGTTTCGGGTCAAAGGAGAAAGCATGGAACCTTGGGCCAGAGAAGGGGACTTTGTCTTAGCAGAGAGGATGTCCTATCTCTTTTCTAGGCCCAGGATAGGACATTTGGTGGTAGTGAGACATCCTCAAAAGCACGATATGCTGCTTTTAAAGCGCATTGTCCAGGAATATGAAGGCATGTATTGGATAGAAGGGGACAACACCCCCAAAAGCATTGACAGCAGGCGTTTTGGGTTGCTGAAAAGGGGTTTGGTGCTGGGAAAAGTTATCCACAAGACAGGCCCTTGTGGTCGTAGTATAATGTCATAATCTAAGAAAAGGTCGGGAAAAGTACGTTCCATAATCATCATTAAGCAATTATAGAAAGCACGCATATGGTTCTCGATTTGTACGCAGTCACCGCCGAGGCCCTTCAGGGTCTTTGGCAGGCATTCATCGGCTTTCTGCCTGAGTTGATTGGAGCTCTGGTGATATTTGTCATTGGATGGTTCGTCTCGGTTGGCGTAGGCCGCTTGGTAGCCGACATTTTAAAGAGAATCAAATTCAATCAGGTTTTTGAGCGGGGAAACTGGAAGCAGGCCTTAAACAGGGCGGACGTGAAGGTTGACCCCTCGGGATTTATCGGCGCCATCTTCAAATGGGTGTTTGTGATTGTTTTCTTAAGGGTGGCTGTTGAGGTATTAGGCTTCAGCCAGCTCACGACCTTTATTGAGAATATCCTTGCATACCTGCCCAACGTTTTGGTAGCAGCCCTTATCTTTGTGGTTGCCGTTATCATTGCAGACATTGCAGAGAAGATTCTGCGAACCGCGGTGGAGTCCACCCAGATAGGGTACGGACACATGGTGGGCGTGATCGTGCGATGGTCAATTTGGATTTTTGCGGTCATTGCCATCTTGACGCAGCTTGGGGTTACCCCTGTTCTGTGGCAGACCCTGTTTACCGGTTTGGTGGCATTGATTGTTTTGGCCGGCGGCCTGGCATTTGGCTTGGGAGGAAAGGAGGTGGCAGCCCAGTGGCTCCAGGACATAAACCGGCGACTGAAAGGGTAAAAACTCAACTGCTTGAGGTTTGAGCCGTCCCGCAGCAATGCGGGACGGTTTTTTGTTAGACAGATGTCCAACACTTAGTGTTGGACATATTCAACACTTAGACAGATGTCCAACACTTAGTGTTGGACATATTGGACATTACCGTTGGGGGTAGTTTTTTGTTGACAGAGCTGAGAAATGGTGAGGATGTATGACACCTGGGATAGATGTCCGACACTTAGTGTCCGACACTTAGT
>Ga0209542_10020587_pt1 | contig 10433 bp, 6 predicted proteins | sample RifCSPhighO2_01_FD_184028 | JGI IMG/M metagenome (GOLD analysis project Ga0209542, IMG submission 184028) | Soil microbial communities from Rifle, Colorado - Rifle CSP2_plank highO2_0.1 (SPAdes) (version 2) | ecosystem: Environmental > Terrestrial > Deep subsurface > Rock core/Sediment ...
CGTTTGTTGCCGAATCGGTCGAATTGACGGAACACTTGCCAGATGCAAGCAATCAAAACCATCAATGGCAGGGTAGTTTCCGTGTCGGTAGTTTTGATCTGGTAATGGCTAAATATGCGATTGAAGTTTGTAAAGGTGGTTTGAACGGTTTAGTTATTACTTGCGTTGATAGGATTCAGCAACTAAAATATTGGAAAGTTTGTAGGTTATATAATTATCACAATTTGTACTTGACCGACAGAGTTACTGTTAATCGCAGTGTGGGCCAACGGCAACTTCAGGATCAGAAAAATTTAAGTCTGCTTCTTAAGGAATTTTCTCCGATAGTTACTGATTTAAAAATAAGACCGAATACCGTAGATGTTTTTGTTGATTTATTGAATGAAAAATTAAGTATTCCAATTGTGGCTTTATCAACCGGACCGACAGAAAAAGACTGCATTGAGTTGTTGGTATAAAAATAGGCAGTACGTTTAACGGTACTGCCTTTTGTTGTTTTTGGGTTTTATAACCGTGGCAGGAATACTCTTGTGATAAACAACTTTGCTGCCAGTCTTCGATATCCTGAATCCCAGAAAGAGCTTTGCGAATCCAAATTTTGCGAATGTTCGGCGCAGATACCCCCTTGTTCTGAATAAAGCCGTCTGTAACCTTTGTGCATCAAACGATATTGCAGAACATCGCGTTCCATTTCACCGAGCCATATCACCCTCGCATCTTGGCCTTCCAGAGTCTTGCCCTTTGAAAAAATAAATTCCAGGAGCAGCTTTGTGTAGAGTTCTTTAATTGCGTCTTCCTTTCCAAGCCAGATACTGGCAAAAAGTAAATGTGCCCAAGTATCGTCAGCAAGAGAAACATCCGGATCAATAAAATTTCTTATGCGCAGCTTGCTATTTTCTTCTTCAAGCCAAAATTCAACTATTTTGCCGTCTATTCTTTTGCTTCGGAATATTTTTGATAACATTTTTTTAATTTCAGAACGCTTATTTTGGGAAATTCCGGGTCTGACAAAGATACCAATGTCAAGGTCGGCATTTGTTCGAGCATAACCTTTTAGCCGAGAACCGAACAAGAGGACAATGGGGTATATCAATTCAGAAACTTCATCTTCTTTGGCAATAAATGCTACTTTTGGCTCAAGATACTTAATCTCTTCCTTAACAAGATGTTCTCCTTTTAAAACAGGCGCATCCGGTCGTGGCAGTCGAATTTTGTAGTTGCCGAGGTATTCTTCATCGACTATTCCGAGATTTGCCAGCCTTAACATCATGCTAGTTAACGATTCTTTTATTTCCGGTCTGTTGTTCCATAATTTCATGACATGATTGTAGGAAACAAAAATCGCCGCAGCTTTATCGGGGTCATTTGAAGCAGTTAATTCGAGAAACTTTCTAACTCCGTTAATTACAGCAAGACACGGAATTGTGTCTGGCTTGGAAGCCAAGAATTTGGAAATATCCCAAGCGGATAGTGAGCCCTCTGCCATCATTGCCGATATTTCGTCGGCATATTTATCTATTAATTTATTCTGTCTGTCTTGCCTTTCCCAAGAAATTCTTAATTTCGGCATGTTTCTGAATTGGTCTGTTGCCGCTCTCATGTCTAATTTTTGTAACTCAAACTCAGAATCGGCAGGCAGCTTACGCAACCAATTAGCCCCTCTTTCTGTTAGCCGGTTAGTTATTAACTTCGTTTGCGGTTGCGTCGGGAAATTATATCCGGACAGCAAAGACATATCTGCAAGAACCGGCAAAACATCAGTAATACTATCTCTCAAAATATCATTCGTGCTTTTGTCCAACAAGTCCAAGACGTATTCAGCCGAGATAATCCCTTTTTGCACCAATTTTGGAATGAGGTGGGCGGCTTTGCATACCATAACTTGGCCGTTCGGACTCAACTCTGGTTCTAGAATATCTCCGTCTGAAAAGTTTGCTCTCACGTTGTTTTCTTTAAGCAACTCGTGCCAGCAGGCCAGATAAGATCTTATTAACCTATGTGCCGATGCCTCAAATTTATCGGATAACGGTTGCCGTGTTCTATTCGGCAGTAGTTCAAAAGGCAAATATAGAACGAGATACCTATGATACGGGTCAGCATCCAGAAAGTCAGCCATAAGTTCATATATTTCCGCAACAGTTTCCGGATTAATTTTTCCTGAATCAATAGCCTCAGCTATTTCTGTAGTTGCTTTCGGTATCTGCCGGAATAATAAGTCCAGTTTTTTGAATAAAATCCGCCGCATCTCAGCTTGTGATCTTATTTCAGGGTTGTCTTGAATTATCGACGGCCACATGGACTCGCCGGTGCCTACGGCAAGAAGAGACTCTACGGCAGGCGGAACTACTATTAACTTGTTTTTTTGCACAAGTTGTACTCCACAGTTGTAAAAGAGTTAGTTATTATTTTACACCATTTTTTAAGTTTGTAAATGCTCTATAAAATTTTCAACCCAAAATTTCTTGAGAAGCCCTCTGTTACAATTGTACTTCCCAGTTACTTTTTGAGATCCGAATACCGTTGCGTGTAATGAGTCGAGAGCATTGACTCTTCAAGGTCTCGGCCGAATGCCCGGCGGGAGACTATCACTATAGGCGGCGCCTGGACTCTTTTAAAGAAGGAGCCGTTAAACATTTGCCAGCACCTTTCAAGGTCAATGATAAAATCTTTCGTCGTCGGAAAGAGTCTCTTTAGCGTACCGGCTTCAAGCATCAACTCTGATTCAAGTTTTCCGTTCAGATACATTTCCAAGAATTTTTCTGGATTCCAGCGGAATTCAGTAACGGCCCTTACCCACTCGTCGTGGTATCCGCGTCGATCGGGATAGCCATAATCAAACGGATCTTTTTGGTTACTTACTAACTCTGCGGAAGGTATCTGGTTTATACACTCATCGGGAATAACCTCTTTTTTAAAAACCTCTCTATTAAGATACTGGGCCAGTTGCCTAACCTCTCTTTTTACAAGGTCTCCGAACGGAATAAGCCATCCGCGCATGTCGCCGTCAAGAGTTCCATAGCCGAAGGCGATCTCAACCTTGTTGGCGTTGCAAGTGAAAACTCCTCCTATTTTCTGAGTTTCAGCGGCCAAAATTTCCATTCTTGACCTGGCTTGTATGTTTTGGTGAGAAAGAGTTCCTTTTTCAACGCCAGTCTGTCTACATATTGCGTCGACAATTTCTTTAATCGGTTCGACTTTTAATTCAAGGCCCAAGTTAGACGCAATGGCATGAGCGATGTTTTTAATTTTCGGATCGTTATATTCATACGGCATATTTATCAAATGAACTCTTCTTGGACCAAGAATATCAACCATCAGCGCCGCCACTGTTGCCGAATCAATACCCCCGCTCAAGCCAATGACAACGCGGCGATTTCTTTCCGGCATTGAGTCGAGCATGTTCTTAACTGCTGTGCGTATGCCTAAATACAGCTCTTGGGTGTCATTCTGCAATTTTTCCGGAAGCGGTTTTAGGCCGTCGTTAAAAATTATGTCTTCAGTGCCGGAAAAATAAGATTCGACTTCGTGAATAATGTTGCCTCGGTTGTCGTATACAGTCGATGCGCCATCAAAGTTGATTATATTATCGCCGTTATTCTGGCAGCCGGTATTGTTTACATATACAATCGGAATGTTTATTTCTCCGGCCAACTTTTTAACTACCTGATGGCGTTTTCTATTTTTCTGCCATCCCCACGGGGAAGCCGATATGGCGATAAGAAGTTCAGCCCCCTTTTTAGCAAGGACTGCGGCCGGATTTAAAGCGTAATCGTCTTTCCACAGATCTTCACAAATACCTATCCCGACGGGAATTTTACCGACGGAAGTGTTTAATTCATAGACCTTCAGCAAGTCTTGGGCTGAGCAATTTTCAACTCCGTCCTTGCCCTCGCTTTTTCTGTAAGTTTCCGCCAACTCTTCAGCGACTTTTCTCGCTGAAAAAAGGTGTTTATCATCGTCAAAATACCGGTAGTGGGGTTGAAGGGTTTTGATTACATAGCCCAGTTGTTTACCGGACTGGGCTATGATGGCCGCATTGTGCATGCGATGCCGGCCATCTTCGCCTTTGCCGGAAGCAACAACAACGCTTCCGAAAATAGCGACAATGTTTTCCGGTACGGATTCTACTATTTTCCTGTTAAGATCCTGCGCGTCGTTTATAAAGCAGGCGTCCTCGAACTTATCAGCTATCAGATAACCGGGAATGCATAATTCCGGAAAGACAATGATATCGGTTCCGCGTTTTAATGCTGATTTTATTTCGTTTATGACATATGCCGCATTTAAGTCGGGTCGTCCCGGAATAACCGGCATTTGGCACAAGGAAATTTTTAGACCATTCAGTTCATTAGCTATATTTTGTGAAGATTTAACCAATTTAAGCGGCCTCATTTTAAGCAGTTTCAGCATTTAAGTTAAAAAAATTTCTTCAGTTCGGTTGGTTTTCTATTAACGAAATGAAATAGTCGGGCAGGGCGTTGTCTTTTGCCTGAATATTTTTTACTCATTGCTTTAATTAGTCCCAACAACAGGAACTTCTTTCTGAAATTTCTTTTATCAAGTTTTTTACCGAGGATTACTTCATAAGCGGACTGCAGCTCATTAAAAGTAAATTCATTCGGAAGCAGAGAATAGACCGCGTTTGTGTATTCCAGTTTGGCTTGTAGACGTTTTAAGGCATAGCTAACTATCAACTTATGATCGAAAGCGAGTTTAGGCAGTTTGTCCAAGGAAAATAACGATGGGGTTTGGATATTTTTTCCGTCCTCAAATTTTATTTTATAGCGGGGGACGAGAGCAAAATAAGTTATGGTGCAAACCTGGCCTCTCGGATCTCTTCCCGAGTCATCGAAAGTATAAAGCTGTTCCAGATAGACGTTTTTTACCCCAGCCTTGTCTCTAAGAACTCTTAGCGCAGCGTCCCGGCTTCCTTCTTTTTCAAGAATAAACCCACCAGGAAGCGCCCAATTTCCCTTAAACGGTTCATTAGCGCGTCTAATGAGAAGCGTCTTTAACCCCTCATTTTCTATGGTAAATATTACGATATCGGTTGTTAGGCCTTGCAGTCTTGGGAGTTTCTGTGCTATCATAGTGTTAATATTACACTAAGTCATATGAGTAGTCAAATGTTAAAAATTGGGTTTTTCCACAGAAGAGGCAATAAGGTGGCTTTGGATTGGGTAAACAAGATTCAAAAACATATAGATAAAAAATACGCCACGGCGTCCTTTGTCAGTAAAAATCCCGATCTTCTGATCGTATTAGGCGGTGACGGTACTATTCTGGAGGCGGCAAGAAAATTTCATCATACATCTAATCCGCTGATACTTGGTTTAAACCTCGGTAACGTTGGTTTTCTTGCTTCGGTGAGGAACCCTGAAAATTTTATAAATAGTATTGACCAATTTTTAAAGGGTAAATTTACCGTATTGGAGAGAATGGTATTAAGCGCTGAAGTTTTGCGGAGTGGCAGGAAAGTCTTCAGCTCGGAAGTTTTGAATGAGGTAGTTATGCAAAGCGTTTTCGGAATGGTTGATTTAGAAGTTCTGGCTGGAGGCAGTAGCATCAGAAAGATACGAGGAAGCGGGGTTTTGGTTGCGACGGCCACTGGTTCAACGGCTTACAATCTGTCTGCTCACGGACCCATAGTAATGCCTAATATTAAGTGTTTAATTATCACCGAACTGATGGATCACAACATACCAACCCCCAGCATCGTTGTTAAGTATAACGAAGAAGTAACTGTTAAGATAAGCGGTTTCAGGCAGAAAGGGATACTGTCGATTTCTAAGAATAAAGAAAAGGCGGATGTAATTTTAATAGCCGACGGCGATAAAATATCCTCACTTAAAAAGGGTGATATTATAAACATTAAAAGCTCAAACCATCTGGTAAGGTTTGTTGAGACCGAGCCGGACTACTTTTTCAAGAGTTTAAAGGATAAGTTCTCGGTCAGATAATTATTCGCCACAGACAAGATTACAATTCGGGGGAATATAAGTGGGATCGGGGTTGTCACTATTTGGATTGGAGTTCTCAAGACCCAACGTTTTTTTAATAAGGGATTCTATTATCCCCGGACTACTTTTTACGGCTTCTGTGCTGATAGTTTTTACCTGATCCTTTGTTTTTTGAAAGACCTCTACCGCTTGTTTAAGCGCCTCCTTTTCGCTTTCGGGGATATCTTTAGACTTTAGAATGCTGTCAGATGACTTGGAAAAAAAACGATCAAGAAGGTTATAATTTGAATTTAAGTTGTCTATTAAAATCTCGTTTTCTGACTTTGGGAAAACAAATTCAAAAGTCTTTTCTTTAAAATTGCTAAAAGCATTATTAAGGTTGCCCATTATCCCCGCAGTATTTAAACTAAAAGGAAAAGAACCGGTAAATCCGCCAAGTATTAGCCCGAGCATTATAAGTAATCCTAAAATATAGAACAAATTAAGATAGTAAGCTGGTAAGCCCGTAAGCCCACAAGCAACTATTGACTGTTAATTGTTGATAATTTGTTATTGAATTATCCCCGGCAACGTAAACGTTCCCCCCACCAAATCAGGATTTATGGTGTAAAGAATTATATATGCTGCTAAGAGTATGATTGCTCCGGTAATCGCGTTCGTTATCCTTTCTTTAGCCTCATTTACTCTTGCCGTATTACCCGCGGCAGTAAACCACATAAACCCAGCATAGAATATCATTACAAACACCACGATACCCAGTATGTTAAGTGACCAGGTGAATATCATAGCAACCAACTGGCCGAACCCAAGCAAACCTTCGGTGGGAATAAGGGGTTGGGTAGGAGAAGTAAAAGGCAGACCTACCGGCGTTCTAATTTCATCTAACGGCTCTCCGCCCCTCTCAGTATTGCCGTTGCTGGAAGGACCTTGAAATACAGCAACTCTGACGCCAGACCTACCCCATGTTACGGCAGCATAGTTGGTACTGCCGTCGGTCGCAGCATGAGGAGTAAACGACTCGCCCGGAAAAATACTAAACTGAGTTGAGACATCGTTATTATATCTGACATTATCCCCATCATTAGTATCCGTTACGATGGCTAAGATGCCGGCAAAACTTGGTTCAAGTCCCCAGTCAAATAGATTGCGGTCTTCGTCCAGAAAAATCACACTGCCGTTTGATAAAATCCTGGACATTCCGGTCGGATGGTTCCCTGTTCCCGCAACTTGTGTTGTACCTCCAGTCAAGTCTCGTGAAAAAACAGTTTGATAGTCATAGCTAAACCAGGCAATCTTCCCATAACCCATGATTGCCCCGTTTGCGCCTGATCTTTCCAGCGAAACTGTTTCAATGTTATTTGACTGGTCACTTCGCCAGAGTTTTATTTTGTCGTCAGAGTCTCTCCAAGAAAGCCACAATATGCCGTTAGCATCGGGGTATAAATGTGAGAAAGCCAAATCGCTCGAGGTAAATCTTTTTTCTTCTCTCCGGTCAGTCAGATCAGGTTTAAAACTCAGCAAAATAATGGCATTGGGTTTTTGAGCTTGATAGGCAACCCAAATTCTATTTTGGTAAAAAGCAACATCAGGAAAAACTCCTGATCCAAGATTAAGCGTTTGTCCGGAAAATTGAGGAGCACTTGGCCCTTGTCCGGATATCGCGTTCCAAATCTCCTGATGCGGTTCTTTCAATATGCCGTTGTCTTTTGTTCCCCCCGGCCTGGCATAAGAGAAAAGAAATAACCCAATAACATTGGCATCAGCGTAAGATTTCGTATAGGGCGGGGTTTGGATACCGACTAGACTGTTTAAATTTTTCCATGCTCCGTTTCTATCGTATGCCTGGATGACGATAAACATTTTTTTGTTGCCGATTTTTTGTTTTGACGCGTCTATCTGGCTATTTAATGTTTGAACTAAGTCGGCAGAGTCTTGGAGAGACGGGTCTATATAGGCTTCAAAACCGACGATGTCCAAATTGCCGGCCTCATGGCCAGTGCCATTCTGCAGTTGTTGGGGAGTGTAATTTATAGCAATCTGTTTTTGGTTTAATCCGGAGCGTGTTACTAATCCTTTAAAGTTACTGATATTTCTTTCCGTTGTTGCCTTGTCCCAGTTTGGTTCATCGGCCAGATATATAAACTCTATATTCTGCCAATACGGCTTAACTAAATTTACGCTTTGTTCCCAGTCGTTAGGGTTTTTTGCCGGCACGTAAATTATCTTGTGTCCCAAAGCAACAGTTTCCTCGAAAGCATTATTTAAGTTTTGTATGTCTAAGTTTGTAATATCAGGCGGTCTGATCCAGCTCTCTTCGAGAATGATTTGAGTGTTGGTATAGTCCTTAACCTCATTCTTAAAATCCCCGTACTGAGAATCAACATGGTAATAGCCGAACATAATCGGGTGATTAGCCTGTAATAAAGAAGAAGTTTCGTTATCGCCGCTGGCGTTTCGGTTGGCGCTAGTGTTAACTCCGCGTGAAACAGTTTTGGCGCTGTCAGCCGGACGGATTATGTAGTTTTTAGGTGATCCCGGAAGCAGGGTACGGCTATTTAAGTCCGTTGAGTCTATCGCATACAGATATACGTCATGATTTCTCCCATCCTTATAATTTTCCGGAAACGGAAATAAAAATCCATGGTTTCCGTTAATACCGAAAGTTTGGTTTACATCGGGACGATAAACGTTAGCCACTGCTCCGCCGGCGGCAATACCTCCCCCGTTGGCCGAACCGTCAAAATACACCCGGACTGAAATTGACTCAGACGGAGAGTCCGGATCAAATGCCCAGCCGAAAATAAAATCGCCCTTTGCTACCCCGTCGAAACTGCCAAGCGGAGCGCTGCTCAGGCTGGTGCTTCGTCCGGTGATGTATTGTCTTATTGAGTAATAAGCGGGTTTAGGCAGGCCGCTATCCCCAAGAATTATTCCGTAGTCTTCTTCTGTTTGGGTTCCGCCTTTGAGCCGGTATAGGATAAATTTATCCACCCAACTTCTGATGTTTATCTCTCTGAGAAGGTCGCCATATCCATTTGCCTGAGCGGTAAAAGTGGCCTGTCTAGATTTGATGCCTCCTTCGGTAATCCACACCGGACGGTTATTTCTGTATCTGTCTATGACTGTTTTAAATTCGTTATCAACCAGGCTAATGGCATGGCTGACGTTATCGTTATTTCCATAAGCATGGAAAGAAATAACGTCCAAAAGATTTCTTCCGTTTTGATCTTTATATTCTTGGTCGCGGCTCAAAATATAATCAAGGTGAGGGATTCCTTCTCCGGCTGTTTCGTCCGGGCCAACAATCATAATGTTAGGGTTTACGGCTTTTGCGGCCTCATATCCGGGGATCAAAACATTATTAACGATATCTCCACCGTGCCAGAAAACTCCATTAGCCGATTCGTTGATAAGTCCCCAATATTTTATCTTATCTCCATAACGCCTGACCGCTTCTGTGATAAATGTTTTAAACGCATTTACGTCAGGAGTTACATTTGAACAGCCTTGTTTTGACGGTGTGTAAAGATACGTAATCGTATCCATGCAATAGAACGGTCTGTATGAATAGTCACCGTCTGAATAGTAACCCCCGGTTGTCCATGCCGGCGCCCAAAGCACGGAACCGTAAATGTTCAGTCCCGATTTAGTCATCGATTCTATTTCTTTGTCTGCGGTTGACCAGTCAAAAATACCGGGTTCGGGATTGAGATTATTCCAGTAAAAAGTATATCTAATCCAGCCTAACCCAGCTTCTTGAGTCAGGTCGAAGGTTTGTTGGCCTGCAAGACCGGCTCCGTTAGTTCCCGGCGCCGCCCAAGGCGCAATTCCAAGGTCGTTATTGGCTCCCCATTTGTTTGTTTCTGATATTTTGGGCTTCGTTGCGTATTGGGTATAGGGATATTTAAATTGAAATCCGGAATTCCAGACTAAGACGTTAGACGCTCCTGAAGAATCGTTAATATCTATGGCGTGAACGTATACCGAGTGAGGTATGCCGTCTTTTACTTGTACCGGGAACTGGATTTTGAAAGCGTGGTTTCCCGGATAGGTTGTTAAACCGTCAGGCAAGCCGGCTTGTCTGAAACTCAAATTAGCATTGGCTACGACTGGAAAGTTTCCGCTTCCGGCCGGTCCGTCAAAATAAGCGTGAACGGAGATTTGAGTGTTATAGTTATCCGGATCTAAGGCCCACCCTATAATATAACCGTCGGGGGTTATGTCGTGCAGCCACCCTTTTGGCAGTTTGTTGCCATCTAGGTTTCTGTTTGCCGGTTCTGAGATAATAGACGTTCTCCAGCTTGCAAATTTCGATAGGTTGCCAGTAAGGTTTTGATTTTTAAGCAGGGCGGAATCTTGATTTAAGGAAAAAAGTAAAAACCCGCTAAGAATAACAGATAAAAGGGTCGGTATTGTATTGCCATGTATCTTCATCTTAATTACCTATCTTTATTTCCGCGTTTAAGAAGTTAT
>Ga0209542_10020591_pt1 | contig 10431 bp, 8 predicted proteins | sample RifCSPhighO2_01_FD_184028 | JGI IMG/M metagenome (GOLD analysis project Ga0209542, IMG submission 184028) | Soil microbial communities from Rifle, Colorado - Rifle CSP2_plank highO2_0.1 (SPAdes) (version 2) | ecosystem: Environmental > Terrestrial > Deep subsurface > Rock core/Sediment ...
AGTTATTTTGATAAGTAAGCTGGATGTTTAATATAGACGCAAAAGCAAATGTAAGAACGAAGATTAACCTTAAAGGTGGTTTTAGATACAAGAAACCAAAAGAGATTGCAGAAGTAGAAGCCCAGATTGAAATATTCAAATAGTGCGGTGAAAGATGGCTTGGTATCAAAACAAAAGGGAATAAGCCTGCAAAGGCAGATAATGCGAAAAACCAAATAAATTTTTGATTTTCGTCTCTAAAAATTCTTAAGACAGCGATAGTCATTGATACCAACCATAGAACTAAAATTATTGACGTAAAAGTATCTTGCGAAGTTTCGGCAAATCCCAAGGTTCTTAAAAAGTAATAACGGAATGCAGTAATAGTTTCTTTTGAGATTTCTAGAGTATATGTGTTAAGTGTTGCGTCTGGTGTTAAAAACAAAAATTTCAAAAGCAAAAATGCTAAAGAAATTGCAATCACTTTTAGTAAAAATAACCTGTTGATAATTTTTCTTTTGACTAGAATTTCATAACCTATAAAAATTACAGTTCCCGTTACCATTGCTTCGGATGAGAGGAGTGAAAGTACAAAAAGTAGCAAAGTCCAGTTTTTTTTACCTTTCAAATAAAGATAAAAAGAAGAAACTAAAAATAGAGGCCCGATGGAAGTTGCAGAACCAGATATCCAAAAAACCGAGACAAAATGAGAAGGATGCACAGTATAGATAATTGCGCCTAGAATCGAAGCATTTTTATTTTTTATCCAAAGCATTAAAACATTAAAAATTACAAAAGCTGAAGTGATGTGAATTATAAGTATTAGTCCGTGATAAATAGGGTAAGATTTACCAAATAAATTGCCGGATACTAAAAAGTATAAATTTTGTAAGGGACGCCAATGTGAAACATTAGGGTAAGCAAAAACCTGTTTCAGGTTCTCCCAGAGAGTACCTTGAGAAAAATGGTTGATTAAGATGAAATCGTCTTGTGCGAAAAATATCTCAAACGATTTATAGAAAAGAGAAATGCTAACTATAAAAAGAAGAATAAAAACAAAAAGATTTTCATAAAGTCTGGTTTTAAAATTCATTCAAGCTATATAATACTCCCGTGCCTAAACTTTTAAAACTTCTTCTGATAGCCGCTTTTTTCAATGCTTTAAGCTGGATTATCCTTATACCAATATGGCAATACCCCGACGAACAAGCTCATTTTGTACAAGTGCAGGATGTAGCAGAGTTAGGGCATGTGCCGTTTGAGAAAAATGCGTCTAGGGAAATTGATTTATCCGAACAGATTCTTGGCACACAAAGAGATTCATTTGGTAACAATAAGTTTACCTATCACCCGGAATATAAGATAAAATATGCTGAAGGCTACGATGGAATTTTTGAAGACACCATAAGAAATTTACCCAAAACTGCAAGATCTGAGTTAGTAAAGAATGAAGCGACTCAAAATCCGCCTTTATATTATTTTCTGGGATCAATAGTTTATAAATTTTTTTACAATTCAGATCTTTTTATCAGAGTTTTTGCAGTTAGAATAATGTCAGCCCTAATATTTTTAGCAACGATATTTTTAAGTTACAAAATCGGTACTATCATCTTTAAAGACGATAAATTTTTACCGATAATTTTGGCGTCTTTAGTTGCTTTTAAGCCCATGCTGGTTTTCTCTTCAACTGGAACTCTTCCCGATTCTTCGGTAAATTTGCTGTTCACTATTATAATTTTTCTTAGCTTAAAAATTTTAAAGGAAGGCTTACAAAAAAAAACCGCCATTTTTTTAATTGCTGTCATCATAATTGGCGTTATGACGAGACAGCAATTTTTGCTTTCTGTACCAATAATTTTAATGTCATTGTTTCTTTATACAGTCCTCACAAAAAAAGGTAGAAAAACATTATTTGTCTTTCTTTTTATTGTAATTTTATTGATGATTTTCTCAAGTTTGTTTACAAGTATTCCTCTGCTTAACAACTTTAGGATTCAGGAATTTACATCTATAAAATTTGGTCGGTTTTTTGAGCCTGAGCTCTTAAGGTATTTGTCTCAAGTTCTCAGTCAATTATATAAAGAAACTTTTGCTTGGTATTGGGGAGTTTATAAATGGCTTTCGTTAACGCTACCCTTAGAATATTACAGATTTATAAAGTTTATCTTGGTTATTTCGCTGGTTGGAGTTTTTATCAAGTTTTACATTGGGGCGAAAAGAAACAAATTCGATTTCGAATCGGTATACATAGTCCATTTTATAACTAGCTCCATTTTTTATTTACTGATTTTTGTTGTTTGGGATTATTTTTTCTCGGCAAGCAGTGGTTATTCATTTGGATTACAGGGTAGATACTTTTTCCCCTTGATAGTTGCACACTTAGCAATTTTATTGTATGGGGCAAGAGAATTAATTAATTTAGTAATAAAAAAATATGCACAATACGTAACGGTAATAATAATTATGCTCATGATCATTTTTAACGACCTGAGTCTTTTGCATGTGTCGTCGTCATATTATGATTTATCATCCGTTAATGTATTTTTAATACAGGCAAGTCAATACAAGCCGGAATTATTTAAAGGAAATTCGCTCCTATTTTTTATTCTAATTTCCTTAGTTGTCCAAATAGTCTTTCTTTTTAATCTTTTTAAACTAGTTGTGAAGAACCGCTCACCGATACGATGAAAAAAATCAGATTGTCGATAGTAAGATTTGCTCCTTTATTATTAATTTTAGCTTTTGCTGCAACTCAATACATACTGATTTTTAGGCATAAATCACCATATCTCTCCGACAGCTATTTTTATAAACACATCTTTTATCAAATGAAAGGTGATTCGTATGACGTCGCTCGTGCTATAGTCGTTTCTCAAGTTGATTTAACTGGTGCCGATGACATTAATATAAATTTTTTTACGAATGATAGAGCGTATAAAAACTCGCTGTCTTTTTTTACGAAACGACCTTTTTATCCATTTCTTGCTTCATTTGTAAGTATATTTACTTCAAATGAGTTTTTGGCATTTGCAACTCCTGTATTTTTTGCATACATGGCAAGTGTTGTGTTGTCTTTCTATTTTTTTAGAAGAGGCCTAAATTATTTTTTTGCGGTCTTCTCTTTGGCTCTTTTTATTTCATTTCATCCGTTTCTTGATTGGTCGACTTATTTTCTGACAGACACCATTGGTTTTGCTTTTTGGTTTTTAATATTGTTTTATATCTATCGATATATTAGAAATGGAACAAAAAAGCTGCTGTTATTTTTTTTAGGAATTTTAAGTATATCTCTATTTAATAGAGAACAGAGTTTATTAATATTGCCACTTTTACTAACTTTTTGGTCAGCTCTAAAAATCGTTGGCTACTCTAAAAAAGTGAGTGAAAGAACTCTGAGATTGATTTTAGTAGCAGGAGTTATCACAGGATTATACTTGTTACTTATGCAACTAACTCGTCAAAGGACATATCTTGATGCCCTAGTTTATACCCAAAACAGTTACGGACTTTTTCAAAAAGAGTATACGTTTTCTCAAACTCTAGCTTATATCACTGACTCAGTTATTAGATCGCATTTCGCATTTGTTGGTGATTTGACCAGATATCACTGGTGGTTTGTCTTTTTTGTGTTAGGAATAATTGGAGCACTCAGAACACTTTTCTTTGATACAAAGAAAAGGTTGATAGATTTGCTTTTGTTTTCGTCAGGAATAGCTTCTTATATTTCGATATTTCTGTACCCTGTTTTAAGTTACCGATTTTTTTACCCGGTAGTAGTTATGATGATTTACTTCTCCTCAAAGTTAATTCAAGATTTTTTCTTAGATCTAAATAAACATGGGTTAAAATAGTTTATATAATGAAAGCAATTAAGGAATTAGGCACTTTAAAAATTGCAAAATTTATATTTTTTACATTTGTTTCATCGATTTATCATTTATCGATTGATCATGTTTTTAACCTGCCGCCTTTTAGAAAATACTTCTTAATTCTCTTGGGTGCAAAAATTGGCAAAGATTCCATTGTGATGCGAATACATTTTTTCAATTGGCATTATGGCGGTCCGGGCGTTTTAAAAATCGGCGATGAATGTTTTATCGGTGACGAGGTACTAATTGACTTATATAACCAGGTACAGTTGGAGAATCAAGTTACAATTGCCCAGAGAGTTACGATTTTAACTCATCAAAATGTCGGCTATAGAGATCATCCTTTGCAAATATATTTTCCTAAATTTTCCAAATCTGTTGTTTTAAAAAAGGGTTCCGTCGTCGGTGCCGGTTCAATAATTCTGCCAGGGGTAACTGTGGGCAGAGGATCTTTTGTTGCAGCCGGCAGTGTGGTTACCAAAAACATTCCACCAGATACTCTGGTTGGTGGTGTACCTGCCAAGACAATTCGCAAAATTACATAGATGGTTTTGTACGACTTTCTAAGAAAAGCGATTCTACCTCTTGACGAAATTGATAAGAGCCTGCCGAAAGAAGGCAAAATTTTTGATCTTGGTTGCGGTGAGGGTGTGATTTCTAAGTATCTTGCCAGAGATAAAAAAAGGACAATAGTTGGGATTGATTCAGACGAACAAAGACTCTCCAAACATAAAACCAAAAATCTTTATTTTAAAAATGCCGACATTAGAGGAGTTTCCCTCAAAGATTCATCTGGTGTTGTTATTTCCGATGTTCTTCATCATTTAAATTTGAAAGACCAAGAGAACCTTCTTATAAGAATCTTTATTGAACTTAAAAAAGGTGGAGTTTTAGTAATCAAGGAAATAGACAAAAGTGAATTTATAAGAAGCAGATTATCAAGAATATGGGATTTTATCTTGTATCCTCAGGATAAAATCAATTACTGGCACTATAAAGACTTAAAGAAATTTCTTGAGGAGCTTGATTTTAAAGTTAGAATTTCCCGGCCCTGCAGATTATTCTTTGGCTCAACCACTCTGTTTATCTGCGAAAAATGATATATAGAATCCTCAAACATTGGCCAATCGTTTTGCTCCTTTTACTAACTTTTTTTCTAAGAATTTACAATATTGAAGAGCTGTTTTACTTTTCATTTGATGAGGAGGTACCTGCATTCGTCGCAAGAAAATTGATCGAATTTGGCGACATTTCTCTTTTGGGCGGTGTTACTCCTTTTGGTTTTCATTTGGCACCATACTTTTACTGGTTTCTAGCCGCTTTACTTTTCATCGGAAAGTTAAATCCAATTATTTGGGGTTACGCAGGTGCCGTAGTTGCAACCGTAACGACGTTGATGATGTTTCTAGTCGGAAGGGATTTTTTTAATAAGAAAGTTGGGTATTTGGCTGCTTCTTTCTGGACTTTTTCCTACCTTGCCAATGTTTATGACCGTCACCTTTGGGCACTATACTGGGGACCTCTAATTGCGCTAGTTGTGATTTACTCTTTGTATAAAATTACAAAAGGCAATGAGAAATTTACTTTAAGCCTTCAGACGAAGTCGAGGAGCGCAAACTATGTTTATTTACTTGGGGCGACTTTAGCTTTTGGAATTCATGCCGATCCTTCGAATCTGATCTTTATAGCTTTGGTAGCAATTGTGTGGATTTTTTACAAAATCCCAATTAAAAAAAGTACTGTCATCGCAGTCATAATTATTATTCTTTCCTTTGCGCCGATTGCCGTTTTTGATCTAACTCATAATTTCGCAAATGCCAAACCTCTCATAAAATATTTCAGCCAAGGCAAAGCACACCCCGCAAATAATCCTCAGGGATTTGTAGATAATTCTCTCTATTTCTCTCGAGTTTTCGCAAGGCTAATTTATCCTTCAGGCGATCATCAAATCGCCAAGAGCTATTCTTATTGCCCGGATTACGCATTCGGCAAGCTAAAAAAAATGCCGGCGATTCCTGTGCTCATCGGCAGTCTGATTTTGTTAGGATTTGTTGCAAGATCGGCAAAAGCCCCATTTCAATTTAAGGTCATAAGTTTGCTAGTTGCTCTTTACTATGTGGGAATTCAGCTATTCGGGACAGTTTTTAGGTCCGACATTTTTGAACATTACATCACAGGCCTTTTTGCTATATTTTTAATTATTCTTGGCTTTTTTTTCGCAAAATTACCCAAGAAAATTTGGCTTGTTATCCTTGCGGGTTTTATATTTTTTAACTTGCAAAAACTTTTTTCCACCCAAAATAGCATGGGTTTAACTTACAAACGTCAAGTCATTGAATACACAATGCAAGAAGTAGGAATGAGGGATTTTTCCTTGGATTCGCTATCAACCTGCTGGAGATATGGAGGATACAGATATCTGTTTGCCGTTTTTGGCAGGGAACCTGTAAAATCCTATTTAGATCCGAACCTTGCTTATCTTTACGGTCCGACCAAAGTTGCATCTGAACATCCACAAACAGTAGTTGCTTTAATTACTCATGACTTCGTACCAGAATCAGATACTTTTTACAAACAATACGCACGTCTTAAAGCGCGCGAAGTCGAAAATGGAATTTTTGGCAATATTGAGGTGATTGTTTTAGACAATTCTTCAGGTTGGTTTAGATAAAAACATGTAGTGTAATCACTTCCAAAATTGTATACTGCGATTTGTGACAGCAAGTACGTTAAGAAGCTTGATTTTCACTCGCACGAGTAAAGACACTGCCATTGTTTTTACGGGGACATTGGTTAATGTTCTTGTGGGTGGTTTGTTTTTTATTCTTGCGCCAAGAATTCTTGGACCTTCGGATTTCGGACTCTTTTCAACTGTTATTGCAACGGGTATGCTTGCTACAAATATTGCCAATTTTGGGATTGACACTGGAATTTTGCGTTTTGCAAAGGGCGAAGATTTTAACAAAATTTTATCAATAGCCCTTAAATCCTACTTGTTTCTGGGATTTTTTATAGGGATACTAGGTGCTTCAATTTCCCCTCTGATTGCAAGTTTTCTAAACCAAAGCGAACTTACAAATCTTTTTAGAATCGCTTTTGCAGCAATAATTTTTTTGTTGCTGACAAATTTTTTTGTAGCGGGGCTCCAGGCTAAAGAAGAATTTGTAAAAGCATCATTAGTTAATATCGTATCTAATGTCTTGAGATTAATTCTTCTGGTTTTGGCAGTCATATTTTTAAAGACAGGGTTAACATTCATAACCTTTATTTTTTTCTTTGTAACAATCGCCTCTGTTATATTTGGGAGAATTTTCTTGTCGGTAAAATTACAAAAAATAGGGAAGGAGAAATTTTTCGATTTTCATAAATATAATTTTTGGATCGCTATTTCTTTAATCGTTACAACCATCCCTTTTGATAACTATTTGCTTTTGATGGTAGCTGGGCCGGTTCAGGTTGGACTTTATGCGGCCCCATTTAAAATTTTAACAGTTCTCCATCAGCTCTCGAGCAGTTTTAGCAGGGTCTTAGCGCCAAGATTTACGTCATTTGATACGAACCTAAAAGCAAAAATTTTTGTCCTGAAGTCCTTTACGGTTGTCATACCGATTGCCATAATTCTTCTGCTGGTGGCAATTTTCTCGGCACCTTTTATAAATTTAATTTTCGGCCGGGATTATGAAGCTGCTACCCAGGTTTTAAAAATATTATCGATAGGCTTTCTATTTTTCTTTGCAAGTGTTATTCCTTCATCTGTCATTCTTTATTATTTTGGAGATTCAAGAGTAAGTTTTATCGTTTCCGTTTTCCGGGTTTTTATCTTTGTTGTCCTGCTTTTGATTTTAATCGGGCCGTATAAAGCGGTTGGTGCAAGCTGGGCATTTGCAATAACTGAAATCGCGGTTTTTTCCTTGTCTTCAATATATGCTTTTTCGAAAATTCGCAAATGAAAACAAACCTAACTATCCAGAGTGTTGTTAAAAATGAAGAAAGATGGATATGGTTTGCTATAAATTCTATTTTCGATATTGCAGATAAAATCCTAATTTACGATACAGGGTCTACCGACAAAACGGTTCAGATAATAAAAAAAATCAAAAACAAGAAAATACTTTTTGAAGAAAAAGGTGACGTTGATGCTCAAGGCTTGACCAAGTTAAGAAAAGAGCAGCTGGCAAAGACAAAAACAGACTGGTTTTTAATTTTGGATGGTGACGAAATCTGGCCAAATCAGACAAAGAAAGAACTTTTGATAAAAATCAAGAAAGCCGATAGCTCGGACTGGGGAATAGTTGTAAGAGCGTGGAACCTTGTAGGTGACGTTTATCATTATCATCCTGAATCTACCCGTTACCGTTGGCCGTTTGCGCCAAAAGATTACAAAGGCTGGGCAAACTTAAGAGTAATGAGGAAATCGGTCGTGAAAGACATAAAAGGTGATTATCCGCTTGAGGCATATTGCGATGAAAATGGAATCCCGATTCAAAATAATAGACAGAAGCATTTAGTATTCTTAAAAAATCGCTATTTCCACACAACTTATTTAACAAGATCAGATTCCAGAAGAAGAGATAAGAACGTATTGAACAGACTTAAGAAATTAAAAATGGAACTTGGCTCCTCCTTTCCTAAAAATTTTAAATATCCCGAAGTATTTTATAAAAAAAGACCAAAGATAGTTGCATCGCCATGGACAAAAAGATCAAATTTTGAATATCTAGTTGCTTTAGTGCGGACACCGGCTAAAGAAGCTCGCAGGAGAGTTTTGGGGCTTTATAATCCAAAATCATGATTCTAATTCTTCTTTTAGTCCATTTGCTTCTTTTGATAAATACTCAGTTTACGTTGTGGCCGGAAATGGTTGTTTATCCTTATCTTTTAAATAATGGATTTTTACTATATCGGGATATTATTAATCCTTATCCGCCGCTTTTAATCTGGTTTCTGACTATTTTTTCCAGAATATTTGGATTTTTTACTTCGCCTTACCAGATATTAACGTGGGTAGTTATTTTAATTATCGACCTTTCAATTTATACAATTACTGGAAAGTTATTCAAGAAGAGGTTTTACCAACTTACCTCAACATTGTTCTTTGTAATTTTGTCTATACCCTTTGGGGTAAACGGATTGTGGTTTGATCTCGTTCAGGTCCCACTTATCTTGTGGTCATTAAATTTTTTCTATAAATTTTTGAATGCCAGAAGCAAAAACGGCGTTAAATACAATTTTTTTGTTTCATTTCTTTTTTTAACTATCGCTTTTTTCATCAAACAGCAAGTTTTTTGGGTAGTCTTGCTATTTTTGGTATTTGCTCTGTCAAAATATAAATTTGGTATCTCTAAATTTCTAAAAAATCATTATTTAGCTGTTTTGCCCTTTTGTGTTTTATTAGTCCTCCACATTCTAATTTTTTTCGTGCGGGGTACTTTGGTAGATTTTACATTCTGGGTTTTTTATTTTCCGGTCTTTCTTGCAAGCAAAATGCCCGGTTACATACTTCTACCATCGATAAAACAGACATTTGTTATTCTTGCGTTTTTCATCCTTTTTGCGCCGATTATACTTAAGAAATCTCATGTATTGTTTTTAATAACAGGTGCAGCGCTTATCTTATTTGCTTATCCAAGATTTGATTACTTCCACCTGATTTCTGTCGTCGCTGCAATAGCAATTGTCTTTGGACAAAACCTTGAACATCTTAGGAAATCGAGTATTGCAGTCAAGGGCGCTTTTCTTTTAAGTTTAATTTTTCTCTGTCTTTTCACTTTTAGGCATTTAAGTAATAATTGGCAAAAGGAAATCAGGTTTTTTGAACAGGATGTTTTTGAAAATGCTAGAGTAATAGACTTGCTAGTCGAGGAAAACGATAAAGTATATTTGCAAAATGCCCCTGACCAGCTGCTTTCTCTTTCTGGCACCTTACCCACAAAACCTTGGGCAGACGATTTTCCATGGTATCTCGAAGTTGCAAATTTGCAAAACAGAGTGAGAGATGAACTTGAAGCTGAAAAGCCAAGGTTTATAATTTTCCAGCCGTACTTGAAGGGGAAAAAGTACGAACTAGGTTCGTACAGGCCGGATGATATTGCAGACTACATCGATAATAATTATGAGAATTTTGCGCAGATTGACGGTAACTTATACATTAGAGTAAGAAAATAATTTTCATGGCAAAGATCGCATTTTTGAGTTTTTTAGGCCCGCAGTCCGTATGAAGAGAACCGCAGAAACTTTAATAATATGTCTAAAATTGTTTTCCTAAGTTTCTATTCCGGATTTGTCGAAAGGGGAGTTGAAACTTACGTTTATGAACTTGGCACAAGACTTGCAAAAAAATATGACGTTTGCGTTTTTCAGGGGGGAAAGAACCATTTATGGTATAGCAAAGCAAAAATCAATCAGAATAAATTTAAAGTAATCGATATCGATTCTATTGGCAACGCATCAAAATTCGGGAATAATTTTTTAAGAAAATTTTATCTTGACTGGTGGTCATTAAAAATTCTCCTTTTCAGTCTTAAAGCTGCGTTCAGAATCGCAAAGGGGAAATACGACTTGGTAATTCCCATGAACGGGGGAT
>Ga0209542_10020592_pt1 | contig 10429 bp, 9 predicted proteins | sample RifCSPhighO2_01_FD_184028 | JGI IMG/M metagenome (GOLD analysis project Ga0209542, IMG submission 184028) | Soil microbial communities from Rifle, Colorado - Rifle CSP2_plank highO2_0.1 (SPAdes) (version 2) | ecosystem: Environmental > Terrestrial > Deep subsurface > Rock core/Sediment ...
TCGAGCGCGGCGCCAAACCGCAGTACAGCTTCAAGCAGGCGGCATGAGCAATCGCTACTTTGTCAGTTCAAGCTCCGTCCCAGCCACCACCGGCAGGGGCGGAGTTTTTGTTTACATCTGGTAAGATAACCAGAATGAATCTTTTTATTGCGCCCACAGTGGTATCTTTGGTGGCGCTTGCGGCCATATATGTGTGGGGTGGGTGGGGCGCATTACTTTTGGCAGGTCTCCTCTCGATTTTGGAAGTAACTCTCTCTTTTGACAACGCGGTGGTTAACGCCAAGGTGCTCGCGCGCATGAGCCAGGCCTGGCAAAAGCGCTTTCTTACTTGGGGCATACTTTTTTCCGTCTTTGGGACACGGTTGGCGCTGCCGGCAGTCATTGTCTCTATTGCTGCCGCAGTGTCCCCCTGGGCGGCGGTGATGCTCGGGTTCCAAAACCCGGCCGAGTACGCGCGGCTGCTCGAACATTCCGCGCCCGCGATACTTTCGTTTGGTGCGGCGTTTCTTATGATGGTGTCGCTTAAATACTTTTTTGACACTGCCAAAGAAGTGCACTGGATAGCCATGGTGGAGCGGCATTTGGTTAAATGGGGGAGGATAGAGGCGATAGAAATTGCGCTGGCACTCCTCGCACTCCTTGTACTCTCGGCCTTTTCGCACGCGGCGCCCCAAGTGGTCTTGGGCGCGGGCATTATAGGTATTGTGCTTTTTGTAGTTATCGAGGGCGTTGCCAACACGCTATCGCTCGAGCGGGGCGCGGTGGCTGGCACGGGGCTGGCGCTGTTTTTGTACCTTAACGTGTTAGACGCAGCTTTTTCGCTCGACGGAGTTATTGGCGCCTTTGCACTTACCAACTCGCTGCCGGTTATCTTTGTGGGGTTGGGGATTGGTGCCTACTTTGTGCGGTCGCTTACGGTTTACCTGGTGCGGCAAAAAACGCTCCAAGAGCTGCCGTACCTAGAGCACGGCGCACACTGGGCAATTTTGGGCCTGGCGCTTTCCATGTTGGCGGGGCTGGTAACGCACGTGCCCGAGGCGGTAACCGGGCTTATTGGGCTGGTGTTTATAACCTTGGCCTATATATCGTCCGTGCGCGAACGCCGCGCCAAGGCGTAAACACATAAGCTTTTATTTTATCCACAAACTTGTGTATTTACCGTGCGGTGAGAAGAAAATAAAATAGAAGAATGGCAGTAGAGCGATCTTGTAAGATCTGCAAGAAAAAATTCAAAGTCAAACCTTATTTTGTGCGTCAGGGATGGGGAATATATTGCTCAAGAGCCTGTCATTTTAAGGGTTTAAAAAAGGGCGAACATAAAATATGCGAAATATGCGGTAAAAAAGTATACCGGGCGCCTCGGATGGTAGAGCGTTCAAAAAGTGGGAAGTATTTTTGTAGTAAAAGTTGTCAGACGCTGTGGCGTAATCAGCTATATATTGGAGACAAACATGCAAATTACGTTGATGGCAAATCATCATATCGCTCTGTCTTGAATCGTCATGGAGTAAAAAAGTTTTGTCGACTCTGCAGGATAAAAGATTTTCGAGTCATTGCGGTTCATCACGTTGATAAAAACAGAAAAAATAATTCGGTTGAAAATCTGGTATATCTTTGTCATAATTGCCACCATCTTGTCCACCGCTATCCGCAAGAGCGGGATAAGCTCATGGTGCCTATAGCTTAATGGTAAAGCTCCGGTCTGTGGCACCGGCGATCCGAGTTCAATTCTCGGTAGGCACCCCAGACGGTATCTAATATAACCGACTCCGGTTGATTGGATACCATCACAGGAATCTCGGCATTGCGTCGGGATTTTTGTGTTTTAGGGGCGACTAAGGGTTTTGATTTTCCGATCACCACCGGAGTGAATTCCACCGACATGTCGGTCACGATTCGTGGCTTCTGGCATTCTTTGTATTTCTCGGTGAAGATCAGTCCTTCGGCTTGCATCAAGGCTCTTATGATCGGGCTAGGTATGACCGTGACTACTTTCTTATCCGTTACCTCAAACCGTTCCCAGTAAAGGCCAAGGAACAGTCGCTTCATTTCGTCCGGAGCTTTTTTGTAGGCCTCGTATGCGTTTCTCACAAAGAGCAGAATGTCTTGGAGTTCATCAATCCGCATATTGAGTTTCTTATCTTGAGCATAGAGTTCGTCTTGTATGCCCTCGACCTGTTCTTTGATCTTCACCTTGATTCGGGTAAAGTCATCGTCTGAAATCAATCCACCGAATAATTTCTCCTCGGCAGTGTCACGCTTCTTTTCAAGTATCATCTTTTGCGTGTTGAGACCTTTTTTATCTTTGTTTATAACTTCCTTTCGTCCGCTGTATATTTTCTCTATCTTGGCGACCATTCGTCCCACGAATGTCGGAGTAAATTCAATCAATTTGAAAAGGTTGGAGATCTGCTGTTCCAAATCCCAGACCTCTACGTACTTGTCCGAGCATTTAATCTGATCACCAGAGCGGTTGCAGTGATAATAGGATTTATTTTTCTTTGGGTGATGTTCGGCGGTGTATCTTTGTCCGCAGATAGCACAATAGGTCAGGCCTCGTAGTATGAAATTAAACTTTTGCCTACGGCAGGCATAGCGATTATGTTCAGCCATCACCAATTGTGTACGTTCCCAGATTTCTTTAGTGATAAGTGGTTTGTGTTTTCCGACCCCTACCAATCCTCGCCAGCGCATCTCTCCGTAGTAAAACTGATTCTTGAGTATCTCGATCATCTTGCTATGCGCGAGCCTTTTGCCAGCGTGAGTTCTGAATCCTTTTTTATACAAAGCATCGCGGACTTCGTAGACTGAATAATCTCCGGTCACATACATATTGAATGCTTCTTGAATAAGTGGCGCACGTTCCTCGTCCACAGTAATGATTCTCTTTTTCTCATCGCTCGGGTCACCGGCGTTCAGATATCCGGAGGCCACACCGGTCGGCCACCAGCCGTCCCAGAATTTCTGCTCGAGACTTTTCAAAGTTTTCCTCGATGTGATCTGCGATTGGAGTTGGTTCACTCCGGCGATTACCAAGTCCATAAAGTTTCCCTCGGGCGAGTCGGATATGCCGGGTTGGGAAACGGATATCAGTTCGGCATCATGCTTTTTAAGCAGGGCTTTGATCTGCATGTGATCGAGAGCGTTTCTGGCCAGTCGATCGGTGTCTTGAACAAAGACCGCACGGACGGCTTTGTCATCTTGGACTCGAAGAAGCATATCTTGGAGTCCCGGCCGGTTCATATTCGTAGCCGATCTTCCTGGGTCTTCGAAGACGCCGTCATTGGCCAGCTTGAACTTATTACTTTCCTCAATCGCTCGCTTACAGAGCTTGAGTTGGGTCGTGAGGGAATGGTGGCCATCCTCGGCTTGTTCCTCGGTCGAGACTCGGCAGTAAATTAATGCGTGTTCCATAGTATTTTCATTTTAATTTTGGTTAATTTTTGTTAAGAGACCTTTCATTGACACCCTATACTAATTTGGTCGACAAGCTAAGCTTGGTTGCCCACAATCCCAACTAACACCGCACCAGTCATAAATTTCTCTGAATATTGGTGTTTTTTGGCTATTTTGTTGGGTTTTACCGGGTTTTACGGGGTTTATCTTTTTCATATTTAGTGTTAGTTAGTGTGAGTTGGTGTAAGTCATATTTCCGGCTTTTTGCTCAAAATGTTGCCGTTAGTTGCCGATTGTTGCCGTTTAACCGCTTCCATCGGCTATCGTAAGCAGAGAATTAAAATACGCACCCTTCTTTTGGATCGTTCCGGGCGGTGCTTGTTTCAATTTCTCATAGGCATTTTCTATTCTGGTCAGTCCGTATCTTTTAAGTGCTGAAAGCATAAAGCTCATATCTGCTTCCTCGAGGTATCGAGCAATCTCAAGGCATCGTTCCTCTTCAAAGGTTTTCGGATTGAAGCTTCTTACGGGACGGCGACTCGATCGATTGTTTTTATTTTCTTTCTCGTTATCGTTCTTCTGACTTCTGCCGACCGAACTTTCAGAAGTGAAAGAAAACCCTGCTACTAGCTTCTTTTTCTCGCTTTCTAACTTCTGCAAAATGTCACCGACTTCTGCCGGTACTTCTGCTGGTGTTTGCTCATCAATACCATCCTCACTTCTGCCAGACTTCTGTTCAAAGCGATGTGTAATGTACTTAAATGTGCCGTCAGATAAGGGATATTCCCATATATCCACATTGAACGAACTTCTGCGACCTTGTTGGTTCTCAAACCATACCCACTTCTTCCGCTTCAGCTCGAGCATTAACTTGTTGACCTTATTCTTGAGATACTTATCTTTGAAGTCTTTGGCTAATCCGGCATAACTCACATGCGCTCGTCCCGATCGCGGATTGGCAATAAGCCACAGCCACACCAAGAGGGCATATTCCTCATACTGCAAGAGACCGTCGATGAGGGCGGTCTTAATGCTTCGAGGAAGCTTCACGTAGTCGTTATTGTCTATTTTGAATGGCAGATTTTCCATATTCATATTCCATGTTGGACCGGTTTTAGCTCATGGCATCGTTATACATGAGCGACTTTAGCTCTTTGATCCCTGTAACGAACGCCTTGGCGTTGACTTCGACCAAACCGGCAAAGAAGGCACTTACCAATTGAGGGCGATAGGGCTCATCGGTAAAAATAAAATGAAACCGGCGTGAGTCGGCTTTATCTATGCCCAGCAATTTATATCCCTTGGCCACAAGAAAGGCGGCCGCATAGAAGTCACTGGTAGTGAAATTATTGCTGTTGTCCGGTTGGTTTTTCATATTCATTCTTTTTAGCTTTCTCTTTTTCTAAATATTGATGATCCAAAAGCCGGACGATTAAGTCGGCCAGTCTGTCCATGAAAATTTCCTCCATCTGTTCGATGGTGAGGGTTGGGATTTTCTTTGTTGGTACCGGCTTTGGCATATTGTTTGCCAGTCCGCAAATAAAAAGCAGACTGTTTATTCCAGTCTGCTCTCGCACCGGTGATTCACTTTGGAATCACCAAAGTCTCACTTTTCTTCGTAATCAATCCGGATCCGGCCGGTACGCCAACGTATAAAATTGTTGATGCCAAGCTTTTCTTTTACCCGTTTATTTACAGCTCCCCGAGCGTCATAGACGCTTCGCTTGGTATCTTTTGCCCAGTCGGCCATATCCACGATATCGGTTTCGGTCACGTCCTTACCGAATGGAACGGCAAATAATGCTTTGCAGAGAAAATATTGATTTGTGTTTATAGGGATCGGGCAAACTTTACTTCCCATGGTTATCTTGCCGGTCTCCTCGCTAAATCTGATTTTGGTATCAGTTGGTTGTTCCGATCGTGGTGCTGGCTTATCTCTAAGTTTGAAATAATAATCATTGAGCATTGATCTACTCGGTTTGGAAATTACAAAATCGTCACCGTCCAGTTTGAAGTTCGAGATGATCCTTTTCTTTTTCAGCTCGGAAAGAACAGCTTTCTGATCAGAGATATAAAAATAGGGAGAGGGAAAGTTGAAGAAGACCTTTCTTGGAAGTTTATTCGTAACATCCGTGCAAGCTTCTACGCTTTCCAATAAAGCACGTATAAAAACTAATTGTACATTTTCATTTTTCATATTCATTGTCAGTTAAACGAAAAGCTCGCGATCCGTAATCACAAAAGTGACGTTAGATCGCGAGCTCTTGAGCCCGGAATACCTTTCAGGTTGCCTCGTAGGGCGTTTATTTAACTGTTGGATTTATTTTACCACTTATTATGCCTAAGTTGCTATAGGGTGCTGTGCAAAAAGTCAGGATGACCCAGTAAGCATAGTATTCACGTTGTACTATGCTTGTTTCCCCATTTGTGAGCTAGTGGTACCCAGATTTGGATACCTTTGGCTCATATTTGAACTAGACGTTAGGTTAATCCTAACCTCCGGTTCAGATTATGACTTGATCGTCTTTTGAACTGGAAAGCACCTTAAAGGCCACTTCCAGTTCATATTTGGTGAATTGGACCTGTTGTATGCCTTATACTTACTCATTCTAGGCCTATTGACAGGGGTGTTTCTGATATGATACACTTCTGTTACATTATGAAAAGCAAAAGTAATCTGTTAGAACAGCTTAAATCTCTGCCCCATTTCAGTAAAAATACTGTATTCCAGCTTGGTAAGCAGTTGGGGCTCAAGGACTCTACAGTTAATGTCTACATTAGCCGGTTCTTGAAGTATAAGGAAATTTATCGACTTAAAAATGGGTTGTATGTTTCCGCTGATTTTTTCGACAAAAATAGAAGCGATGTTTCTTACTCATTTTACCTTGCCAATGTTATCCGCACGCCATCATATATCAGCTCATGGGCGGCTCTCCAGTATTACAATCTTGCCACTGAAGCAATCCACTCTATCACTTCAGTCACACTCAAGGTGACAAAAGAATATCAGACAAAAGCCGGTAATTTTTCCTATCAGTCAATCAGTAAAGATTTTTTCACGGACTTCTATTTAGCAAAAGGGAAATTTGATTTTTACATTGCTTCTCCCTCAAAGGCCTTGTTTGATTTGCTCTATTTGAGAACGCGCCAGTTTAACGGTCTGGACACAGCAAAAGTCAGAGCAATGATTGCGGAATTAAGGATAGATATTGATGAGATGAGTAAGGAAGAGCAGGATAAATTTTATTCAATGATTAATAAATACTCCCATGAGTGAACAGATTTCAACAATTCTAAAACGTAAGCTTGATGATCTCGCCGCCTACGGCAGTCTTGATGCGGAAACACGTCGTAATGCTCTAAAAGAAGAGTTGCAGTTTTACGTTCTCAACTTCATTTACCACCACACAGAATACAACTCATGGATTATGTATGGTGGCTCTTCTCTTCGCATTATTCATGGACTCGATCGTATGTCGGTTGATCTGGATTTTGAAATCTCACATGCGATAACAGAGAAATTCTTAGAGGAATTGAAAAAAGACGTTGAGGATCACTTCACCAATACATACGGTGCCGGAGCTGATTTTCTTACGGTAAAAATAACCACCGGCAGAGGCTTGATATTGAAGTTCCATGTCGGCGAGGAGCTAAGTTCCGGACACCCTTCAAAGCAGGTACACGTAAAGATCGACCTCAATCATTTTGTTGCGCCCAAGACTGTCACTGAACGTCGGCCTATAAACCGTGATCAGCTCTCTTTTGTGATCATCACCTACAATATGTCCTCGCTTATGGCGAGCAAGCTTGCCGCTATTTTCCTCCGTGGTACCCGTGGTGTGGGAGAAGCAACCTACGAGGAAAAAGGACGCGATATTTATGATCTCCTTTGGTACATGAATAAAAAGGTGGTACCGGATTTCGATTACCTCATAGCCAAAGGCATTGACGCAAAAGACCCTCGCGCACTTTTCGATAAGCTTACACTTCAGATCAACAAGGTAAACGACGAAAATCTAAAGCAGGACTTGGAGCCCTTGTTCGTTGATAAAACTTACATACAGAACTGGCTCAAGAATTGGCGAGAGAGCTATCTACGACTTTTGGATGAGTATAAAATTCGCACTATAAAAGAACTGGAAAGTATTGGCATACATCAGGACTTTCGCACGGATACTTTTTCTTTCGTGTATTGGTACAACACGGAAGATGGCGGATCAGTCAGGATTGTCTATAACCTAAGCGAGTATTGGATTATATACGGCGAGGGTAATTTGCAGGTTGAAGTAGATAAGAAACTGGAGGGCAAGTTTGATTTCAGAAGTAATGGTGCAAGTAGCCGTCCGACTCCTGAAGATAAGCTTAAGCAGTACGCGACCCTGTTCTACCAGAAAACCGAGAAGTATTTCAAGAAGACGAATGGGGTTATGCTCGGAGATGCGATTATTACCAAAGTCATCCGGATGACGGCCGACAATTTGAATCAGAAGGAACAGATCGTGCTCAATAAGTCGGCACTGCTTTCCTGTGAGCTTGATGACTTATTGAAATAAATTTATGCCAAAGGAAATCGCCACACAACAGAATACGATCCAGTCCGATCCTTACTTGGAATCAGTAAAGGCTTTTCATCTTGAAATGCCTCCTTACCATAATTTTGATTTATCTATCGGTATGACCGCCGAAAAGATTTACAAAAATCTCACAAACCAAAAAACCATAGACGCGTATTGCATTTGGTGCGATAAGGAAGGTGTTTTTAGAGCGTATAACTATTTATCCAATAATGTCTCTGTACCTCCTTGGACTACGAGACACAACGGTCTGATCGAGATTGAATATCGATGCACTCGCAATGAGTCTCATGCGTACCACACATATTACTTTAAGGCAGGAAAATTCTTTACAAAGGTAGGCCAGTTTCCGTCTGTAGCTGATTTTCAAATTCCCCAAGCGCAAACCTATCGCAAGATTCTTGATGAGGAACAATACAAGGAATTTACACGAGGCATTGGTCTGGCCGCGCATGGTGTCGGTATAGGCTCGTTTGTGTACTTACGACGTGTCTTCGAAAACCTTATCGAGGAAGCACATACAAAGGCACAAGCAGAAAACAAAGAATTTCCGAACGAGGAATACCTGAAAGCTAGAATGGATGAAAAGATAAAAATGGTTAAGGATTATCTCCCAGATTTTTTGGTTGAGAATCGTAGTTTGTACGCAATACTAAGCACAGGTATCCATGATCTCACCGAGGACGAGTGCTTGCAGTATTTTGAGACGGTCAAAATAGGCATTGAGCAAATCCTCGACGAGAAGATCATACAGCAAGAGAAAGCTGATAAAGCGACTAAGGCTCGCGAGGCTATCCAAAAGGCACACGGCCAGATCGCTAATTCTAAATAAATTTATGCCTGAAAAAGATTTACAAAAAGAAATAACAGATTTGAAAGCCGAAATAAAAAGACTGAAAAAGAGTCGTCAGTACGGCTTGGTTTGGGAACACAAGCCCGAGGACATTGTTTTAGAGAGCAATGAGAATATTCCTATCCTCAAAGAGGTAAAAGGCAAGAAAGTCTTTATTGATGGTTCAGTGCCAAACAACTTTTTAATCGAAGGCGATAACTATCACGCCCTGGCAGTTTTGAATTATACCCACCGCCGACAATTTGACGTTGTCTATATCGATCCTCCATACAACACCGGTGCCAGAGATTGGAAATACAACAATGACTTTGTCGATATAAATGATGAATACCGGCACAGCAAATGGCTATCTTTGATGGCTAATAGGCTTGTCCTGGCAAAAAATCTACTCAAGGAAGATGGTGTGCTCGTAATTGCGATCGACGACAACGAAGTGCATCATCTGCGAGTTTTGCTGGAACAGTTAATGCCTTCCTATGATGTTACTTCAATAACCCTTGTACATAACCCAAGAGGAAATATTACAAATAATTTTGCTCGTACCCACGAATATGCGCTTTTCATCATTCCGAAAGGACTATCTGCGATATCTCGTACAAAGAAAGAAAATTCTGTACTAAGGAAAATGCGAAGATGGGGTCACAACTCAACACGCACGGCGCGACCTACAATGTTTTACCCGATTTACGTCAAAGATGGGAAGATTTCCCGAATTGGAGAAACTCCGGCTAAAGATTTTCATCCTAAAAGTAAAAACGTCCAATTAGCCAATGGTGAGATCGAGGTATGGCCTATTGATCAGGATGGCGTAGAACGGCGTTGGAACTTCGGGCTTGATAGAGTGAATGATGAGCTCGAGAGAATGGTTGCCGTTGAGGCAAAAGGTGAATTTGATATTTTCTTAACGCAAGAAGATACGACCACCAAAACAGTTTGGACGGAGACGGACCTTGAAGCTGGGAGGCACGGAGCGACTCTGGTGAAGACGATCACCGGAAAAGATTTTCCTTTTCCAAAATCTATTCATACGGTCAGAAAGTGCTTGGAATTAATTATTGGTAATCGTCCAAATGCCAAAGTTTTGGACTATTTTGCAGGTTCAGGAACGACGGGACATGCGGTATTGGAAATCAATAAGATAGATGGTGGTAATCGACAATTTGTTTTGTGTACGAACAATGAAAGCAATATCTGTGAGGAAATAACGTATGAGCGAGTCAAACGGGTAATAAAGGGTTATAAGAACGGAAAGGATGAAAAAGTTGAGGGTATTCCGGCAAACTTTGCTTACTACAAAACAGATTTAATAAACGTTGGTTTGCTAAAGAAAATCTCGGACGATGCGAAAGTTAAAATTACCTACCAAGCCGGAGAAATGATTGCCGTGCGCGAGGATACGCTCAATGAAGTCGAGAAAAACGAGTGGTGGCAAATCTTCGAGGGACGAGAACGAATGACTGCGATTTACTTCAAAGAGGACAAGGCTAAGCTTGCCGAACTGATTGCAAAACTGGAAAAGAAAGATTTACCCGTCGCTCTGTATATTTTCAGCTGGGGCAAGAATGAGTATAAGGGCGAGTATTCTTCCGCCGATATCCGAGTCGAG
>Ga0209542_10020594_pt1 | contig 10429 bp, 10 predicted proteins | sample RifCSPhighO2_01_FD_184028 | JGI IMG/M metagenome (GOLD analysis project Ga0209542, IMG submission 184028) | Soil microbial communities from Rifle, Colorado - Rifle CSP2_plank highO2_0.1 (SPAdes) (version 2) | ecosystem: Environmental > Terrestrial > Deep subsurface > Rock core/Sediment ...
ACGCAGCCTTATTCCAGCTTTTATGTCGGGAACTGATTCCTTTGCAACTGGTTGGCACGTTGCTCCGTTTGCGTAATGGATTGCCGGATTTGGCGCATTGATGACTAGAATGTCGTGGCCGTTTTTATCTGCAACTGAAATAAATTCCATTCTTCCTTCTGTTCCTGCTCTGAGACGTGCTTGAATGTTTAGGTACTGTTGCTCATCCTTTGCGTGAACCAAAAAAGAAAAACGCTCCTCGTGTTTCATTGTTTCTTATTTATCGAAGAAATATTTAAATATGATTATGCTCTATTGTCATTATGAAAAACGTCATTGATAGATTCAAAGACCTGTTTAAAAAGAAGAAAAAGAAGAATTGGATTGATGATTCAGGAGACCATCCTGTTCATGAAAAGTATGTCAAGCAACGACCGGTCAAAGAATAATGAAAGAACACAGCGCAGGCGCAATCATTACTCGGGACAACAAATTTCTTTTGCTTAAATACAAGTACAAAACTGTGTATTGGGATTTTCCTCGTGGCAATGTTGAGAACCGAGAAACAGAAGAAGAAGCAGCACGACGAGAGATAAAAGAGGAAACTGGAATAACAAGCATTGAATTTTTACCTTCTTTTAAAGAAGAAGTAAAATGGACATATCATCGTGATGGAAATCTTGTCAAGAAATCAGTCACTTTTTTTCTTGCTCGAACAACGCAAAGCAAAATTCAGCTCAGTTCTGAACACTTGGATTTCGAATGGCTCAGCTATGAAGATGCAATGAAAAAGCTTACTTATGATACAGCGAAGACCGTGTTGAAAAAAGCTTCTATGCTGTTACAGAAAACGATGTTTTTGTAGTTCTTTGGTGAGCTGTTTTGGATTTTTGTACAGGATTGCGTCCATGCCTGCAGCTTTTGCTGATTTGACAAACTCTGCGTCATCATCGATGTGTACACACTCCTGCACTGAGACGCCTGCTTTTTTCGCTGCGATTGAATATATTTTTTGTTCAGGTTTTCGAGCTTTTACTTCGCAGGACAAAATCACCGGCTCAAATCCGTCGTACAATCCATAAGCTCGTAATATTTTTGCATGAGGTGCGATGGTGTTTGATAGAATTCCGGTTCGTATTCCTTTTTGTCTTAAGTTTTCCGCAATGGCAAGCACTTTTTTATCGGTACTGAATGTAAACGATTCGGTCCATAACGTCTTGTAATTTTTGGGCAGCTGACCCGTGCACTGTTTGAATTTTTTCCAGAATTCAGTTTCAGTCAGTTCACCGCGCTGTAATTTGTGGATAAGAGGAAGAGCGGGTGTAATACTGTTGCGTTTCAAATGGCCGGCTATTGCGATATTGTCGATATGTTTTGGCATTCGTGGAAGAATTACATTGCCTACATCAAAAAATACAAACATCTTATCACCCTTTTGTACAAATTTATACTATTTCTCCATATCCTATCAATCTGAATCTTGTGCCCATACGTCGTGAAATCGTAACGCGCGAGCCTTTTGCGGCACACACAGGTTTTTTCAGCGGGCAATTGATGATGCCCTTCTTCAGGTCAGTCACTGTTCCAACAGTTGCAGCTGCATTGACGTTCAGCATCAATATTTCGCCTTTTGCAATCGGCTTCACTTCGGTTTCTTCTTCTATGCCGACAACGCGTTTGAGCAACGAGACTTTCAAGTTTAATGTGTACCATACCGGAGGCAGCTTTCCTGCTTTTCCTGCAACTGTTCCTGCAAGACTATCTGCTTTCACAATGGATGGGTCGAGAAGTGTCAATACGCCAATTGAACCGCCGGGGCTAAGACTCTCAACAGATGTTCCGCCAGTTTTAAGGCCGACAACTTTTGTCATTAATGGCTGCCATTCGGGCTTGTTTTTTACCATGACCATTCGTCCCGGACGCAATTCAATTTCATCGTTGATGCAAAATTGTCCCTGTATCAATGTGCCGCCTAAAACGCCGCCTTGTATTTGTTCTACTTTCGTTCCCGGCTTATTGACATCAAATGAACGAGCGACCAGCATGAGCGCTTCTGCATCTTTATTCCGTATCGGTGTCGGTATGAACTCCTCAATCGCTTGTATCAGAATGTCAATGTTCGCACCGCTTCGGGCGCTGATGGGAATGACTGGTGAATCTTTGTATGGCGTATCTTTAAGGAATTGTTTGATTTCCTCGTAATTGGCCATCGCTTCCTGTTCAGTGACCAAATCAATTTTGTTCTGAACGACAATAATTTGTTTTATGCCTGCGATGCTCAATGCCATGATGTGTTCACGCGTTTGTGGTTGTGGGCATTTTTCTGCAGCGCTGACTAAAAGCAAAGCCCCGTCCATGATTGTTGAACCGGCAAGCATTGTCGCCATGAGTGATTCATGACCCGGAGCATCAACCAGAGAAATTTTACGGATGGGTGTGTATTTCTTTTTATCTTGGATTGCAAGCTGCTCTGTCGTGTATAAACCCTCGTCGGTTTTTACAAAAATAGTATCAGCGTATCCCAGACGAATAGTGATGCCACGACGCAACTCTTCGGAATGCGTATCAGTCCACTTGCCCGAGAGACGTTCTGTCAATGTTGTTTTACCGTGGTCGACATGGCCTACTAAACCAATGTTTACTTCAGGCTGTGTCGTGTTGCTTTGCGCAGGCTTTTCTGTCTTTGACTTTCGTACCATCTGCTGTTGAAAAACTTACAGTGCCTTTATAAAGCTTGTTGCGGTTGTTTTCTTATGCCCGTATTTATCGTCGAGCATCTTGAGCAAAAGCTGTGGCCGTGGTGTAAGATTGAATATAGTCATATTTCTCGGATTGTTGGCAAAAAGAATGTGTGGTTTACGAATGTTTGCGGACGTGCGCTTGTGTCTTATGGAAAAGTGATGTCTACTTCGGTGATTGAGCTGCATCGTCATGGAAAAATAAAGAATGTGTGTGTTTTTGATCCTGCGGCACGAAAAACATTAACTCCTGCTGATGCGAAGAAATTTGATTATTTTGTGTTTGGTGGTATTCTTGGGGATGACCCACCGCAGCAAAGGACAGCGCCCGAACTTACCGACAGAATGTCGGGCGTTAGTGTGAGAAACATCGGAACAAAACAGATGAGTACGGACACTGCTGTTTATGTTGTTCAAGAAATTCTTCATGGGAAAAAAATCAGTGAACTTTGTTTTCAGGATGGTCTCGAAATTTCTCTTGGAAAAAACGAATCGACTCTGTTGCCGTATCGATATCTCCTTGTACGTGGCAAGCCGATGATTTCGCGGGAACTTGTTTCGTATATAAAAAAGCGAAAAGGGTTGTAAACGTTTAAATACAACTATACTTCGATTGTGTCCATGAGATGGTTGCTTCTTCTCCTGCTTCTCGGCTGCACACAGCAGGAACCGTTCATCAACATCGGTGTTCTGCTGGACAATGACGCAGCGCTGAGCGGCATGGAACTTGCAGTCAAAGAGATTAACCAACGTGATTTTCTTGACTCACCATTACGTCTTGTTGTTAAAGATTGTACGACTGCAGGAGCGCTTGAACTGATTCTTGCTCATGGAGCGCGTGTTCTTATCGATGCATGTACAGAAGATGTCGCATCGCGTGTTGCAGAGCAGAATAGGGCGGCAGTGATTAGTCTGTATCATTCAGGCATGTTCAGTTTGCAGCCATCGGTCTTATCTTTGGATAAAGCTACTGCACATGCTCTTGTTCAACAGGGTTATAGCAGAATTGGCGTTTTGCGTAGTCGTGATATTGATGTTTTTGTTGGCGAAGTTCAATCACTCGGTAGTGAAGTTATTTCAGAGTACGTCGAACGAAATGCTTCTCATGCAACACAGCAGCGTGCACGGTTATTAGCATCAAAGCCAGATGCTTTGTTTGTCGTTGATGTGAACGATTCTGTCGTGAAAAACTTTGATACTATTCCTATTTTTACTTATATCACATCTGAACATCTAACCGTACGACCAGCGGTGAGTGATGTTTTTTCAACGTACTTTCAAAAAGTGTATGGGAAACAACCAACTTATGATGCTGGGTTAGGATATGACGCAGTAAAATCAATTGCTGAAGCGTTACGGAATGCTCCTCACTCGGGAAAAGCAATCGCAGAAGAGTTGCAACGCATGTCGTTCGAAGGCGCGTCTGGGGTGGTTGAGTTTGATAGGGATAGAACGATACTGGTTAGTTTCGATATAAAAACGGCTGATAAGTAGCTATTTAAACGAGCTCTTTTTACTCGTTATCATGTTTCTCGTTGTCAAGTGTCCAGATTGTGGGAAATGTCAGGCTACCCAAGGTAAAACATTACACTGTAAGTATTGTAGAAAAAGCCATGTTCTTGTTGGAAAACAAGGCGTTGCAAAGGTTATCGTCAAGGCTAGTTGTGAGAGTGGAAGTGAGGCAGCAGCTATCGTTCGTGGACTCAATATTCTCTGAGCTCAAAAACTCCGATGTTTTATAAAGTTTTTTTTGTTGATTTATAAAAATAGCCTTATTTTTAGGATTTTAGCAGCATAAATATATATACCCCAATATAATATATAATGATATGGACATACAAACTCTCGAAAACCCGGAACAGAAGAAGTCTGAACAGGCGGAATCACTGCTTGAAGGTTTGCGCCAGAAGCTTGCAGTTATGCGTTGGGATCAGGAACATGACCAGCTTAATCCTGCAATGAAAACAAAACTCCAACGGCTTCAGGAAGAATGTGATCGACTGGAGCGCGAATTAAGCACAATGAGAAGCTCATGAAACATTTTATCAAAATCAAGCCTGGTGCGGTAAAACCACAAAAGCCTGTCGGATGTCAGCTCTGTGGAATGCCCGTTGATCGTGTAAAAGACAATTTTACGCTCGAAGCATTTTGGAAGATAAAAAATAAGGCTGATAAGCTACAGTTCTGCAGCCTGAAGTGTTTGAGCAAATGGGCGAACTCGTAATTCCAGAAAAAGAATTCTATAAACATAAGAATATTGATTGCGCTCATTGTCCCGTTGGTCATTTTTGCTGCACTTTAAAAGTAAAGCTGTCTTACCGGGACCGGCTGAGAATCTTTTTGGCAAAAGGGTTGCGGACAAAGACGTACGCAGATCGGTTATTCGACAACAGCGGATGGGGCATACGACTTGTCAACGGAGATTGCTTTTTTTTAAAACGCGATGGCGAGAAAGCCTTTTGCACGATTTACAACGCTCGACCAGCGATATGCAGGCAGTTTCCTCATTTCTTTGAAGATATCAAAGATTGCAGGGATATTGTGAAGAAGTGGACGCTGAGGTCGATGGATGTGAAGAAAAAGTAAGTTCCAGACGTTACGAAAAGAAGAAAAAAGATCTACGTTTTTACGTACGTAACTTTTTTTTCGTGTTCCTTCTGCTTCAACGACAATTCCAAAACTGTGCGAAGCTCACTCAAATTGTATTGTCAAAGTAGCTAAATCCTTTTATACTGGTTTTTTTCTTTCACTTTAAAATGGGTGACATTAGAATTGGTTTAACATTTAACGATGTTCTTTTAGTTCCAAAACGAACGCCGCTCAGGTCACGGAGCGAGGGCGAGCTGAAAACTCGATTCACAAAAAAGATGATTCTTAACGTTCCGCTCGTCAGTGCGAACATGGCGACAGTAACGGAACATCGGATGGCGATTGCAATGGCGCGCGAAGGCGGATTAGGAGTCATCCATCAGTTTTCTTCTGTCGCTGAGCAAGTCGAAGAAATTAAAAGAGTGAAACGGAGCACCAGCTTTGTTATTGAGCAGCCGCTTTCTGTACCTCCAACAATAACCATCGCAGAGGCTGTCGATGTGATGGGACAAGAGAATGTAACAAGCTTACTGGTGAAGGAGCAGGGCAAGCTCATTGGAATTTTTACATCGCGTGATTATTTATTCGAAGAAGACATGTCCAAGAAAATAAGTGAAGTCATGACACCTGAAGAGCGTCTTATTACTGCTCCTCAACAGATATCGCTTGATGATGCTAAAAAAATATTGCACGAGCATCGCATTGAGAAGTTGCCTTTGTTAAGTGGAACAGATGTTGTTGGATTGATGACAACGCAGGACATTAAGAAACTGGAGTATTGGCCGAATGCTAACCGTGATTCAAAAGGACGGCTCATGGTCGGCGCTGCTGTTGGTGTCAAAGATACCATCGAGCGAGCGCAGGAACTTATCGCTGCAGGCGCTGATGTTATCGTTCTTGATATTGCACATTGTCATTCTGATTATGCGATTGAGAGGATTAAAGAATTGAAAAAGAAGTTTTCTGTTGATGTCATGGCAGGAAATATTGCGACGGCAGACGCAGCACACGACCTTATCAACGCAGGGGCAGATGGCTTGAAAGTAGGAATAGGACCGTCACCGGTATGCTCGACACGATTGATGTCCGGCAGCGGCGTGCCGCAGCTCACTGCAATCATGGATGTTGTAGCAGTTGCAAAAAGGTTTAATGTTCCTGTATGTGCAGACGGGGGCATGAAGTTTCCGGGTGATTGCGTCAAGGCAATTGCTGCAGGCGCAAGCTCAATATTTTCAGGTAGTCTTTTTGCCGGCACTGACGAGGCGCCGGGTTTCGTTGTCCTTAAAGAAGGCAAAAGATACAAGAGGTATATGGGAAGCGCAAGCTATGAAAGTAGCCATGAGCGCTTAGAAAATAAAATCCAGCACAGAGTTAAAGAAAAACAGGACGTGTTTGTTGAGGGTGTTTCTGTCCTTGTTGATTATAATGGACAGGTGCAGGATGTCATCAAGGGGCTTGTAAAGGGAATACTAAGCGGCTTGAGTTATTGCGGTGCGCATACAATCGAGGAGATGCAGAAGAATGCAGAATTCATCCGCATAACAGAAGCGGGCTGGCATGAGTCACAGACGCATGGGATAAAGTTGAGTGAGTAGTTATTTTTTTTTAATTCGGGCAGGGACAACATCTGTAAGATATCGTGTAACTGCATCAGCACGGGCGCCGTCTTTATCTAGAAGATAGTCAAGGCGCTGATGCTGAAATAGTTCAAGAAGAGTGTACACCTGTGTCTTGCTGTGAATTCTTTTTCCATTGAAGCGGAATTGCTGAACTGAAGCAAGATATGCCTCAACATGAGTATAGGGATCTCTTTTGTATTCTTCCGGAAGAGGATGACAAAAATCCCGATGCTGTGGAAATTCCATCAGATAGCGCAGAGAAGCGGCGTGGAGTATAGATTCTTCTCCTTGGAGATAGGCACCTATGAAAGATTTCAGTTTTTCGGGTTTGTATTGATCCCACTTTGCAATCGTTCCAGTTATTTTTTGTAATTTCTCGCCAAAGAAAAGCGAGTGTAAGTATTCTGCAATTGTTGTATTGACCAAAGCACTATAACGCAAATTTCCACGCTTTTGAAATTCAGGTGAGATGTAAATTCTGCTTTGCACGACGCGTGCTCCACTGAAAAAGTGACTAATACCGCCGCGACTATCCGGGTGACGTTCGGATAATCTGACCTGATGATCCTTTCCGTGAAGTCCTGTAAAAATACTATAAGAAATACCTGAATTGACAAAAAAAATTGGTACGCGGCCTTTTGTGATTCTTGGGTGTCTAATATCTGCGCTACTTGTAAGCGCAACAACCTCATGTGGGAAATTTCCTCGAGAAAGTGGGTCAATGTATTCAGCGAATCTTTTCAACTCATCATTTAATTCTTTTTCCAGTCTTTGAAATTCTGCGCTTGCGGGAAGCGGCGATGCAATAACAACTGAACTATGTCTAAGCAAAGTAGTACTATTTGCGATTTTTTTATCAGCGAGCTTTTCAAAATCATATCGCAGTTGTGTGCCTTGCTCTGCATTTTCTGTTATATTCTCTAATTCATAAACATTAGAGTTTTGAACAAGGTCAGAAAGCGATGCGATTTCATTGTAATGTGATGTTGCTGCTTTTCGTACTTTTCTCGTTACTTTTTCAACATGTGCATCATGAAGCTGCTCTAGTCGTGCTTGAGCCTGTGGATCAGGAACAGTTTCTTTTGGCGACCTGTAGAGTGAAGCTGCAACTATCCCGCCTGCAAGAACAGCAGCTGCGCCTAGTTTATGTAAAAGTGTCCAGCGTTGTGGTCTGTGATGGGGTTTTCGTCGGTCTTTTACCATAGTTCAGTTCCTGATATGCCTTCCGAGAAGTGCGTCATCATAATGCTCTCGAAGAAAAATATCAACAATGGGCTTGACGATGATTGTGGTCTGTGTTTTTTCCATAAATTCTCTTTTCTCTTTCATTGTTCGTTCTATTGAGTTTATGTGGCGCCTGTATGATTGCACTTCGTTATCGCGCGTTATTCCCAAGTTACTCTGCTGGTATGTAAGTTGCTCAGCAAGTCCTCTTACTTCTCTCACATCGCGAAGGATTTTCATAAATGCAAGTATTTTCTGTTCCCGATCACTCAATCTTCTCCCGTTTACATAAATGCCGTCCTGACTATCTGTTACATGCTTTTTTTCGTGGCGTAGTGCTGATTCAAATAACACTCTTTTTGTTTTTCCGTTCCCTGTGTGAGCGCACTCTTCAAATGCTGACGCTCTAATAAAAATAGGGATAACCTCGTCGCTCCCATATTTTCTTATGTCCCATGGTGTTACCATTAAGTTTGTTAGTGTATTCTGCCTGTATTGTCGCTCGCGTTCCTCCCTTATTGGTTCTTTTGTTGTTAGCTCAACATCCGGGGTGTCTGATTCATTTGTGAGACGCATTGTTATAGGTGGTACAAGTGCAAGTTGATATTCCAGTCCAGGTTTCATTTCTTCATCATAAACAACTCTGGCTTTTTTGGGATTGATGTTCAGGCGCTCAGCAGTCTGTTCGATATAGCGTTGTCTCAAGCTTGGATTTGTATATGCATCGTCGAACGAGATGTTATTGAGGTCAACGACTTGTACGCTGTGTGCAGGCTGTTGGATTGATATGATTTTTTCCGGTTCTTTTGTCCCGTACCACGCGCCCAATGCAATCGAACCTGTTAGTCCAAGAATCCCAACTAACTTGCACGCGGTCATTCTAATTCTTTGTTCAAGACTCATGGATGTTTCTCGTATTGGTCCGTTTATAAATGTTATCATAATTACAACTATATAGTGGTTATTTCTGCCGTTACGAAAGGAAGAAAAAAATAATACGTTTTTTTTACGGTATTTTTTTGCCTTCCTTTTGCTCCAACGACCATTGCACTAAAAACAGTACGTTTTGCACCACACTTGACATTATAGTTCACTTCTGCGTGAATTATATAAAGAGAAAGACAAAGGGATGTGCTATGGACAAAAACAATGCCCTTATCGTATTTCAGGACAAGAAAATAAGAAGGATACGACATAATGAAGAGTGGTTTTACTCTGTTGTCGATATTGTTGAGGTTCTTACTGATAGCCCTAGCCCAAGACAGTATTGGGGTGTTTTGAAGAGTAGAGAGGACCAACTGTTAACAATTTGTTTACGGTTGAAATTAACTGCTGAGGATAACAAGTTACGTTTTACCGACTGCGTAAACACCAAAAACGCTTTCAGGCTTATACAGTCTATTCCTTCAAAAAAAGCAGAACCTTTCAAACAATGGCTTGCACAGCTTGCTCAGGAGCGCATTGAAGAGATAGAAAATCCAGAGTTAGCACAGGAAAGAGTAAAAGAATACTACGAACTTAAAGGATATCCGAAAGACTGGATTGACAAACGTCTGAGAGGTATTGCTATACGCCAGGAATTGACTGATGAATGGAAAAATAGGGGCGTCACTCAAGAAACCGATTTTGCAATTCTTACAAATGAGATAACAAAAGCCACATTTGGCAAGACTGTTCATGAATATAAACAATTTAAAAGCCTCGATAAAAAGAACCAAAACCTTCGTGACCACATGACTGATTGGGAACTTATTTTTACGATGCTTGGAGAAAAAGCGACGACGGACATTACAATCGCACGAAATGCGCAAGGTTTTGTGGAAAATAAACAGGCGGCAAAAAGAGGCGGACAGATTGCGCATGGTGCACGAAGAGAAGTAGAACTAGAAACCGGCAAGTCTGTCGTATCCGATGATAATTTTCTCAATCTTACTGGCAAAAAAATGTTGAGTAAAAATGAAACATCAGGTAATAAGTAAAAATGGTCCTTGAAAAATTAAGCTCATCGTTGCGTGATACGCTGCAGAAAATAGCTCGCTCCATCTTCGTCGATGATGCACTCATCAAAGAATTAATCAGAGATATTCAGCGCGCTTTGCTGCAATCCGACGTCAATGTAGAACTTGTCTATGAGCTAAGCACGAAGATAAAAGAGCGAGCGAAAGAAGAGACACCCCCTGGACTAACGAAAAAAGAGCATCTTGTCAATATTGTCTATGAAGAGCTTGCACATTTCCTCGGCGAAGGCTCGCGTGAAATTGCCATCACCAAAACGCCGGT
>Ga0209542_10020595_pt1 | contig 10428 bp, 12 predicted proteins | sample RifCSPhighO2_01_FD_184028 | JGI IMG/M metagenome (GOLD analysis project Ga0209542, IMG submission 184028) | Soil microbial communities from Rifle, Colorado - Rifle CSP2_plank highO2_0.1 (SPAdes) (version 2) | ecosystem: Environmental > Terrestrial > Deep subsurface > Rock core/Sediment ...
CAATCTGTCGCTGTATTCCAATAAATAAACTTTCTTTGAATAATTCAGAAGATCCAAAACCGCTTCCAAGCCGGCATTGCCGCCTCCAATGACGGCAGTTATTTTATCTTTGAAAATCGGGGCGTCGCAGGTGGCGCAATACGCCACTCCCTTGCCGTCAAATTCTTTTTCACCGGGAATATTCAATTTTTTACGAGAACTGCCGGTTGCCACTAAAACGGTTCGGGTCTCCAGCTTCTTGCCGCTCTGTAAAGAAACCGCAAACCCCTCACCGGGTTTTTCCACCTTAATTACCAAATCCGGCTGAAAAATATCTATACCCTCTTGGGCCCGCAGATGGTCTTCCAGCGTTTTTGCCCAAGCAAAACCGGAGATGGCTTTAACGCCGACCCAATTTTGAATTTCGGCTGATACTTTTGACTGCCCTCCAAAATCTCCCGCCACCAGAGCGGTTTTCAATTTTTTTCTTGCCCCGTATATTCCGGCCGCCACCCCACCTGGACCTCCCCCTATGATTACAAGATCGTACATAGCATTAACATAAAACGTGTTTGTTTTCCGGAATTGTACGGGGCTGGCCGTAAACACCCGCGGCTATGCCGCCGGGGCCGCCGCCAATGATAACCAAGTCGTACATTATTTTATGTCCAACGCTTTCTTCAGCTCCGACTCGCTAAAGCCAACGATTATTTTGCCGTCAATATCAATAACTGGCACGCCAAGCTGTTGAGACTTTTGCACCATTTCAGCCCGCGCTTTTTCATCCTCGGCAACATTAAACTCTTCGTACTTGACGTTATGTTTTTGAAAAAAATCTTTCGCCATCTTGCAATAAACGCAAGTTGGAGTGGAATAAATCTTAACGCTGTTCATCATGGTCTTCCGTACCCACTATCTCCCAAAGAGATAACAACATCAATAAAACGCCGACGACGACTTGGCTCCAAAGCGCCGACGTAATTTTCCAATATCCCAAAATCCAAGGGGAGGCTAAAACCCAAACCCCGAACGCGAATTCCGCCCAATTAATCCAGTTTTTCTTGCCCATATTCTAGTTTGAAATCTACTCTCCATTATAAACAAAATCCGGACAAACAAAAATCCCCGACAGAACGCCGGGGATTTTTGCTCTTTATTCGCGGCCGCCGAAGCGGGGTCCGCGGAAAGATTGAACTCGCTCGCGATGGCAATCCCTGCAAAGCAGTTTATCCAATCTGGCCGGATCGGGTTCAAAGGGCAATTCCGTTATCGGATTACTGCACTTTGAGCACTTCCAGTTGCCTTGGAACATCTTTCGAGGAGCTTGGTTATTGAATTCCATTTCCTTTTAAATGCTATTTCGCCCTTTTTGTTAGCCGAGGCAAAATAGCTTGTCGCATAATTTGACCCCTTACTAAACTGAATCCCAGTATATTCTATTGACCGCTAGATGTCAATACCTTACGATGATTGACGGTACTTTACCACATTACAAGTGGAGGTCGCGTGATGGAACGAATCGTGGAATACATCTGGATTGACGGACAGGAACCGACCAAAAAGCTGCGCTCCAAGGCCAGGGTTTTGCGGGATGACCATAAAGTCCTTGGGCTGTTGAACATACCTATTTGGACATTTGACGGATCAAGCACCAGCCAGGCCATTACCGGCTCAAGCGATTGTTTCCTAAAGCCGGTTTGTAAATTTCCCGACCCGATTCGGGGAGAGCCGCACGTGCTGGCGCTTTGCGAAGTGCTCAATTCCGACAGATCGCCCCATCCTTCCAATACCAGGGCGCACCTGGTGGCAACGGAGGAATGCCTTAAACACGAAGAAGCGCTCTTCGGAATTGAACAGGAATACACTCTGTATGACACAAACGGCGGAAGGCCCTACAGGTGGCCAGAGGAACGCACCGCCTTTCCGAGACCGCAAGGTCCGTATTACTGCGGCGTAGGGAGCGATGAAGTGTATGGCCGAGAACTCGTGGAAGCGCATCTCAAGGCCTGCCTTAAAGCGGGATTAATGATCGCCGGCATAAATGCCGAAGTGATGCCCGCCCAGTGGGAATTCCAGGTTGGGCCGCTTCCGCCTTCGGCGGTTGCCGACCAACTTTGGCTCGCGCGCTGGCTCTTGTACCGCCTGGGCGAGGATTTTGGGATTAGCGCCAAGCTTAGTCCAAAACCGATAGACGGCGACTGGAACGGCGCCGGAGCCCACACCAACTTCAGCACAAAAGGAATGAGAGACCCGGGAGGAATAAAAGTCATTGAACAGGCCTGCGCCAAACTTGAAGCGTTCCACAAAGAACATATGCGAGTTTACGGGGCCGAAAACGAAAGACGTCTTACCGGCAAACACGAAACTTGCGACATTAATACTTTCCGGTGGGGCAAATCCAATCGCGGCGCCTCAATCCGCATCCCCCTCCATGTCGTTGAAGCGAGTTGCGGCTATCTTGAAGATCGCCGACCCGCCGCCAATATGGACCCTTATGAAGTTTGCAGAGCACTGTTGGAAACCGTCTGCGGCAACGGATTCAAAGGATAAATTAAAAGCCCCCGAAGTACTTCGGGGGTATTTTTATTTATAGTGAGTCGTATTGAACTATTGCCAGAAACCGGGACCGATTCGCATTCCGTGATTGAAAAGGTCCTTCGCCAGCAGATATTTAATCGCCGTTCCCAGAATGGCGTGCGCCAGCGTCAACAGATAAAGATTGCGCGCCTTGAGAAAAAAGTAAGCGCCGGCCGTTCCGAAAATCAGGCAGAAAAGGCTCAATACCGGATTCGGCAAATGGGCAATCGCGAACATTCCGCCGACAGCCAAAGCGGTGGGCCAGATTTTCACAAACACCTTTTGCAAGCGGTTGGTAAAATATCCGTGAAGAACCAGCTGCTGTACAAATGCCCAACCGACGTAACCCTTGGCCTGAATGAAAACTTTTTCCCAGAAATTTTCCCTTTCGGAAAATCCGGGATTCAAAACCAGAGCCATGCCGAAGATTGCCAGCAAGGAAATTAGCAAGCCGATGAAAATCGGCTTGGCCTGGCTGAAATCTCCCGTTGCCAATCCCACTGTTTTTAGCGTATCGCCATGATAGCGCCAGCTGAAAACAATGAAGCTTATGACGAGAACGGGGAAAATCCAGTGTCGCGGAAGAATCCAAATCTCCGCCATTGTAAAAGCAAAGATTACGAACGCTTCTTTTTTAATCATCGGTCACTTATTTCTCAAGAAAACAAACCAAGTGAAGTCCACGGCGGCGTGAAGAGTGGCGGCCATCGCCAAAGCGTTCCGACTTCCACGTTTTTTGCAAACGTAGAAGAGCGTTCCGTAAGCCACGCCGGCAACTGTGGCAAGGGCAACATACGGCCAGTTCGGGAAGCGATATCCGCCCTCCCGTTGGCCGATATGAGAAAAACCGAAGATGATTGAAGCAGTTAAAATGCCAAAGAATGGCCGCAGGCGCTCAACCAGCGTATTCTGAACGATTCCGCGGAAAACAATTTCTTCAACCAGCGCGGGGGCAAACCAAAGTCCGGTAAAAAACAGCGCGAGTTCCGGCGCCAGACGCCAGGAATCCCAGTCAAATTTTTTGCTCAGATTAAATTTCGTGAAACCCATTAACAGCGTCACAACGATTAGCGGAATGGCAAGAATCGCGTAGGCAATCAATACCCTTTTGAGATCCTGCCGGCGCAACTGCCAGTCCATTGAGAAATCCAGTTTGCGGATTGTTGTAAACACAACCATCGCGAAAATCACCGCGCTCAAAGCCGTCAAACTATAATTGTATTCGCTGAATTTCCAATTTTTTTGAACCAAGCCGAAAGCCACAGGCAGCCACAGCAATCCGAGAATCAAAATGTCAATCAGGCATCCGGACCGTCTAAACAAAACTATCGCTACCGTCGGGGCCAAGAAGTATATGCTCAAGTGCGCGAAAGATTCCGCGTTCCAGGCGCCAGCCAGAGAAAGCAGAACGGCATTGATGGCTAACAAGACGGCGGGGATAGAAAAAATTCTCAACCTATTCCGACTAAGCCAATTTCCCACCTCGTCCCGAATGGACGCTTTCATAAGAATCAGGATAATTACGGAAAGCAGAATGTTTCCTGCGAGACCGAATGCTATCACTTTTTCTCCTTGTTAAAGAGCGACAGAATCGTACAATAAAAAAAGCCCCGACGCAAGGTCGGGGATTTTATGTTATTTCACCAAAATCTGTCCGCTAACGATCCAGGGCTTTCCGTCGCGTTCAACTTCAACGCGCCAAAAACCGGGAAGCGGCATTGGCACGGAAACGCTGGAAGGCGCGCTCTGGTACTCGGCGATGAGCGTATTGTCGCGGAATATTTTCAGTTTTCCGGTTAAGCGCGGCAGTTCCACGCGGATACAATTTGCATTTTCCGCCGCCCAAAATTGGAATCCGGTTGTATCGCCAAGATAATCAAAGGCAATATAGGTCCTTCCGAGTTTGATTGCTCTGAAAATTGACGCTTGATTCAGGTCTTCGTTTTTTTCTATCCAGATGTGGGTTGAGATCATTTTGAAAATGAAACCATACGGATCCAAATGAACGCCGAGGATGCCCATGTTCTGGTGGGCGTCGGGCGCGGCGAAAATCGGGATTGGCCGCTGTTCCAGTTCCGCCAATTTCTGCCAGTAGGTCAGATTTTCACGGGTTGCCACGGTCAAATCGGGATAAACTTCTTCGGGCGCCCAAAACAGCTTTGCCAAAAGTTTTCCGAGATAGGTGCGGCCGTTGCCGTGAAGGCTGACCAGCTCTATGCCATCGCAACGTTCCCATTGCTGGTTCGGCGACCGCCTAAATTTTTCAATGTGTCCGTAAAGATTCAGGTGACGCTCGCCATCCTTTAGAGACGCGCGCAAATCGGAACCGCAATCAACGCCATCAATTTTGTGACACCTTTCTTGTCCATAGATGAACAAAACATTATCAACTTCATCGGGATAATTTCCTGGGGGGAGCTGTCCGATATGGTCCGTGAGAATAATCCAGCGTATGCCGTTCTTTTTGGCGGCTTGGGCAATTTCCTCAAAAGTTCCCTTGGAATCCCAAGATAAAAACGAATGGACATGAATTTCGCCGCGTACATCAATAAATTCTTTTTGCTCCGGTCTAACGGACACGGCCTGTTTGTTTGAGCGAGCGGCGTTCTCAATATTGAGTTGGCCGTATTTTGTTCCGGTAACTATTACCAGAAACAGAAATACCGGAACGGCCATCAGCCAGCCGACTGTTTTTCCAATCCCGAGTACAACGCGCAAAAAGACATTTTTTAATTTTCGTCTGTTCGGATCTCTTACTAGCAAAATCAGAGGAGTGATAACAAACATCGGCGAGAGAATAACAAATGCCCAATTTGACTCCCACGTGGAGAGTTTCGGGGTAACCCAATGAACATTAATCATCGTCCCCAAGAAAAGCAGGCAAAGTACGGACCAGCAGACAAAAAGCGGCGCGCGAAGAATCGTTTTCACTAAATGCCTCCTTGTTGGTTTTCAAACCGATACGCACACGCGCACGGGAACTGCCAATACATTAATAAAAAAACTGATTTTTAGCAAATATGTTATTGCCACCACCCACCCCAAGAATGTCTTTGAGGGAAAGTGGCGGAGGGGCGTCTTTATGTCTTAGCTTTCGTGGAGTTCTTTTATTCCTTGTTCTAATTCTATTTTTGGCTCCCAGCCGAGCAGGTTTTTAGCCTTGGTAACGTCGGCCATACTGTCTCTTGGTTCAATGCGAGGGGTGATATATTGTTTTGGACCGCCGACGAGTTCGGCGATGTAATTGATACTGTAATTTTTTGGCGAACCTATGTTGATAACCTCGCCACTCCCGACTTTATCACTTTCCATTGCCAACAAATTACCGCGGATAACATCACTTACGTGAGTAAAAGCCCGAGTCTGTTTGCCATCGCCGGTGATGGTTAATGGTTTACCCGCCGATTTTTGCTGCAAAAAAGTTTTGATAACGCTCAAATACGCGCCGGTACCGGCCATGCGTTTGCCGTAAACATTAAAATAGCGCAACGACACCGTCTTCAATCCATAGAGCAGAGAAAAAATATGGCAGTACCTTTCGCCGATATACTTCTGCAAACCGTATGGGCTGATAGGCCGCGGCTGTAACTCCTCATGCAAGGGCATAGTTTGGGCATCTCCATACGCGGAAGATGAAGCTGAATAAATAAACTTTTTGACTCCGGCGTCTTTGGCGGCAACCAAAACGTTCAAAGTGCCGTTAACGTTGGCATTGTGAGTTTCTATCGGGTGCTCAATGGAATAAGGGACGCGCGGAACCGCGGCAAGATGAAAAACTCCGTCAACGTCTTTGAAAACCGGCCGAATTTTTTCCAAGTCAGTGATATCCGCTTCTACAAAAGTTGCCTTAGGATTTAAATTATCGCGCGAACCGGTAGAGAGATTATCCAAAACAGTTACTTTGTGACCTTGATTGATCAACTCGTCGGCCAAATGCGAGCCGATAAAACCGGCGCCACCGACAACTAAATAATGCTTCATATACATCTATATAACCATTTAACCGATGTCTTAGTTACCCGATGTCGGGGTGCTGGGAGTTCCTGCCTGCCGGCAGGCAGGGAACCCAGTGCTTTGTCGGAGTACCCGGATTTGAACCGGGACTAAATCCTCCCGAAGGACTCGTGCTGCCATTACACTATACTCCGTTTCGCATTACCTGCCTGCCGGCAGGCAGGTTCGCGATTACTCCGTTACTTAACAAAGTATTTCTTTTTAATCTCTTCGTCAATGCGCTTTTGGACTTCGGCCACGGATTGCTTGGCTTTTTTGCCCAGCTCAACAAGCTCTTTATCGGAAAGTTTTCCTAATTCTCCGGCGCGTTTTGTCAGGACCGGCTTGGTATTGAGCTTGGGATCGTCAACTGCCTCCTCCAATAATGCGGCTAAAATCAAACCGACTTTGGGACCCGGTTCTATTTTTAATTCTTTCATTACGTCTTCGCCGTTTAATTTCAACATCTTCGGACTTAGCGGCGCCTGTTTGGCTTTCTCTATCATCGCCTTGAGATGGCGCAAGCGGTAAGGAACGGCCTTCGCCACGCCGGAACCGATGCGATCGGCTTCGCGCAGTAGAAATAAATCGTCAATACTTTCCGCGCCAACACGCCTTACAAGACGCCGGACGCCTTTTTCGGTTACGATTTCCGGATCGTAAACAAACATATGCTCCCGAACAAGCAGAGCCACTTTTTCGGACGTCTTTTTGGAAAAATGCAATCTGTCCATAATTTCCAAAGTCATTTTTTCGCTGACGAATTGATGCTGATAAAAAGTCCAGTCTCCCTTTTGGCCCCTAAATTCTTTCGCGCCCCTCGGATCGCTTTTCCAGGCCCGCGTGCGCGGTTTGCCGACATCGTGAAAAAGCGAAGCCAGCCGCAAGTCTAATGAAAGATTTTTTTGGGCGGCGTATTCCAAAGCCCGGCAATTATGTTCAAAAATCGTGTAAATGTGATGCTTATTTTGCTCCACGCCGAATCCTTCTTCCAATTCTCCAATGACATATCTAAGCAATCCCAGTTCCCGCATCATCTCAATGCCTTTTGAGGCATTATCGGTCATCAATAATTTTTCCAATTCCTCACGGATTCTTTCTTTGGCTATAAATTCCAGGAGCCCAGCCGATTTTTTGATGGCCGCGGCGGTTTTTGTTTCAATACTAAAACCCAGCCGCACCCCTAAACGAACGGCCCTCATCAGACGCAGGGCATCTTCTTGAAATCTTTCTTCCGGATTGCCGACTGCCCGTATGAGCTTGCTTTCCAAATCGGCTTTTCCGCCGAAGGGGTCAACCAACCCGCCGACTCGCCGCTGGCCGGTAGAAACCTGGTAAGCCATCGCGTTGACGGTAAAATCCCGGCGCGATAAGTCATCTTCAACGGTTTTGGCAAATTTTATTTCATCCGGATGGCGCTTGTCAGTATACTTGCCCTCCAGGCGGAAGGTGGTAACTTCAACCAATTTCAGAGTCGGGTCTTCTGATTCCGTTTTTATCCCTACCGTCCCGAATTTATTTTCATACACGCTGTCCGGAAAAATTTTTTGTATTTCTTCCGGCCTGGCATTAGTGGTCAAATCCCAATCTTTTGGATTTTTCCCTAGTAAAAGATCACGCAAACAGCCGCCAACCAAGTACGGTTCAAAACCGGCGTCGGTCAGCTTGTCGGCTATATCCCTTACCTCTTTGGTTTTCTCAAATTTGTCTTCAAGATTTTTCAAAAATTCCATTTACTTCTAGCGCGCGGTCTTCAGAGCTTCGTCAATCATCGCCTTAATAGCGTCGTACGAAACGGCGCCGGAAACCGATTTGCCGTTTACGAAAGTAGTCGGGGTGCCGTTGACGCCGGCGGCAACCCCGTCATCGTAGTCCTTTTTGACTTCATTGGCGTATTTCTCGGAAGACAGGCAATCGCTAAACTGTGCCCGATTCAAACCAAGCTCGGAGGCAATGGATTTTAAGAAATATTGGCGTATTTCTCGGAAGACAGGCAATCGCTAAACTGTGCCCGATTCAAACCAAGCTCGGAGGCAATGGATTTTAAGAAATCATCAGAAAGATTTCCGTTGTTTTCTTTGCCGTCAATACTTTCGGCCTCAAATAGCACATCGTGATAAGCCCAGAATTTACCCTGCTCGGCGGCGCATTGCGAGGCCAAAGCGGCCCCTGTAGATTCCGGGCCCAAAAAAGCAAAGTCACGGTACACCATTTTGGCTCTACCGGTCTTTATATAATCCTGACGGAGCTGTAATTCGGTTGTAGAAAAAAAACGCGCGCAAAAAGGACATTGATAATCGCCGAACTCCACTACAGTGACGGACGCGCTTGGAGAGCCCAGCACGACATCGTCATCGACTAGGTCTCCTGAAACGACGCTATTGGCAACGTTAGCTTGTTGATTCTGATTTTTATAACCAACGTTATAAACAAGAGCGCCCGCAATCAGAAGCGCCGCTACTATAATACTGCCGGGCAATAACGCGTCCCTAGCTGGTTTTTGACTATCATCCATACTTTCTTTAGTATAAAGGCAACATGAACATTAATGTCAAGCTCAAACAGTTGATGCTTTTGTTAGGGGATATTGTAATTCTTTACGCCTCGCTGGTTCTCACGCTTTTTTTGAGATATGGCCAGCTCTCCAATTCGGTTATTGAAGCTCATTTAGGTCCCTTTACGGTAGTTTTTGCCATTTGGCTGGTAACTTTCTACATCGGCGGGCTTTATGATTTGCCTTCGCTTAAAAATGACTTGCGGTTTTCTAAAAAATTCGTCTCGCTGGTTGCCGCCAGCGGCATAGTTGCCATTTTCTTTTTCTATTTTATTCCCGCTTTCGGCATCGCACCCAAAACCAATCTTTTCATAGTTTTGGCCGTCGTCGGCTTGGGCGGCTATGCCTGGAGAACATTTTGCAATAATATATTAAGCGCCGGCGCGCCGACCAGCCGGATTTTGATGGTCGGCTACAACAAGACCGTTGAGGATTTGGTTAATCATATTCAACAAAATCCGCAACTCGGCTACGAAGTGAGTTTTTGGATGAAGGAGGGACTGCAAGATAAAGAACTGGACCATCTTTCGCAGATTATTCTTCAGAATAAAATCAACGTAATTGTCGTCCCGGCTCACATCAAAAAAAATTCCAAAGCCGCCCGTCTGATTTACAAGAACTTAGTGCTTGGGATAGAGGTGCTGGATTTGGCCGCGCTTTATGAAAATATTTTCAAAAAATTGCCCCTGGCCGAGCTGGAGGAAGTCTGGTTTTTGGAAAATCTCACAAAAAAGCACAGGGTCTATGAATTTTTCAAGAAACCCATAGAAACATTATTGGCAATAGTCATAGGAATAATATTTCTACCGGTCGGATTATTGATAACGATTCTGATAGCCGCCACATCGCGAGGGCCGATAATTTATCGCCAAAAGCGTTCCGGTCTCATCGGGGCAGAATTTATGATATACAAATTCCGTACCATGAAAGCGGACGCGGAACAAAACGGGCCGCAGTGGTCCGGGCCGAAAGACCAAAGAGTGACCACAATCGGGAAAATTCTGCGCAAAAGCCACTTGGACGAATTGCCGCAGATTATCAATATCATCCGCGGCGACCTCTCTTTTGTCGGGCCGCGCCCCGAACGGCCGGAACTGGTGAGCCAGATTAAAAATGACGTCCCGTATTTTGAACTGCGCCTTTTAACGCGCCCGGGAATCACCGGCTGGGCTCAAATCAACTATAAATATGGCGCCTCGGTGGAAGATGCTTATGAGAAGTTGCAATACGACTTGTATTACCTCAAAAACCGCTCGCTCATTCTGGACTTTCTAGTCCTGCTTCGCACTATTAAATATCTATTTACAACTCCGCAATAAAATGAG
>Ga0209542_10020596_pt1 | contig 10428 bp, 11 predicted proteins | sample RifCSPhighO2_01_FD_184028 | JGI IMG/M metagenome (GOLD analysis project Ga0209542, IMG submission 184028) | Soil microbial communities from Rifle, Colorado - Rifle CSP2_plank highO2_0.1 (SPAdes) (version 2) | ecosystem: Environmental > Terrestrial > Deep subsurface > Rock core/Sediment ...
ATATCGGGGATTTTTGATGGCTAAGTTGACTTCTTCTTTAATTTCTCTTTTAAGTGTATTTATTATTGCTCCATACCAAGCAGATGAAACTTGTTTCGGGAGATCTATATAATCTTCAACACTAATTCTTCCACCCGGAACAGTCCACATATCGGGAAAAGCTGTTTCGTTGGGAGACCTTTTAATAATTAAATATTTACCCTTTTTATGAATGATGGCGGTTATTGCAATGTAGTGAAGATGGGAGTCTTTGTATTTTAACTTCATAATTTCGGTTTAAATTTAAGCATGAGATCTGCTAAAATACAAGTCAACGGGGCGTAGTTTACCGGCAGAATACGCGCATGGGGTGCGTGTGGACCCAGTTCAATTCTGGGCGCCCCGACTAGATTAGTTTCTCTTTAACCAAAAAATCTCTGACAATCTCAAAAATTTTCTTATGCCCTTGGGAATTGGGGTGGACTCCATCGTGGAGATTTTTTTTAAAATCTACTTTAGTGAATTCTCTGTGTAAATCCACGAAACCCAGATTGTTTCTATGCGAGAAGACTTTAACCTCATCGTTGTATTTTTTTATTCTTTCAGAAAGATAAGATTCGCTAGGGCTCCAGGTCATAGGAGTGACTCTGGGCTCGTCAACAGGGGTAAGTCCCAGAAAGATTATTTTGTCGGAATATGTTTTGCAAAATTTTAGTAATTGATTTAAGTTTTTTCTAAATTCACTTAGGGGAACTTTTGGCTTGCCATTAATAATGATTGAGTCGTTTGTCCCAATTTCAAAAATAAAAATTAATTTATGATTGCTCCAGATGCGCTGTTTAGTTTCCTTTGAGATTCGCGATAAAACATCTTTACTTGTATCACCCGATAAGGCCAGATTAAAAACATTTATGCTTTGTTCCCAGTTATGTTTTAATTCCTCTTGTATGAAATATCGCTTAAGCCTATCTGCCCAACCGCCTTCTGTGTCGTAGTAACCCTGGGCGATACTGGCTCCAAAAACTAAGATATTCGCCATGCAGCAATTTTAGCATAACGCGAGGCGAAATAGCGGTCATTTGTAAGCTTGTAACTTATGAGTTTTGAGTTTATTTTTGTACCAGTTCCTGAGATCTCTCAAGGCCATTTCGAAATTTTTAAAGCCAACATTCACGGGAAGCTTATCTATGGGAAACCAAACCAGCTCACTAACGTCATCGTCAGCCTTTAATTCCCCGCCTTTTATTTCCGCCAAATAGTAGAGATTAAGCGTTTCGTAGACGATACTTTCATAGTTGTAGCTATCCGTGTAAATTCCAAGTAAATTACCAAGTTTTATGTCAAGACCGGTTTCTTCTTTAGTTTCTCTAGCTGCAGCTGCCCAAGGGGATTCTCCTTCCTTCAAAAATCCTCCTATAGAGTCCCAGGTGCCTTTTTTGGGATCTTTGGCCCTTTTGGCAATGAGTACCTTTCCGTTTTTTATGGGCAAGGTTGCAACTCCAGGATAGGAACGCGCAAAGACCTTTCTTTTACAAGACAAACACTGATAGTTATCTCCGTTATTAGAAAGTTTTCCCCTGCAATAAGGACAGTATATATACGCCAGCATTATCGGTTATTGTGTATCTTGTATTTTACCAGATAGTGTGATACAAATTTGGCGAGATGGCGAGGAAGAAAAAGGAAGTTAAAAAGCCAGAGCCGCAAAAAGATTCATCGGCCAAGCTTCAGGCTATAAAGATTGCCATGGAACAGATTGAAAAGCAGTATGGCAGAGGTTCTATTATGCGCCTCGGAGAAAGAGCCGACGCGAGGCTGAAGGTTGAAACAATTCCTACGGGCTCTATTGCCCTTGACTTGGCCTTGGGTGTAGGAGGTTTACCCAAGGGTAGGATTGTCGAGATTTACGGACCGGAGGCTTCGGGTAAAACGACCATAGCGCTTTCTATTATTGCAGAGGCTCAAAGGCGAGGGGGACAGTGTGCGTTTGTTGATGCGGAGCACGCGGTCGACCCAGCCTGGGCGGAGATAATAGGAGTTAATTTGGACGATTTGCTTTTATCCCAGCCGGACACGGGCGAGCAGGCCTTAGAGATTACCGAAACTTTAATTCGTTCAGGAGCTTTAGACGTTATTATTGTTGACTCGGTTGCGGCTCTTGTGCCCCGTGCGGAACTCGAAGGCGAGATGGGAGATGCGGTTATGGGGCTTCAGGCGAGACTAATGAGTCAGGCCCTAAGAAAACTGACCGGTGCAATATCAAGAAGTAAGACCATTCTTATCTTCACAAACCAAATAAGACAAAAAATAGGAGTAATGTTTGGCAATCCCGAGACAACGCCGGGGGGGTTGGCTTTGAAGTTTTATGCTTCGGTAAGACTGGATGTAAGGCGAATAGAGATATTAAAAGATGGTGACAGCGCAATTGGTTCAAGACACAGAGTGCGGGTAGTTAAAAATAAAGTAGCTCCGCCCCTAAAAGTTGCAGAGCTAGATATCATGGGCGAGGAAGGTATATCAAAATCTGGCGGACTTTTGGACGTTGCGGTTGACTTGGCACTGATTGAGAAAAAGGGTTCGTTTTTCAACTACGATGGAAAGCCGGTAGCTCAAGGAAGAGAAGGTGCAAAAGCTTATATTACCGAGCACAAGAAATTTGCGGAGGAGCTTGAGAAAAAGATTCGTGAAGCAGTTGCCTCTGGCAAAAAAGTTCCCAAGGAAATAGGAGAAACAAAATAGTAGCCCCGTGCCAATTATTACCGCTGTAAAACCTCAAAAGAATAAAAAACGTGTAAATGTTTATCTGGATAACAAGTTTGGATTTGGTTTAGATTTGGAAAATTTTGTAAAGCTGGATTTGAAAGTCGAGCAGGAGCTAACCGATGAACAAGTTGGAAAAATTGTTAAAGAAGCGGAATTTCAGAAGGTTTACGATAAGCTTTTAAGATTTTCGACACTTAGACCGCGTTCGGAAAAGGAATTAAAAGGCTGGTTGAAAAAATATAAAGTACACCTAAGTCTCCATAACGATTTGTTCAATCGATTAAAGCACCTGGATTTATTGAACGATAACAAGTTTGCCCAGTGGTGGGTTGAGCAAAGAATGGAATTTAGTCCGAGAGGCAAAAGAGCACTTATAGCTGAGTTGAGGCAAAAAGGAATAAATCGAGATTTAATAATTCAGTTAGTCAATGAGTCAATAAGTCAAGGATATGAAGAGAAAACTGCAAGAAAGCTTTTACAAAAGAAAAAGTATAAGTGGGAAAGACTACAAAAATTGGAGGCCAAGAAGAAAATGAGCGAATTTTTAGCACGGAAGGGGTTTGGCTGGGAAGTTATTAAAAATGCAATTGACGATATATTCAAAAAAGATTAAAATTGGATTTGGAGTAAAGGAAAATATGTTGAGAGAAGCTCAAAATTTAGCTACTTCTGCAACAACCCCGCTTATTTAAGCGGGTAGCTTCCTTTTCTCCCAAATACATTCGGTTTATCAGGCATCGGCCATCGGTTATCGGACTGTCGGTTTACCGGAATAATAAACTGACTAACTGGTTACCCGAAAACTGAAAACCGAATACTGATAGACTGAATTACAGATGATATGACCCAAGACGACATTAAAGTATTGGTTGAAGATTTACGTAAAGAGCGAGAGATTCTTGATGCGAAAGACAAGAAGTTAGAACTTCGAGAGGAAGAGCTTAAAGACAAGCTTGCAAAAGCTTCAAAAATGACGGTCGATGAGGCCAAAAATATTCTTCTTGCGGAAGTTCAAAATGATTTGCAAGCGGAAATCGCCAAAAAGATAAGAAGTGCTGAGGAAAAGATTAAGCTGGAGTCCGCCGAGCGCGCCAAGGAGATTCTTGCCGATGCCATGAAGCACGGAGCCACGGAGTATGTGGCAGAATACACTGTTTCAACGGTTTTAGCCCCCAATGAGGAAGTAAAGGGGCGAATAATTGGAAAAGAGGGCCGTAACATTAGAACTTTTGAGAAAGAAACCGGAGTTGAAATGGAGTTGGATGAGACAAACGAAATACGTCTTTCTTCATTTGACTCGATAAAGCGGGAAATTGCAAGGCGCTCTCTTGAACACTTGATAAAAGACACAAGGATTCAACCCGCCAGAATCGAAGAGGTTGTCAAGCAAACAAAAACCCAGATGGACGATGTTTTATTGGAGGAGGGTAGGAAAATTTCTGAAGAATGCGGAGTTTATAATCTGCCGACTGAAATATTAAAAATCATCGGCCGGTATAAATTTAGGACCTCATACGGTCAGAATTTGGCACTCCATACGATAGAAGAAACAAAAATTGGGGTTGCAATAGCAAATGAAATCGGAGCGAAAATAGATATTGTTCGCTTAGGTTGTCTGCTCCACGACATTGGTAAAGTTGTGGCCGACGAGGAGGGGACCCACGTTGACGCGGGAGTTTCGGTATTGAAAAAGTACGGTTTTCCCAAAGAGGTAGTCGCGGCCGTTGCTGAACACCATGAGGATAAACCATTTACGTCTACCGAGTCGGTTATAGTTTGGATAGCTGATGCAATTTCAGGTTCCCGGCCGGGAGCCAGATATGAACCTCACGAGGAATATGTTAAAAGGATGGAAAAGATTGAAGAGATTGCGAAAGATTTTGAGGGCATCGAGCAGGTTTATGCTTTTCAGGCCGGTCGAGAGGTAAGAGTCATAGTCAAACCCGAAGAGGTCGACGATGATAAATTAAAGCTTTTGGCTCACGATATTGCAAAAAGGCTTGAGAAGGAAGCAGAATATGCGGGCCAGATAAAAGTTACTGCAATAAGAGAAGTAAGAGCCATCGGTACCACTGCGGCTAAATAGCCAAAAAAGCCCAAAGACTTGACCCTTCGGCTCCGCTCAGGGTAAACTTGAAAAAATCCCGAACTCTTGACTTTTTTGAGAAGTTGAACTAATATCGGAAACTGTAATGACGAAAAGGCAACTTATCGACGTTGTTGCGAGAAAGGCTCATTTAACAAAAAGAGGAGCGAACGAAGCGGTGGATGTTTTTCTTAATGAGATTGGCAGGGTTTTGGCAAAAGGAGAAAAATTAGTATTGTCAGGGTTTGGAACATTTAGGGTTATCTCAATGAAAGGAAAAACCGTTAAAATTCCGGGAACCGACAAGATGGTAACAATAAGAGCCCACCGTTCCCCCAGATTTACTCCAGGAAAACGCCTTAAAAGACAAGTCACTCGGTAAATTTTTAATTTCTAATTACTAATTTTTATTAAATTTTCATTGGTTCAATGTAACATTAAAAATTCATTGCGAATTAAAAATTAAAAATTGTGAATTTATAGGTGTTATACTTGAGCCATGAATAAGAATGAAAAGGTTTCACAAAAGGCGATTATTGTCGAAGGGTTAATCAAAAATTTTGAAGTCACCGAAAAAGAAAAAGGCATAAGGGGTACGATTTCTTCTTTATTTTCCCCGAAGAAAAAAACAGTTAGAGCTTTAAAAGGTGTCTCTTTTACAATTGAACGTGGAGAGCTGGTTGGATTTATCGGACCAAACGGCGCCGGAAAAACTACTACCCTAAAAATTCTTTCGGGCCTTATTTACCCTTCTTCAGGTTTTACACAAGTTGAAGGTTTCAACCCTTGGGACCGAAAGCCGGAGTTTCTAAAAAAAATCTCTCTTGTCATGGGCCAGAAGAATCAACTTTGGTGGGATTTGCCGGCTATTGAGACTTTTGATCTTAACAGGGTAATTTATGAAATTCCCGAAAGAGCATATAAGGAAAGATTAAATGAGTTGGTTTCACTACTTGAGGTCGGGAAGCTTCTTAATATTCCCGTGCGAAAGCTCTCGTTGGGCCAAAGGATGAGGTTGGAATTGGTAGCCGCACTTCTTCATAAGCCTAGTGTTATATTTTTTGACGAGCCGACAATAGGTCTGGATTTAATTGCCCAGCAGAAAATGAGAGATTTTATTTTGGAATACAACAAAAAAAATCAGGCAACGATTCTTTTGACATCCCACAATATGGAGGATTTGGCAGATTTGGCCAAAAGGGTAATTGTCATCGATAGGGGAAAACTGCTATTTGACGGCGAACTGGGAAAACTTATAGAAAACCACGCCAAAGAAAAAATAATAAAGGTTTATCTTGCAAAGGACGGAGATATAAAAAAGTTGGAAAAGATCGGAAAAATCCGGAAGGTAGACTTTCCTCAGGTCGTTCTTTCCGTCCCCAGAACTGCAGCGGCGGTTGCCGCGGCTGAACTGCTGCAAAATTTCCCTGTTGCGGATTTGACCATAGAGGAAGAACCCATTGAGGAAATTATTAGAAAAGTTTTTTCTGGAAAATAATAAATGAAGAAGTATTTTTCAGTTTTTAAAATATCTTTTCAGCAAGAGTTTGTATATAGGCTTAATTTCATTATGTGGAGACTAAGAAATGTGATGCAGATTTTTTTAGTTTTTTTTCTTTGGGATACTGTATTTTCCGACCCCAAAAGAGTTGTTTTCGGATACGACAGGGAGAAAATTCTGACCTATGTATTTGCAATTTTAATCGTTAAGGCGTTTGTCCTCTCCGCCAGGGCAGTCGATGTGGCAGGAGATATTGCCAGAGGGGATCTCACCAATTATTTATTAAAACCTGTAAGTTATTTTAAATACTGGTTTACCAGAGACATTTCCAGTAAGTCTCTTAACTTATTATTTGCCGCAGTCGAATTTTCTTTACTATACCTAATTCTTAAACCCCCATTTTTCTTCCAAACCAACCCCTTAAGCTTGATTGCTTTTGTTGTCTCGATTGCGGTTGCCATATTTATTTTTTTTACACTTCTTTTTATTGTGAGCGCAGTTCCTTTTTGGGCCCCGGGGATGGGTTGGGGAGTACATTTTTTGGTGACGGTAATTATAGTTGAGTTCTTATCCGGCTCGCTCTTCCCGATTAACATTTTACCCGGTAATATTTATCGCTTTTTGCTTTTGACTCCGTTTCCCTATCTGATATTTTTCCCTATTCAAGTTTATCTTGGAAATATTGAAGGATTTGAATTTTTCCGCGGTCTTTTGACAGCAGTATTTTGGTCAGTACTATTATGGTTTGCCATGAGGGCAATTTGGAAAAAAGGTTTAATGGCCTATCAAGCGTGGGGAAGATGAAAAGAACTTCATATTATTTTAAAGTTTGGCTAAAGATGAGCAAGAACGCATTTTCAATGATGCTTACTCACAGGGCCGCACTTTATATATTTTTGTTTGGGAAGATACTTCGCTTTGGCTTTTTTATTGCTTTTCTATATTTCATGCTTAAAGGAACTCAGACTTTGGCGGGGTATACGTCAAATCAAGTAGTATTTTTCTTTTTGAGCTTTAATTTGGTAGATGTTCTGGCGCAATTTCTATTTAGAGAAGTTTACCGTTTTAGACCATTGGTTGTGTCGGGGGACTTGGATTTAGTTTTGGCAAAACCCCTGAGTGCACTTTTTAGGGTTTTAATGGGGGGAGCTGATATTATCGACCTTATTACAATACCGCCTTTAATTTTTGCGATTTATTATGTTGCCGGTTCTTTGGGGCCTACGTTTTTCCAAGGCCTGCTTTATATCGTTTTGATTCTAAACGGGCTTTTGATTGCAACCGCTTTCCACATAGCCGTATTATCTTTGGGAATTATTACCCTTGAAATAGACCACACGATAATGATTTATAGAGACATTACCAATCTCGGCAGGTTTCCGGTGGATATATATAGACAACCGCTTCGGGGAGTTTTGACATATTTGATACCGGTAGGAATTATGATGACTCTTCCTGCAAAAGCCTTAATGGGACTGGTTTCTCCTTTGGGCGTGGGGATAAGTCTGGGCTTGGCAGCGGCAGGTATCTTTTTGTCTTTGAGATTTTGGAATCTGGCACTGAGGCAATATACCAGTGCTTCCAGTTAAAGATAAAAGGAGTCACACCTACGGGGTAAATGGACCTAAATAAATATGGACAAATTACTAATTATATGCGGTCCTACGGCAACCGGGAAAACCTTCCTCGCGCTTCATTTGGCTAAAGTGTTCGGCGGGGAGCTTATCTCTGCAGACTCTAGACAAGTTTATAAGCATATGGACATCGGTACTGGGAAGGAAATTCCTAAAGGTTTCGGATTTAGAAAGTCGGATTTAGAATTTAAGGGCGGCGAAGTCGGGTATTTTACCGACGGAGACACCCGCATATGGGGCTACGACTTAGTTGAAGCGGGTGAAGAGTTTAGTGTAGCACAATACGTTAAATTTGCAGACGAGATTTTAAAAAACGTATTGCAAAGAGGCAAACTTCCTATTTTAGTAGGAGGAACCGGTTTGTATATAAAAGGTGTGGTTAATGGAATTGATACAGCAAAGGTTCCTAAAAACAAAACTTTAAGGAATTCTTTAAAAAACAAAGGGGCGTCGGAACTTTTTGAAATTCTTGCTTCTTTAGATCCTACCAAAGCAGCTTCAATGAACATTTCCGATCGGAGGAATCCACGAAGACTAGTAAGAGCAATAGAAATTGCTGAGTATGGTATTGGTAAGCGTGGAGAAAAGAAAATTAAAAGAGTAAAACTCGACGCTTTATATATAGGCCTTTCCGCTCCAAAGGAATATGTATTCAAGTTGATAAGTGAACGAATAAAAGCTCGTTTTAAAGCTGGGCTAGAAGAGGAGGTTAAAAATCTAATTCTCAAAAGAGTATCTTGGGATTCTCAGGCGATGTCTGCTTTAGGATATAGCCAGTGGAGAAAGTATTTCGAAGAAAAAGCTTCTAGGAGTCAGGTTATCAATCAATGGAATAAGGACGAAAAAAGTTACGCAAGAAGACAATTAACATGGTTCAAACGTGATAAAAGGGTGTTTTGGTTCGATATTTCAAAAAATGGTTGGCAAAAAAGTGTGGAAAAATTGGTAAAAAAGTGGTATTCTTCAAAGCACAATGGCTTTGCCTAGAAAGATAGAAATTTCCCACCGAACAATTGTTTTTACTGTAGTATTTTTGATACTTCTCTGGTTCGTCTTTTTTATTCGGGAAATAATACTGGAATTTTTTGTGGCGCTTCTTATTATGGCGATTTTAAACCCGGTTGTTACTAGGCTGTCGAAGTTTAAAATTCCAAGGTCTATCTCAATCTTACTTGCTTACTTAATCTTTTTGGGATTATTTGGCTCGGCTATTGCTGGTGTTGTCCCGCCGCTTGTTGAGCAGACAAAAAGTTTTGTCAACGGTTTACCTAACTATTTAGGAAATTTGGGAATTGTCCCGTCGTTAAGTGAACAGCTGGTAACAGAGCTTTTGTCAACTTTCGGAGCGGTACCAAGCGAAATTGCAAAATTTACCGTTTCAGTTTTTGGAAATGTGGTTGGGGTTTTGACCGTATTGTTTTTTGCTTTCTATCTTTTATTAGCCAGAGATAAACTCAATGAGCAGCTCGGATTTTTATTTGGCGATAAAAAGAAAAAGGAAGTTGGTAATGTAATTGACCTTTTGGAGATAAGACTGGGTAGTTGGGCCAGAGGCCAGTTAACCTTAATGCTTCTGGTTGGGATTTCGGTATATATTGGTCTAAGCCTTTTGGGTATTCCTTTTGCCCTTCCTCTGTCAATTTTAGCCGGATTCTTAGAAGTAATTCCCTATATGGGCCCAATAATATCTGCCGTACCGGCGGTGATAATTGGTTTGGCTACTTCTCCCATAATAGGTCTTGCCGTGGCTGCCTTATATTTTCTTGTTCAACAGGTCGAGAATTATTTGTTCGTCCCGAAAGTAATGGAAAAGTCAGTTGGAGTAAGTCCGATCGTTACTCTTTTGGCTTTGGCAATCGGCTTTAAATTGGCCGGGATTGTAGGGATTGTCATCTCGATTCCCGTTTTTATTACTCTTCAGGTTTTGGCAAAGAATTATTTACTTTCTAGGTAATTTATGGTTCTTTCTTCAGATAATTGATATTGAAAATTAAGCCTGTATTTGCTATAATACTAACGCTCTGGAGGAAGGATAGTCGCCCCGCCCTTTCTGGGCATCGATGATGCGAAGGTTAGGGTGCTTGGAAAGGGCGGGGAGGAAAGTCCAGGCAGCAAGCCGACACCCAACGGGCTGTAAGGTCCGACCCGAAGTCGAGTTTGACTCGACGAAGGGCTAGTGTCCGAAAACGGTTCAGCCGAAACCGGTTGAGGAACGAGTTGCGGATAAACGCAACTCGAGAGCAACAGAGACGAGTCTCGATTCTCGGTTTTTAGAGTCGGGAGTGAAACGGGCAATCCTAGGGGCTGCAATCGCCGAATCTCACGATGACAGTCGGGACAGTGAGGAAGCGCGAGCACCCCGCCTAATTCGGCGGGGGAGATTGAGCCAACATCAATTTCAGACGGATGACTATCGAGAAACAGAACCTGGCTTACTATTCTCCAGAGTTATGAATAAGGCTCAC
>Ga0209542_10020597_pt1 | contig 10428 bp, 13 predicted proteins | sample RifCSPhighO2_01_FD_184028 | JGI IMG/M metagenome (GOLD analysis project Ga0209542, IMG submission 184028) | Soil microbial communities from Rifle, Colorado - Rifle CSP2_plank highO2_0.1 (SPAdes) (version 2) | ecosystem: Environmental > Terrestrial > Deep subsurface > Rock core/Sediment ...
ATTCCAGTAGTACAAGCAATTCCATCTGAGCATATATTAGCATTTCCAGTACAACTTCCAGATGAACAGAAATCATTCACTGTACAAAACAAATTATCATTACACAAGGTTCCATCTGCTACATTTGTAGATACACAAGCAAAATTAACACAGGTATTAGTGGTGCATAAATTGCCATCTTCACATTGAGCATTTATTGTGCATGGACAGCTAGAAGTATCCTGGCTACATGTATCAGTAGTTTCATCACATATTCCAGTAGTACAAGCAATTCCATCTGAGCATATATTAGCATTTCCAGTACAACTTCCAGATGAACAGAAATCATTCACTGTACAAAACAAATTATCATTACACAAGGTTCCATCTGCTACATTTGAATAAATACACTGATTATTTACACAACTTGCTATTCTACATACCTGAACCTGACAATCGCTATCTTGTACACAAGATTGTACTGGAATATATTCAAAAGCTCCAATATCAGGAGCTAAGCCATACCATTCCCTGCAACCAGAAGAATCTGGTCCTGGATTAGGGCAATGATAACTAGGAATTATTGTTCCAGCATCAATCAAAACACTAGTTGATTTTAATCCAAAAACATTCTGTAATTGGCTTAGGGCATAATCATAAGCATCTTTCCCATTCATAATGCATGAAGTAGAACAATCAGGATAATTCAAGGCTTCTAATATATCTGGGGTTCTATCTAAATCACCATCCACATCTAATAAACCAAGATTATTAAACTGATTATTTATCAGAGCAGTAACACCATTTATGTTACCTGGATTAATGCTTGGATTAAATCCTAATCCATCTTCTACATAATTATTAATAACTGAATTAGCCACTGTTGAAGCATAATTTAAATCTCCCAAAGTATTCAAGGCCAATACATTATTCTTAACAAGACTTACTTGCCTTGGGTCTGTATATATCTGAGCAGTAAATCCATCTCCTCTGTTCCTGTAAACAAGATTATTATAAATTAATGCTCCGTTTCCTGAGAAGACATTAGCAATCAACCCAGTAGAATCAGAATCAAAGATAATATTCCCCAATGAATAATCTGTATTGTCTACTTGAGTTGAAAGGGGTTTAAACTTTAATCCATAACCATTTCCACTAGTTATTAAATGGTCTGACAGGTAAAGTATATTATTCTTAAATGTATTAATACCAGGGCCATTTGCATTTGTGTTAAGATTCCCATCTTGGGCATGATGTATTAAATTTCCTTCAACTATAGAACCCCTTACCCCATCTGCTATTGCAAGAGCATGTGCGCTGTTTTGGTCATTTCTACACGCAGCTAACGTTTCATCGCATATAACCCCTATATGGTGTATATGATTATATCTTACTATAGTATTAATTGGGGCATTTGAGCCAACAAAAGTTCCAGAAGCCTGTCTGACATCTATCCCCTGCCCATGATGATGAATATGGTTAGATTCAACTATTGTATCTTCATTCGGTCCATTTATAGCAATCCCAGGCATTAAAAGCGTTTGGTCGGTTATTAAATCAGAAAATCCTTCTTGATAAACATGATTATTCTTTATGATAACTCCTCTTGTTCCAAAGGCTCTTATTGCCCTGGCTATTCCAGTTACCTTAACATTTTTACAAGTAAACCCGTCTAAGGTTACATAATGCCCAAAGCCATTTACAATATCCCCTTGACCTATTGCAACACAATGCCCCCTTGTATATTGCTGGTCTAATATTGGCTCTTCATTTAGATAATTTTTAAATGTGATTCTGTCAGTTGCAGTTCCGCTTCCTAGGATTTGGAAATTTGCCAGATAAGTCCCACCTCTAACAAGAACTTCATCTCCTGGAATAACAACATTAGCTGCTTCCTGTAATGTATTATAAGCATCAAAAACATCAGAACCATCACATCTATTTCCTATAGCATTATCTGGATTATACTGCCCAATACAATCTACACTTAAGCTATTATCAACAAATATAGTTATTGCAGGATCAAAAGGAACATTTCCGGTTATTTCATTAATAGTATTTCCTGAAATACTATTAATATTAATTAAACTTAATATAAAACTAAACGGGTTTTTTATTGCTTCTTTTATTAATAACCTATCATTGCTATAGGCTATTTGAATAGAGATTGTGCTTAAGATTAATAAAATTATTAAAAATACCCTCTTTTTCATTATATAACTAAAATATTTCTTATTAATAAATATTACTACACAATCTTAATCTTCTGTCCGTCATTTAAAATATGTATTTTATCTTCTTTATATCCAAGTTCTAGCCATAGTTCTTTAGCATGACTTGTAACATTTCTCCCACCATGCCCAGGTATCAAATGCTCTGGTTTTATTAATTTGATTAATTCTCTTTCATCTTCTTTAAAACCATGTCCAGAAACATGAATATCTAAAAATAATTGACATCCAAGTTTATTCAATTTTTCCTCTAACTTTCTCCTGTTTTTTATGTTTTCTTCAGTTGGTATAGTTTTACAAGAGAAAATCACGTAATCGTCTTTCTTAAATCTAAACTTAAAAGTGTCATTAGCAATTTTTGTTAATGTACTTCCTGGTTCAGCTTGATTTCCAGTGCACACGATTAAATATTTCTCAGCTCCCTCTCTATCAATTTGTTTTAATTTTTTTCTTATTTTCTGAGCATAAGCAACAATTTCAACTTTTTTTGAAAAATTTATTATTCCGACATCTTCTGCAGCCCGTACATACCTATTTAAGCTCCTTCCTAAAAAAACAACTTTTCTTCCTAGTTTTTGTCCAAATTCAACTATGCTTTTTAATCTAGCAATATGACTTGAAAAGGTAGTCACAACTATTGCCTTTCCTTTGTTATCAGTTTCCAATAAAACTTCTCTTAGCATTTCTCTGGCAACTTTTTCACTAGGGGTTTTGGAATTTTCTTTAGAATACAAACTATCCAAGAAAAGCAGCCTTACATTTTCTAACTTTCCAAGTGTTTCATAACTGGGCTTATTTCCTAAAACGGGTGAATTATCTAGTTTAAAATCTAATGAATAAGCTACTTTTCCATATTTAGTATGCAAAACAGATAAAGCAGTTTGCGGTATAGAGTGGGTCATATTAAAGAATTCAATTTTCAGATTTTTGCTGATTTTTAAACTATTTCCAATATTTAATGATTTAAATTCGTTATGTAATTTTTTCCCCTTATCTTTAATAATAGAATCCAAAACGCGTATAGTATATGGGGTTCCTATTATTTTTGCATTTTTATATTTTTTAGCTACGTGAACTACAGCACCGATATGATCAAGATGTCCATGCCCCAAAATAATGGCTTTTACTTTATCTCTTTCATGATATAAAACAGAATCATCAGGTATTGCCTTTATTCTTCTTAAATCCTCTTCAGAAAGTTTTTCTTGCTCACTATCTTCATAACCGACAATTGCAGGTAGATATAAACCCATATCAAATATAACTATTTCATCATCAACTTTAACAGCAGTCATATTCCTTCCAACTTCATTATAACCACCAACAGCAGTAACTTCAATCATAAGAAAAATAAATAATTACATTCTTATAAAACTATCTTTTGCTAATTTCAACTATATATCTTGCTTTTTTCTTAGGTATGGCTATAGTAAAGGGTTTTAGATTTATTCTTTTATCAACTATGTTCTTATTTCTATCTAACCAATAAATATCAATAGGATAAAAAACAAAAAACATATGTATCATAGCACCAATTCTTGTTTCTTTACCTAAATCAAATATTAAATTTCTTCTCTTAGAAAACATTAATCCTTTAAATTTTTTCCAAAAACCATTGCATTCTTCTAAATTTTTAAAAGAAATCATAATTTAAACTTGTTTAACTCTTATCACAGCATATTCCTCATTACTTGCTGGCCTTTCAGTACTTTTCAGATTAGTTACTTCTAAATTATCAAATATTTTAGATTCCCCTTTATGTATCCTTAATGAATCAGATTTAGACTTAGTAGAAACATCAACTAAAATACTATTAAAATCATCTGAATATACCTCTCTTAAAGTTACTTTTTTACCTAATATTTCTTTACTTTCACCAAACCAGAACAAATACTCATTTTCCTTTAATTCTATCTTGCTCCATTCTAAATCAACCGTGCTTCCAGCATCATAATCAATATCTATTTTATTAGCCAATAATTCATAATTTCCTACTCTTACTGGTTTCTTAGTGCCAAAAATAGATTTTACAAAACCATCAAATTCAACCTCAATTTCAGAATTAATGCCTATCTTTTTAATTGTAACTTCTTTTCCGCCAATATCTAAAACATCTCCTTCTTGATATATATTTGTTTTAATTTCTCGGTTATCAGAAGTTTCCTCCCTATCTGAAATCTTAGAATCTTCAAAATTAACTTTCCTCAAATCATTATTCTGAACAGTACAACCAGTCAATAGTATTAAAGTTAATATTAATATTAAAATTTTGTTTTTCATAGTATATATTTTATATAATAAAGGTATATAAATTTTTAGTTTTATTATAAAAATATGCCAGATCCATATAAAGAGGTTTATGACGAAGACGAAGACATTTACACAGAAGAAGGCTTAGAAGAGCTAGAGGAAGGGGATGAAATTTCTACTAATGAAGAAGCTTTTATGGAAGGCTATATTAAAAAGAAACATAAAAAGAAGAAAAAGAAAAAATAGGCATATTTTTGCTCTCTCTCCACATCAAGGGCCACGGAGCATAAAACAATTCTAGTATCGTTTATGAAGGGAAAATGAGAAGAAATTGAAATCTGTTTATTTCTAATTATTTAGATAACATTCCACTGTTTTTTCCTCAATATGCGGATTAATATCCTTTATAGATCCACCCCTTATTATTCCTTGATTGTCATTATGAAACTGTTTCCATTCTATTAAATATCCAATTTGCTGTTCTCTTGGATAATTCCAAGTTCGCCAAAATAAATTGCCATCAGTGTCTTTTTCTCCAACATAAATTCTTTCTTTTGTTTTTTGTTGAGGAGTTACAGTTATTTTTACGTAATAAAATTTATAGCCCTCAGTTTTATAATCTTCTGTATCTAAACCCACACTAGCATTTCCGTCTTCATCAAAATCTAGAGTTGGCACGGTTCTTATATGCCTGAAAGTTGTTAAGCTTTTATCGTGCCCAGAAACATAAGTAAAGTATTGGTCATGTAATTCATCATTGCAAGCTTTAAGTCTTGCAAGGCTTCCATCTCCTAAAGCAATTAAATCTAACGGCTTTTTTTGAGCTGAAAGTAAGGCATCATAATCTTCCTGCCTAAAAGTTCCGTCATGTTGTTTTGCTCTGTAAAAAACAGTCAAAGAATCGTTCAAGGCCATTACTTGCATATAACTCTCTTTTGCATTTTCAAATGCGCCAGTTGCTCTATCTTTTGTTCTCTCTGCTTTTGCATATTTTATTATATGCTCTAAAATTGGCTTGTGATTTATCAGCATGACCCCAAGACTGTTGTGTAATTCAGCAGGAACTTCTTTCAAAGCAACTTCCAAATCACGGCTTAATATTGGAATCCATTTGAATTGTTCGTTTGTAAGAACTGCATGCTTGTCTTTTCTTTCTATTACTGGAGGAACTAAAGGAGAAGCAAGTCTTGCCATTAAGTCTCCTTCTTGTTTTATTGCACTGTCTCTGCCTTGCCTTTTATGGCTAAATTTTCGCTTAACACTATCAATCTCCTCGATTTCTCTTTGAGCAATAGCAAAGGGAGTTATTCTTGTTTTTCCTTTTGGCAAATCAAAACTTTCATCTAAACTTCTTCTAACAGCGTCATAATGCCCCATTTCAAAAAGATTTATTTCTGTCTGCATTTCTTTTTGTAGTTCTAATGATCTTATTGTAGAATCTTCAATTTCTTTATAGCACTCTTGTTTTTCTTTTTCAAGAAGAATAAAACCATTTTCATCTAGACTTTTTTTTGTTTGATCAATTACATCTTCAAGTTCAGAAATTCCTTTATCAGTTGCAACCAACACATTATTTGCTTGATGTTTTTTATAGGCTTTGTTTATATATGGCGCCGAGATTGTTCCTGCAAGCAAAGCCGCAGTCATAGAACTCGCAATAACAACCTTTTTTGCATTTCTGCTTAAAAAATCTCCAACGCTTGAAGTTGCATCATATAATTTTTTTAGATCTATTTTTTTCAATTTTCAGTTTAAATCTCCTTAAATATAAATACTCCTACTAAAAAACTTATTGAAAACAACGTTAATAAAAAAACACTACCTATTAAATCAAAAAAGCTTAAAAATTCATTCAATAGTCCAAAATAACCGCTAAACTCTATTATTAAATATTTTATAAACTTAATAAAAAAAGTTAAGACTAATAAAAACACCCCAAATATCAAAACATTATAGCCATTTAAAACTCTGCTAGACTCATATTCTTTTCTTTTAATTAATATAATCAAGTTATACACTAAAAGTATAAATCCTAATAAACTTAAAATCAAAAAAGCAGTATTACTCATTTTTCCTCCTCATAAAGTCAGCAATATCATCTTCAAGCTGTTTTCTTCTTGTTTTCAATTCTTTTTCTCTTTCTTTTAATTTCTCTCTATACTCGCTTAGTTTGGTTTCTTCCGATAGTAATTCTTCTCTTTTTCTTTCATAAGCTTCTTTGCTTTTTTCAGCTTCTTCCATCATATTATCTACTTTATTTCTTTCAATAGCCATCTCATCTTTATTATCCTCAACTTGATCCTCTCTACTCATTAATTTATTTTCTTTTTCTCTTAGGTTTTTCTCTTTTAGCTTAATTTTGTCTTCTTTTTTCTTCAATTTACCATATTCTTTATTTATTTCATATTTTTTCTTCTCTAAATCTTTAAGTTCTTTAGAAAGATTTTCTATTTTCTTCCTTTCATCTAATATCTCTTTCTTTTCTTTTCTTATTTTTTTCAGTATTCTTTTATTTTTATCCCTCAATTTGTTAACCCTTGATTTTTCAACCTCAATTTCTTCCTTAGAATCATCAATAACTTCTTTCTCTTTCTCTATCACTTTTTTATCTTCGTTAATCTCTTTTTTTGTCTTTTTAGCTTCTTTTACATCCAGTTCTAATTTTTCTTCTTTTTTCTTCAATTCTCCAATTCTTTTATTTTGTTCTTCTTCAATTCTAACTACCTCTTCTTCTCTTTTATTCAATTGTTTAGTAATGTTTTTCTCATATTCTACCAATTCCTTTTCTTTTTTGTCAAGTTTCTTTAATTCAGGATCAACAATTTTTCTGGCAAATTCTAAGGCAATTGGATGTTTAGGTTGTTCTTTTAATTCTATCAATTCGGCATATCTTTTATTGTCTTTTAATTTGAAATCTCTTATTGAAATTAAGAATAAAATTCCAGAAATTGCTAAAACGCCAATTAATTCAATATATGTTCTTATATTTTCACTTAAATTAGGCAGCCCAATTACTATATAAGGAAACCCTAAAAATAAGATTAAGCTTATTATTATTGGTTTTCTAAATAACTCATTTATGCCTTCTTTCTTTAATTTTTCCCAATAAAAAGCAACAATAATAAAGATAACACTTACTAGGTATTTTTGTAAACTTAAAAATAATTCAACTACCATATCAAATACCCAAACCCAATAATTGTTTATATTGAGCTTCTCTTAATGATTTAAATAGTGTTTCAAATGACACTATAGGGGTTGTTGCAAATGAGAGTGCCTCGTCGATTGTATCATAAATTTTTTTAAGTCCATCTTCGGCTTTAACTCTATCTAATTCAGATATAAGTTCTAACCCAGATCTTCCACCAAAAGCCCCCTCATCTTGTAACCACAAATCTATTTTATCTTCTGGTAAATATAATGCAATATATCCTCTAATAGGTTGAGGAACACTTTTCAATCTAAATTTTGAAGCTATTGTAGGATATTTTTCTAAATAATGATTAATACAATCCTCTATCTCTTGTATAGTAATAGTTTCCATATTTAATTCCTTAATATATTTTTGCTATTATAAAGTGGTATATAAATCTTATTATTTGCTTTATAAAATTTATTATTCGTTTTAAAGCAAAAAGCTTAAATATATAATAATACTACAATATTACCATAACAATATGGCAAAATCAAATACTTTAAGTTTCACAGTCCCTAATGAACTAAAGCTTAAATTAGATGTAATCACTAAAATAGGTTATTATGATTCAATGTCAGAATTCTTAAGGGATGCAATAAGAACTTTATTATCCCAAAATAAAGACCTTAGGATTTCTATATCTTATCAATTGTTTAAAGATAAAAAAATAGGCCTTGGAAAAGCATCTGAAATAATAGGCGAAAACACAAAGGAAACTAAAGAACTATTTGAAAAAAGAGAGATTTGATCTATCATATCAATTCTTCAATAGAAAGATTTATATACATATGTTAAATATTATTAACATATGTTAAATATTATTAACAACTTAAAACCATTTATTGAAGATTGTTATAGAAGGATTAATGTTAGAGAATATTCTAGGTTAATTAAAGTTTCCCCTCCAACCGCTTCAAAAATACTATCCGACTTTAATAAGGAAGAATTGTTACTAATAGAAAAAGATAGAAACTATATTTTTTATTACGCCAATAAAAATAATGGAGTATTTAGAGATATATCCAGAATTTATTGGAGAATCAAATTGAATGCACTGATTAATTTTTTGAATCAGAATCTTACAAATCCAACCATAATACTATTTGGTTCTCTTTCTAAAGCAGAGACAAAAGAGGACTCCGATATTGATCTTTGTATAATTGGATATAAAAAAGAATTAAATATTAGAGATTTTGAAATCAATTTAAAAAGAAAAATACAATTATTCTTTTTTAGTTCAATAGAAGATATAAAAAATAAAGAACTGGCAAATAATATAATAAGTGGATATATATTAGACGGGAGATTAAAACTATAATGGATTTCAATGAGTGTCTTAATAAGAGAATTGCAAAAGAAGTCAGTGAGGATAAAGAACTAATTGCTTCTCTTATTAAGACCAGCCAGAATAAGCTAGATTCTGAAAATAAACTAGACTTAAGTGAAGTAACATCAGGATCAAAGATATCTCTTTTATATGATTCACTAAGGGAACTTCTTGAAGCTCTTACAATTAAAAATGGATATAAAATTTATAATCATGAATGCTATACTTATTTTTTAAAAGAAATTTTGAATGAAAGTGTCAAAGGAGACGAATTTGATGAATTAAGGAAGATAAGGAATAGTATTAATTACTATGCCAAAGAGATTTCAATTGAAGAAGCAGGAGATGTTCTGAAAAGAATTAAGAAGTTAAGAGAAGAAATAAATAATCTATTAATAAAATAAATCGCTATCTTATAGCAAAAACCCTAGATTATATTTTTTACCCAGACCAGTCAAAAAGGCACAATCTAACCAATAATATTACGATATGTCCATTCACAAATTTTTAGTGCACCTTCAGGTCGCACAGAAGTTCTACAATAGTAGAAAGGAATAACGTCTGCTAATATCATCAATATTAATATGATTAAAGTGATAATTAACCAAAACCACCATTTATTAATTAGTCTCATTATTCTTCCACACCAAAATCTTCTTCTTTATATTTAAACTCTTCATCAGTTTTTATTATTCCCTTATATTTCAAATACTCTTTAGCTAAAACATAAAAGAATAAACCTAAGCTCTTTTTACCCTTGTTATTGCAAGGTACTACTAAATCAATAAGATTACTTTCATTATTAGTATCACATATTGCAACTACAGGAATTCCAATTTTAACAGCATCATTTAAAGCATTTTTATCCAGCCAAGGATCAACCACAACTAATAACTTCGCCTCGGCAAATATCTCTAAAATAGGATTAGTTAACATTCCAGGAGGATATCTCCCGGCAATACATCTAACTCCCGTAGCCTTGGCAAACATATTAAGAGCATCCCAACTATTTTCTCTTCTACCGACAATTAATGTATCCTCAGGATTATACTTAGCTAGGAATTTTGCAGCCAAACCGATTCTGTCATTTATTTTTTGCAAATTTAAAACTGCCAATCCATCTGGCCTTATTTTATATATGAATTGACTCATATATTTGGTTCTAAATTTAGTTCCTATATGAACTCCCGCCTTTAAATAATGATTTACATCAACCAATAATTTCTCTTCTACCATAAAATAATCCACTATAAAAACCATTTATAAATCTTACTATGAGCTTACTGAAATCAATCTGAATACAATACATTATAGAAAAAAATATTAAAATTGGTTATTTTTTACTATTCAAAATATTTTACTCCATTTTCAAAGATTTTTAATCCTTGGGCATCATTTGGTATTCCTCTTCCTGCTCTTCTATATTGTTCTCTTAAAAAAGTCCA
>Ga0209542_10020598_pt1 | contig 10428 bp, 8 predicted proteins | sample RifCSPhighO2_01_FD_184028 | JGI IMG/M metagenome (GOLD analysis project Ga0209542, IMG submission 184028) | Soil microbial communities from Rifle, Colorado - Rifle CSP2_plank highO2_0.1 (SPAdes) (version 2) | ecosystem: Environmental > Terrestrial > Deep subsurface > Rock core/Sediment ...
GCTGGTGCAGGGCTACTGCCGAGCGCGCTATGATTATGTCGGGCTGGATTCCCGCGGCATTCAGCGCGCGCACGGCGTGCTGGGTCGGTTTGGTTTTCATTTCGCCCACCATTTTCGGTATGGGCAGGTAGCTCACCATGGCAAAAGCCACTTTGTCGGGCGATTTCAGCTTCATCATCCGCGCGGCTTCAAAAAAAATCAGATTCTGGTATTCCCCTATCGTCCCGCCTATTTCAACCAAAACAAAATCGGCTTTGCTTTTTTTGGCGGCCTGTTCAATGCGCGATATGACTTCTTCGGGTATGTGCGGAACGGTTTCAACGCAGCGCCCGCCGTAGCCGAGCGCGCGTTCGCGTCCTATCACCGACTGATAAACCTGCCCCGAGGTCATGTAATTCCAGCGGTACATGTTTTCGCCGGTGAATCTTTCGTAATTTCCAATGTCCTGGTCGCATTCAAGCCCGTCTTCGGTGACAAAAACTTCGCCGTGCTCAATCGGGTTCATGGTGCCCGCGTCAATGTTCAGGTAAGGATCTATTTTCATGCAGCTTACGCCAAATCCGCAGTTTTTGAGAATGGCGGCTATGGCCGCGGTTGAAACTCCTTTGCCTATGCCCGACATCACCCCGCCCGCGATGAATACGTATCTAGTCATCCCCTTTACTCCCCTTACTCCCATTAATCCCTTTAGCTTTTACTAATATTTTTATTTTTCCGGAGATATCCAGGCGTTTTATTTCAATTGAATGCTCGCCGGTTTTTTTAATTGGTTCTTCAATATTAAGGTCGTCCTCTTTTATTTCGCCTGCGCCGTTTTTGGCAAGGGCCGAGATTATTTGTTTCGGCGTTATCGCGCGGAAAAGCCCACCCTGCTCGTTGGCCTTGGCTTCCATTTCAATTCCGGACTCTTTGAGTTTGTCTAAAGCCGTTTGGAATCCGGCGAGCTCCGACTGATTTTTGGTCTCCCTTTCGCGTTTAAGCCGCTCCGCTTCTTTTAAATTTTCAGAGGTGGCCGGTTTGGCAAGTCCATGCGGAAAAAGAAAATTTCTGGCATAGCCTTCTTTGGCTTCTTTGACCTCGCCTTTTTGTCCGAGGTGCAAAACATCTTTAAGTAAAATGACTTTCATGTTCATAAGCCTTTTACTATTTCTATCGCTTTATCCAGCTGGGGGTCAATAGATTCGTCGTCTTCTTTAGCCGGTTCAACTACTACGTCGGGTTCAATGCCGGCTTCCGAAATGGAGCGTCCGAGAGGCGTGAGCCATCTGGCAATGGTTATTTTGAGCGAAGTTTCGGGCGTGATCGGCACGAGCTCCTGGACAGAGCCTTTGCCGAAAGTTTTTACTCCGACTATCTTCGCGGCGCCGTGGTCCTGCAAAGCTCCGGCGACAATTTCCGAAGCCGAGGCCGAGCCTCCGTTGACAAGCACCGCCACCGGCATGTTTCCGAAAATGTTGTATCCTTTTGAGCGGTGAACGTTTTCGTTTTTGTCCCTGAAATTTTCTTTAACCACCGTTTTGCCCGGGGGCAAAAACCAGCTTGAAATGTCCACGGCCGCCTCAAGGTATCCTCCGGGGTTGTTTCTTAGGTCCAAAATCAGCTTGTCCGAACCCGATTCCACCATTTCGCGCAAAGCCTGCCGGAACGCCGAGGACGATTTTTCGGAAAAGCTGAAAAGCCTGATTATGAATATCCCGCCCTCCTTTTTTTCGGTCTCTATCAAAGGTATTTCAATTTTGTCTCTTACTACTTTTATTTCGCGGGTCTGGTCTTCGCCGTTCCGCAGAATTGTCAGCGAAACCGTGGTCCCCTTTTCTCCGCGGATAAGGCTTACGGCTTCGTCAAGCGAGAGCTCGTTTGTGGTCCGGTCGTCTATTTTTAATATTTTGTCGCCGGCTTTTACGCCCGCGCGCCAGGCCGGAGTTCCGTTTAAAGGCGAGATGACCGTGAGTATGTCTTTCCTTATGCCTATTTCCATCCCGACGCCCTCAAAGTCTCCCCGGATTTCCGATTCAAAAATCTCTTTTTCTGCCGGAGGAAAAAATACGGTGTAAGGGTCGTCAAGGGATTTGGCCAGGCCTTCTATGGAGCCCCAGAGCATTTTTTGGCGTTCAAGGCCGTCGGAAGAAACGTATTTTTCTTCAATCGCTCGCCAGGCTTTCCAAAAAGGCGAAAAGTCAACCTGCGCTTCAAGCGGGACGGCGGGTTCTTTGTTGTACACCGAGGCGACCCTGTCTATTTCGGGCCGGTATTTGTAGCCTAGGTAGCCGCCCAAAAAAAACGAGGCGCCGATTATCGCGGCACCCGCACCCAAAACATACGCTTTTTTGGAAAAGTCAAAACGCATAGCAAGCTTGTCTTTTTTATCTTATACTATTTCTATAATCGCAACAACTTTTATCCCCAGATGAAGCTATACAACGTTTTATCCCGTAAAAAAGAGAGTTTTCGGCCCCAAAAATCCAAGGCGGTCAAGGTGTACGCCTGCGGTCCGACCGTCTACAATTTCGCGCACATAGGCAATCTGCGCACTTATGTTTTTGAAGACCTGATGCGCCGGGTTCTTGAACGGGCCGGTTTCAAAGTCAGACTGGTGATGAACATAACCGACGTTGAGGACAAGATAATCCGCGACGCGAGGAGCGCGGGCAAGAATATTTTTGAATTCATCAAGCCTTACGAAGAAGCTTTTTTGGGCGATTTGAAGCTTTTGAACATTAAACCGGCCTGGAAGTATCCGCGCGCGACTGCGCATATAAAAGAAATGACCTCTTTAATCCGGAAGCTCGTTAAAAAAGGTCTGGCGTATGAATCAGGCGGTTCGGTTTATTTTGACGTGTCAAAATTCAAAAAATACGGCCGTTTAAGCCGTCTGCAGAAACGGGAACTGAAAATTGGCGCGCGAGTTGACGTTGACGAGTATTCCAAGGGTGACGCCGAAGATTTTGCTTTGTGGAAAAAAGCAAGGCCCGGAGAGCCTTCGTGGGACTCGCCTTTCGGCAAAGGCAGGCCCGGCTGGCATATTGAGTGCTCGGCAATGAGCATGAAGTATTTGGGGCCGGCTCTGGACATTCACGCCGGAGGCGTGGACCTGATTTTTCCGCATCACGAAAACGAAATCGCCCAATCCGAGGGCGCGACCGGTAAAAAATTCGCCAGGTTTTTTATTGAAGGCGAGCATCTTTTGGCTGAAGGCCAGAAAATGTCAAAATCGCTCGGAAATGTTTTTACTCTGCGCGACATTGAAAAGCGCGGATTTGACCCGCTCGCGTTCCGCTACCTGTTACTGACTGCGCACTACCGCTCCAAACTTAATTTTACCTGGGAGTCGCTCGAAGCGGCAGGCTCCGTGTTGGAACGAGTAAGGAATCGCGTCGTGGAATTAAAACAGCAGCCAAATGTTGTTAGACCTCCTAGGTCTAACAACGAAGTTTTTCGAAGAGAATTTGAGAAAAAAGTAATGGATGACTTGAATTCGCCCGGGGCTCTTGCGGTCTTCTGGAAGAATTTTGGCAGGCTTTCACTTGCAGATATTTTATGGGCAGATAAAATTTTGGGATTAAACCTGGAAACTTTGAAACTCTTAACCGTTCCGGCTGGAGTCAAAAAACTTATTAAAGAACGTGAAGAAGCCCGGAAAAATAAAGACTGGCGCAAAGCCGACCAAATCCGCGCCGAAATCGCCAAACTCGGCTGGTCACTTGAAGACACGCCAAAGGGTCCTTTGGCGAAAATACGTTAATCAGCAGGAACGCGTTTAAAGACCACGAATTTGTATCCGAAGAAGTTCCATAAGAGTCCTGCTGCGGTACCGGCGGCCGCGCCGACATTCGCCCAGATTTGAGGACTTAGGCCGAATCGTGGCGTTATAAGATTTACGACCAAAGAGGCCGCGCCGACATTTATAGTTATGGCCACCAAGCTGACTACGAGGAATTGGCCGTATTCTTTGGCTAAACCCTTCTTTTCCGAGTCAAAGACGAAAGTTCTGTTCAGAATGTAGCTGTTTACGTTGGCTGCGGCGAAGCTCGCGCTTTTAAAAAGGATAAAGTATATTCCGGTTGAAACTCCGGCAAGATAAATCAGGAGGTTCAGGACTCCGAAATCAATCGCGGTGTTGATTATTCCCACTGCTGCGAATTTTGCGAACTGTTTCATTTTTTGTATTTTTCGTTTATTTCGGCCTCAACCTCTTCGCGGGGCCGGCCGTATTTCATTATTGATAATTCTTTCACTTTTTGCGCCCGCGAAGCGTCTCCGGTTTGCGGCGGCGTAATGCGGATATTGAAAGGCCGCGAGGTCTCGCCGCGGATAAGCAGTTTCAGGTAAACGTTAAAGTTTTCAATATTCATCAGGTCGTGCGCGGAAAAAACGGGCTCAAACTGTTTTTGCATGAATTCGGCGTCATCCGCGCCGATGCGGAAAGAAGCCATTGAGCCGACGTTGCCGAAAACCGCGCGTTTTATTTCTTCGGAAAGCTGGCCTATGAATTGGTGCGCCAGAATCAGACTCAATCTGTATTTTCTCGCTTCCGAAAGTATGGTGGCGATTGAAGGCGTGGTTACGTTTTGAAATTCGTCGAGATACAGATAAAAGTCGCGCCTTTCTTCTTCGGAAATATTCACCCTTGAAAGGGCGGATAAAAGAAGCTTGCCTACAATAATCAAACCTAAAAGAGAGGCGTTGGTCTCTCCTATCCGGCCTTTGGACAGGTTGACGAGAAGTATTTTACCGCCGTCCATAATTTCCCTGAATTTGATTGAAGAGCGCTCCTGTAAAAGAATGGGCCGCATGTATTCGTTTGTCAGGAACGCGTCAAATTTGGAAGTGATATACGGAACCATGTTGGCGAGCGCGGCTTCTCCGCCGGCCTTTTCGGCAACATCCCGCCAGAACGCGTTTAAGACCGGGTTTTTTGAGCGGGAAAGTTTAAGCTCGCGGAAAGGTTTTTCGGCCATGACCCGTTCAATTTCAAGAAGAGTGTTGCCCGAAGAAGGGTCTTCCATGACCAAAAGGGCGGCGTTCCTGAAGTATGTTTCAAACATAGGGCCCAGAGCTTCGGGGACGTCGGCGTAAAGCTTGCGGAATATCTCCAGGAGTTCGTTTACAATAAAAGTTTTTTGCTCGGGATAAGCCGGGTCGTATTCAAGGAAATTCAGGCCCATGGGCCGCGAAAGAGCGGCCGGGTCAAAATAAACCACGTTTTCAATTCTGTTTTCGGGCACGTAGCCGAGAATTTTTTCAATCATGTCGCCGTGAGGGTCAATGACGCAAAGCCCCTCTCCTTTTTCAATGTCTTCTTTGACCATGTTCTGGATGAGCGTGGTTTTGCCCGTGCCCGTCTGGCCGATTATGTAGAGATGCCTTCTTCTGTCGTCTTTTGAGACGCGGACGGGCGCGGTTTCCCCGCGATAAGTGTTTTCTCCGAGCAGTATTCCTTCTTGAGGCAGGCCGGCGGGAGCGGCCGCGTCCCTCGCTTTAAGAAACTTTATTTTGGGCGCGGAGGTGGAGGCCGAAGGGAAATGGAATACGCTTGTAAGCTCGCGCGTGTTCAAAGGGATTGCCGTTTTGGAGTCAAAAAGACGAAATGAAAAGTTGTAGAAAAAATTCGGAAGTTCTCTGGGCTTGAGCGTTTTTAATTTAAAGCTGTTTCCTCTGGGTTCGCTGAACTGGTTAAAAGCGCTTGAGAGTTCCTGCAGAATAAATCCGGATTCTTCTTCGGTCGCGGCCGAGGCGACAAGCCTTATGTTCGCGCTAAGAACCGGGAAGGAAGATTTTTCTTCAACCAGTTTAAGAATTTCTTCGTCAACGGGGGTTTTCGCGTCTTTTTCTTTTTTGGGGCTTGAAGCGAAAAATTCGTCCGCCAAAACTTTGCCCCAGCCGCCGCCCGAAGATAATTTAACGGTACGGCCTTCGCGAAGCGCCTTGGATGCTTCTTTCAGGCGCTTGCCGAAACCTTTTGGCTCGCGGCTCAAAATTATTTGCAGAGCCGCTCCTTCACCTTCTTTTTTCAGTTTTGAAAAAGAATTGGCTATGGCTAGAAGCGGGTCGGCGTCAAGGTGCTTGTACGTTCTTATCGGCAAAACTGGGTTTTCGGCAAGGGTTAGATACGCCGCCAGACTGACGCCCTCCGAGTTGAAAATATTGTAATCTTCCGATTTTTCTTCCAGTCTCGCGTGCGGGAAAAAACTCTGAAGCTGTTTTCCAGGAGCCTTGATTTGGCCCTGGGAATGGCCGCGTAAAAAACCGCTTCTTCTCCTACCGCCGGCAAAGCCAGTTCAAGCGCGAAGCTTGAGGGCCCGAACCATCTGTTTTCAAGAACAGACGAAACGCCGAGATAAAGCTGTTCCATTACGGATATCAGGTCCTGGAAAGAAATTTTTTCTTTTTGAGCTTCGTTATCCAGGGGCAGGGTTATTTCATAAAGCGTGAAGTTCAAGGCGCCGGAAAGGCGTTTTTTGGCCCTCGCGCGCTTTATGAAAAAGAATAAAAGCAAAAAGAAAAGAAGGAATACCGCCAGAGCGGTGTAAAGATAAAAAAGCTGGGCGAAAGACAGAGATATCATTCTTTATTTTTTGAAAATTCAAAGGCAAGCCTGTCGTGAAAATCGTCCATGATGTGCGGGTTGCCGAGATGTTTGGCCACGTTTACGGCGTAAACTACCCCCTCTTTTTCGGCTATTTTCAGCAATTCTTCAATCTGGCCCGAATGGGGTTCGTTTTTCAGCTTGGCAGCGGCTCTCTGATGCCGGTCCGCCGCGTCTCCGGATATTTGCGCCGAGCCGGAAGCGTACTCGCGGACGGCTTCTTTTACGGCTTCATTCGGAACAAACTCTTTTCCCGACTCGGCAGATTCCATTTTCTTGAGTTCTACGAGTTCTCTAATTCCGGCCTGGTCTTCTTTGAAAAAATTTGGAGATTCAATTTCACTCATTATAATATGATAACAAAATAGCCCCCTTTGGTATATAATACCAATATGCACAGCTCAAAAAAGACTTTGTTTCTTGTCGCGCTGATTGTCGTTCTCGCGGCTTTTTTCCGTCTGTGGGATTTAAAAAATATTCCGCCCGGTCTTTATCCGGACGAGGCCATGAACGGGAACAACGCCTTGTACGCGCTTGAGTCCCGGGATTTCAGTTCCTTCTACCCTCAAAATAACGGGCGCGAAGGTCTCTTTATAAACATTCAGGCGCTTTCAATAAAAACTTTTGGCAACGAGCCGTGGGCCCTGCGCCTGGTTTCAAGCTTTTTCGGAATTTTTACGGTTCTTGGCATGTTTTTCCTGGGGCGCGAACTTTTTTGCGGTTTTTGGGGCAAGGGCCGGAAGATTTCCGGTTTTGAACCGGAAGAAATAATCGGGCTTGGCGCCGCTTTCTTTATGGCTGTAAGTTTTTGGCATATTAATTTTTCCAGAATAGGTTTCAGGGCGATAATGGCGCCGTTTTTCATTGTCTGGGCCCTGTATTTTTTGCTGGTTTCTTTCCGGCAGCAAATAAACGGGAAAATCCGGATTCTTGCCTCCGCTGCCGGAGGATTTTTTCTGGGTCTGGGCGCGCATTCCTACATTGCTTACCGCTTGGCTCCGTTTTTGGTCTTGCCCGCGACGGTTAAATTTTTAAGAAACAAAAGAAATGCCGCTATTTTTTCATTATTTATTTTTGCCGCCCTAATCGCTTTTCTGCCCTTGGGAATTTATTTTCTGAAAAATCCTGCGGATTTTTTGGGGCGGACAAGCCAGATTTCCATTTTTTCCGAGGGAGAACCCCTGAAGGCCTTTGTCCTGAATTTGAGCAAGACTTTCGGTTCTTTCTGGTTTGAAGGAGATTACAACCCCCGCCATAATTTTCCGGGCGCTTCCCAGCTTTGGCCGCCGGTAGGTTTGTTTCTGGCGGTCGGCCTGGCTGCGGGCTTGTTTTATCGCGGAATGCCTTTTTACTTTCTCTGGCTCTGGCTTATCATTTTTTCTTTGCCGGTCGCTTTCTCGGCGGAAGGATTACCGCACGCCCTGAGATCAATTCTTCTTTTGCCGCCGCTCCTTATTTTGGCTGCTTTCGGTTTTTGGAGAACGCTTGATTACGTCCGCAGCCGGTTTGAAGCCAAAGCCGCGCTGCTCGTTGCTTTATTTCTGGCCGCGCATATCGTCATCGCCTATTCAGATTATTTTATCCGCTGGGCGAACGCGCCCGGCACTTATTTTGCTTTTAACGGAAATTATGCCGAAATGGGCCGTTGGCTTGAGAAACAAGACCGAGATATTCCCAAATACGCGATTCTAAACGCTTCGGGCGTTTTGGCAGAGGCCCCCGACGCGCCTTCAAGGCGGCCCTTACCCATGCCCTCACAGACAATAATGTTTTTAACCGATTCCTGGACTGCCAAAAACCAGAAAGAAAAAAACATTAACTATCTCCTGCCCGAAGAAATCGGACAGGCGGATTGCCGGGATTCCTGCGTTATCTTTACGCTTGAATCAGACCAGAACTTAAACGCAAAAATAAAAAAGGCTTTCAAAGACCTGAAAATTAGCGTTGAGCCCGGCTTTGCGGTATTTTATAAGAACGCCGTTTTGCGCTAAAAACAAAAAATGATTAACCGCCGTCTGATTTCAAATTCAATCGCCTGGCTGATTCTTGGAATGATGTTCGTTTTGATGTTTTTTTCTTCTGTCGGCGAATCGGCAATAATGGACGAGCTCGCCCATATACCCGCCGGCTATTCTTACCTTACCCAAAAAGATTACCGTTTGAATCCCGAACACCCGCCGCTGGCAAAAGATTTGGCCGCCTTTCCGCTCTTGTTTTTAAATCTTAATTTCCCGACGGACGTCAAAGCCTGGACCGAAGACATAAACGGCCAGTGGGACATGGGCCGTATTTTTCTTTATGAATCCGGCAATAACCCCGACAGGATACTGTTCTGGTCGCGTCTTCCTCTGATGCTGCTTGCCGTTTTTTTCGGTTTTCTCCTCTTTCTCTGGTCGCGCGGGCTCTACGGAGACAAGGTGGGTTTGATGACCTTGATTCTTTTTTCCTTTTCGCCGACATTCATTGCCCATTCGCGCTACGTAACCACGGACCTCGGGGCGGCTTTCGGTTTTTTCATCGGCATTGTTTTTTTCATCCGTTTTCTTGAAAGGCAGAACGCGAAGCGCCTCCTTTTTGCCGGTTTCGTCCTGGGTCTGGCCCTCCTGCTTAAATTTTCCCTGGCGCTTTTAATTCCGCTTTACGCCCTTTTGGCCGCCTTATGGCTTTTCCTCAATAATTTTGAGGAGTTAAAGCTTCCGGAAACCAGGCGCCGGGCTCTTAAAAGCACTATCACCCAAGGATTCGGTCTTTTTTTCAAGCTCTGCGCGATTTTCATAATTGCCGGGGCGATAATAACCGCCGTCTATCAATATCACGTCTGGAATTATCCCGAAGAGCGCCAGCTCGGCGATACCGCGTTTCTTTTGAGTTCATTCGGCTTTAAGCCCGCGGCCGGCGCCGTTTTATGGATGGTTGAAAAGCCCGTATTAAGGCCTCTTGCCGAATATCTTTTGGGCTTTCTGATGGTTTTACAGCGGGCCGAGGGCGGCAACACCACTTATTTTTTGGGAGAGGTTTCGGCCGCGGGCTGGCCCCATTATTTTCCGACGGCTTATTTTTTCAAAGAGACCCTGCCGTTTTTGATTCTTATGTTTTTGGCGCTGGGAATTGCCGTAAGGTCAGTACTCAAAGCGCGGGAGAGGTCTCTTGCCGTCAGCGTTGAATGGATGCGCGACAATTTCGTTTTGACCTCAAGCATAGTTTTTGTCGCGGTCTACTGGCTTTATTCAATTCAGAGCCCGCTCAATATCGGCGTGAGGCACGTTCTCCCGACTTTTCCTTTTATTTATTTTCTGGTTTCGCGCGAGCTTGTCCGCTGGATGAGAATTTATGAATTTCCCGAGCCGCAGAACTTCGGAGAATGGTTTAAGGCCGCTTACGAAAGATACGTCAAAGCCCTGCCGAAGTATCTTTTTACGGCATTCGTGCTCTCCTGGCTCGTTTTGGGCGCGCTCGCCGCTTACCCCGGGTATCTCTCCTATTACAACGAGTTTGCAGGCGGGACCAAAAACGGCTACAAGCTCATTGTTGATTCAAATTACGACTGGGGGCAGGACCTGAAAAAGCTTCGTGATTTTGTCCGCGAAAACGGCGTTGAAAGCATTGCCGTTGATTATTTCGGAGGAGGTTCGCCCGAATATGAGCTCGGGGACAAATTCGTGCCCTGGCAGTCTTTCCGCGGAAAACCCAATCCGAAAGCGGGCGACCCGGAATGGTTCGCCGTATCGGCCAGCATAAGGCAAAACGCTTTCGGCAGACCAGCTGAAGGTTTCATCAAAAAACCAGAGGATTCTTACCTCTGGCTCCGCGATATTGAACCGTATTCCCGCGCCGGCTTCTCA
>Ga0209542_10020602_pt1 | contig 10426 bp, 8 predicted proteins | sample RifCSPhighO2_01_FD_184028 | JGI IMG/M metagenome (GOLD analysis project Ga0209542, IMG submission 184028) | Soil microbial communities from Rifle, Colorado - Rifle CSP2_plank highO2_0.1 (SPAdes) (version 2) | ecosystem: Environmental > Terrestrial > Deep subsurface > Rock core/Sediment ...
CGGCGCACAGCGCTTAGCGTAATCTTTTCAGTATCAGAGAAAAACATGTGCCAGCGTACGAGCTTAACCACTTTTTCAATAATTTCTTTTGGAAATCGCAGGTCTGTGAGAATGATTCTTGCCAGCCGCGCTCCAAGAACCTCGTGGTTATAAAAGGTCCACTGGCCCTTGAGCCACTTCCTTGTGTGGGGTTTGGCTACGTCGTGAATGAACGCGGCCAAACGTACATGAAGCGGAAAATTCTTCTTAGCCGCGTGATTAAGGGTGCGGAGCAAATGTTCCCAGACGGTGTAGGCGTGCGCTTGATTCTGTTCCATTCCTATTCCCTTTTCAAACTCCGGCGAGATAAAATTCAGAAGTCCGAGACGGGCGGCCAAGTCAAAAGCGAGCGCCGGCACATCCGACATGATAATTTTTGTAAACTCATCATGTATACGCTCACGGGAGATGTGTTCCAGAAGTTCGGCGTGTTTTGTTATTGCTATTTGGGTCTCGTGTTCTATCGCGAAGTTTAATTCGCTTGCCAGACGGAGTGCTCGAAACATACGGAGAGCATCTTCACCGAATCTCTCTTCGGGTTTGCCTACGGTGCGGATAAGTTTTTTCTCGATATCGGTTTTACCTCCAAACGGGTCAAGTAATTCCCCTGTTTCAATATTGTAAGCGAGTGCGTTCATAGTGAAGTCTCTACGAGCCAAATCGTCTTCTATTGTCTTGCCCCACTCCACTTTGTCCGGTCGGCGGAAGTCCGAATAGCCAGATTCGAGCCGGTATGGGGTCACCTCAACCACCTTGAGAGTTTTGTCACTCGTTTGCTCGTTGACTACTCCTACCGTGCCGTACTCATTTTCGTAAAATGTTTTTGGGAAAAGTTTGATTATCTCCTCCGGCTTCGCTTTCGTGGCGACGTCCCAATCCTTAGGTGTTCTTCCTATCACTAAATCGCGTACGCATCCACCCACTAGAAAATTTTCCAATCCAGCAGCGCTAAATACCCGCGAAATATCTTTCACTTCTTCCGGTATCGTGAATTTTAATTTAGCATTAGTCATTATAAAGTAGACATTTTTCTCAAATGCCCCCACCAGGAATCGAACCCAGATCACCCGTTCCGAAGACGGGTACTTTATCCGTTAAGCTATGGGGGCTTTATCTTACTTAGCCCTTCGACAAGCTCAGGGCACTTCGCCTCGCTTGGAGCAAGGGTGTTTACACTGAGCGAGCAAAGCGAGTCGAAGTGCGGGTAGGGAGAATCGAACTCCCGCCAGCTGATTGGCAACCAACTGTTCTACCACTAAACCATACCCGCTTCATTTTTCAAAAGATCTTTTGCCAATAGGCCCATCCAAATTAACATTTTTTCCTTTAAAAATCTACTTATTTATATTTGGTTGTCCCCAACTTGCGTGATTTGATTTATATTTCACTTTATAAAAAAGTAGTACAATATTAAGTACATGTTTCCTATTGTTAAAAACAAGGTGTTCACAGCTTGGATGATTTTTGCGCTTACCGTGGCGTCGACGGGCATTTACTCGCTCGTTACCGCTCCAAGCGCGGAGGCGTCAGTCGCTTTTGCGGTTAAGTCAGGCTCCTACAACGGTAACGGCTCGAGTCTCTCTATATCCGGGCTCGGATTCGCGCCGGAAGTAGTCACTATAAAATCTGGTGCCTCGCTGAACTTAATGTGGAAATCGTCTGCTATGCCCGCTACCCTCGCCTCTGGTAGCACGGGATCCGAAATCATCTTAGGAGCAGATGGATTTACGGTATCGCCAGACCCAGAAGTCAATACCGCTAGTGTCAGCTACACGTACACCGCGTTCGCTGGTTCTGATTGTTCATCGGGAGGTGTGATGTGCGTCGGCTCGTATACGGGCGATGGCACAGCATCGCGAGTTATTACAACCGGTTTTCAGCCGAGTTTAGTATGGACAAAGCGCACTACCACTTTGTTGGGAGATGGTAGCTCTGGTTGGCTTTTCGCAACCGTGAGTGGCACAACAACAGGGAGTTTTACAGTCGGGTTAACGGATAATAGGAATGGCGACGTCTATTACTATGCCGCATTTCAGGGTATTCCGGCTCAACTGCCCGTTTATCAGTCTGCGGGCTATGGAACTTCGATTTTTTCTCCCGTTCCTGCTCCAAGCACTGAACTTAGCGCCAAATTTAGAGTCGGAGATCGGGTGCGAGTTACTCAAGGCGTCAATGTTAGAACAACTCCGTCTACCGCGGGTACCCTTTTGGGCACTCAATCCATTGGGATATTAGGCATAATCGTCTCGGGGCCATCCGCGGCAAACGGATACAATTGGTATCAGATCAATTTCGATTCGGGCGCCGACGGATGGTCCATTGAAGATGTTTTGGAACTTTCGTCAGCGCCCGCTCCTGAACCAACAGCATCGAGCGGGGGTGGCGATACCGGGTCTGCAGGAACATCTGCACCTACCGGAGTAGGTGCCCCGGACGTTTCTGGTGATGCCGCTCCCCCAGATGGTCTGGACGCGACTGGTGGCGCAGTTACAGGCACACCTACTGGAGGAGTAGGCGCGCCAGATGTTGGTTCTAACGCTCCCCCAGATGGTCCGGATGCGACTGGCGTAACCGGAACGGCGCCATCAAGCAGTGATACATCCGGCGGTTTCTCTTTCAGCAACGCGGTTAGTTTTGGAATAAACAACTCTGTCACTGGTGTAGCGCTCAGCGCAGTAGGACTAGGTACTGGTCCGACCAGTGATGCGGCTGTAGGGTTGTCCACTATAGGTCTTGCGCTCTCTCTCGCGCTTGGTCCTATCGGAATGGCGATAGCGCTTGGCCTTGCGATCGGAGATGCCGCCTTTAGTGGCGCGATTAGTAATGGACTCAACGCCGCGCTTGGTGGATTGTTAAGCGGTATTGGAAAGGTGGCTATTTCTGCAATAAATGCGGTCGCAAGCTTCTTTGGATTTAAAGGTGGCGGGAATGATCCTGACGATACCGGCCTAACTCCCGCAGACATTGACACAGCCGTTACCGCCGAGCAGGGCGAAACTGGAGAAACTGGAGATACGGGTGTCAGCGGTCCCACAGGTCCTACAAGTGGTCAATCAGGCGAACCGGGCGGTCCCCCTGGTGATGCAGGAACTAGTGGTGGCGCCGGAGCTGGTGGCGGTGCCGCGGGAGGCGGACCTGGAGACGGTGCGGGGGCTGGAGATGGCCCCGGAGGAGCCGGCAGCGCCGGTGGTGCCCCTTAAACTATAAAAAATATGAGATTTATTGTTGCACTTATTTTCATTACCGTACCCCTTTTATTGGCATATGGTTTGCGGGTATTGGTGATTCGTTGGTGGAAGAAAACACACCCAAAGAATGACCAGATTATCGGTTCATAAAAAGTGAAGAGAAAATAGCTTATTTAGATAAAAAATCGATATTTGGAAATCGTTATCTTGCGTGATAGGATAAATTGTTTCTCATTATGGGCTGTATGAATACATACAACCTGGGCGTTCGGAAACAATGCTCATGCGAGCATGAGCGCTGTTCCTCATTACGGGCTGTAGTACAGCGGTAGTATACACGCTTCGGGAGTGTGAGACCCGAGTTCGATTCTCGGCAGCCCGAATTTTGAAATCCCGAAGTGAAAAGGTTAAGCGGGCTTGCCCGCCGTAGCCTTGGCGTAGGCGGGCCGTCGTATACCGGTAGTATTTGCGCTTTGGGAGCGTAAGGACTGGGTTCGATTCCCAGCGGCCCGAATTAAATTTCAATAAGCCCATCTAAAATGTTTTTAAGTTTACTTGTTGGATAAATATCCTTTGGGTACAACTCAATTAACCTAATCCCAGATTTGTCTGACATTGCTCTCTTTTTTAAAATGATTTCATCGTAGGATCTTTGTACTCCAGCTAGGCCAAAATATTCAACAAAGGTATTATCACCGATTTTGAAATCAGCCGTGAAACGCGGATTGCTATAAGGATAATGTCTTTCATGCAGAACATTATTTTCTAATAGCCAGTCATCAATAACCTTTTCAGCAAATGAATCACAGGCATGCCCATCATTAGCAACAAATCTTTTCGCAAATAAAACTGGGTTTGGATCAAATCCCGATGCCTCTACGGCTTTATTCCAAGAACCAAAAGCAATTCTAGCTGTTCTATACAGTCCATACATCTCACGTTTCACCGGAATTCGTTTATAGGATTTGTAGAACTTTCTTATCCTTGCAATAGCATCGAATCGAGTTTGGTCTAATGATTTTTTTCTATTGTCTGCCGCACATTTAGAGGAACAGTATTTATTCCAACTAGAGATAGTCTTTCCGCAATGTTTGCAAGTGTTATATTTGGCTCTGTTGTGATTGTTATATATCGCTGCACATGTTTGAGAACAGTACATTCTTCCAGATATACTCCGTCTAATATCTGATGGGGTTTTAAAAACTGTATTACTACAATTTGGATTTCCACATTTAAACTCTTTAGCTCGAATTTTAATTTTGTGTTTGCAGCTTGGGGAACAGTATTGTTTCCATTTAAATTTAATAGCTTCTCTGTATCGACCTATCGGTCGAACAAATTTGCTCTTGCAAAAAGCACATCTTATCGTTGTTGTTTTCACTCGGGCCAGGCGGAATTGAACCGCCGCTGCATCTACCCCATAGATGTAGGCTACCACTACCCCATGGCCCGGACACTCTAAAATCATAGCATTTTTACCGGGGTAATTTATCAACAGTTCGACTTCAGTTAATCCGATAAATTGAATGGCTACTCTTATTCTGATACATTTAAATCTCGCGGGATTAGTTTAGTGGCAAAACGACAGTTTTCCAAACTGTAGTCACCGTTTCGATTACGGTATCCCGCACTAGATAATCACATTTTCGATTATTTCCACCCTTGCCTTTCGGTTTTGTTGGTCAATTTTGACCGTTACGAGGTCTAATTGCCAGTCGCAATCTAGCTTTCTGTCCAATAAATACGTTTGCATAGCTCGTGATAACCGCTTCAGTTTCCATGGGTGCATATTATCTTCAGGCCTGTATTCAGATGTTCCATGTGTAACGCTCTTTACTTCTATGAAATGAATAAGATTAGACTTTCTGGTGACAATGTCTATCTCCCCCCATTTTCTAAGATAATTTCTTTCTATAATTTCAAATCCCCTACTTTTCAAAAAATCACAAGCTATATTTTCCCCGATATCTCCTAACTTCCTTTTTTCTGTTCTATTAACCATAAAGTTTCACGCGAAACTTATATTTTAAAAAAGGGCTTAAATCCTGTCTGCCGGTAGGCAAGTAAGGACATTTGACCATTATACTATGTCTTTTAGTCCCCATCTTCCACACAATTATCCACAGTCTGACTAATTTATTGTCTAGTTTTCCTTTAAATAAACAACTTTTTACATCCATCAGTTTTTATTTGTTAATTAGTCAAAGACAGAATTTTTATAAATCCCGACGCTCAGGTCGGGATTCCGACCAAACGACAGTTTGCGTCGGAACAAAAACCGCCAGCAGGCGATCTGCTAGCGGGTTCGTCCCGCCTTAAGCGAGATCGGGTCCCCTTCGCTCTTGCGAGCTTCGGCGGACCAAGGAAAATCATTCCAGAAAAAGAGAACAGGACTACGGGATGCACGGGACCAAAAATAAATAAAGTTGAGGGTTCGTCATCCTTGCCCAAACTCCCAAACCAGAATGAACTTCCGGTAACTGGAATGGCCTTCCAAGAACACATGCTTGGATTCCAATCTCGATTAGAGAACCGGGAATATCCGCCAAGCGTCTAGCGACATCTTATCTCATAAAGGACAATTATAAAAGACAAGGTGTGGATAACTTGTCTTTTTAAATCCTAAATCCTAATTTCTAAATCCTAAAATTTAGAATTTAGGGCTTAGAATTTAGGGTTTACTAGTCCTTTAGGACTAGTTGGATAGGGCAATGGTCTGAACCTAAAATGTTGTCAAGTATTTCTATGGATTTTATTTTTCCTAGCATTTCCGGAGAAGAGAAAAAGTAGTCTATCCTCCATCCCACATTTCTTTCTCGGGCAAAAGTCTTCATATCCCAATATGTATAAGCTTCCGTCCGATCAGGGTAAAAGTGTCGAAAGACATCTATCCAATTATGAGAAATAAGTTTATCTATCCAAGCTCTCTCTATTGGTAGGAAACCAACATGAGTTTCATTTTCTTTCGGTCTGGCTAGATCTATTGGCTTGTGGGCTACATTCAAGTCGCCGCAGAAGATAATATTCAGTTGTTTCTTGTGTAACTTATTTATGAATTCTAGGAAATAATCATAAAAATCAAGCTTGTACCGGAGCCGCTCCGGGGCCCCTCCGCCATTGGGGAAATAACAATTTATCAATGTGAAATCCTTATATTCAGCTATAATTAGCCTTCCTTCTTGGTCAAATTCTTCTATACCCATGTCACGTGAAACTTTTAAAGGCTCTTCTTTAGAATATATAGCTACGCCGCTATAACCCTTTTTCTGGGTAGGGAAGTGGAAGTACGAATAGTAGCCCTCTGGCTCTTTTAACTCTGTCGATAGCTGTTCAGGTAGTGATTTGGTCTCCTGGATGCAGAGAATATCCGGTTTCATATGTAACACCTGCTCGATGTTTCCCTTGCGATGTACTGCCCTAAGCCCATTAACATTCCAGGAGATGATGTTTCGCATATACTTGAGTTAAGTTTAATGTAACAGAAATATTTCCCGGGAACAAACTTTATCTAAAGATATCCACAAGATATCCACCGAGAACCTCTTGACAATAAACCTGTATACGTGTATTCTGGTCTTCAGAGGGACAAGAATGCTTGCCCCGTAGTGTGTTCTGGCTCGAGACTTTAACCCCTAGCCAAGGAGGCAGCCATGAAGGCGAATCTCGCGGCAGTTCTCATCTTCGTGTTCGTGGGCGTCTTCACGCTCACGAGCCCCGTCGCCACGTTCAATGCGGACGTGGCTCTCGCCCAGCAACAGATGGTAACCACCGACAAGCCCGTCCTCGCACAGAACGCCCCGAAGGAGGCCGTGCCGGCCGCGCTGTCAGAGAAGAAGGGTCTCGACCCTCTTCTTGGGAAGTGGAAGTACGACACGAATCAGAGCTTCGTCTCCACTTTCGAGGCGGTGTCGGTGGGTGCCGACGGTAACGCCGTCATCAAGAACTACAAGGTGAACGGCAGGGATGTGCCTCACGCCAAGTTGGTCGCAAGCAACGAGAAGGGCGTTATCAGGGTGGGGATCCGGCTCGGTGAGGGCGCCTGGGATCTCACCTATTCCACAGTCTTCGGCGGGATGCTCGACGGAACATTCACTCCCAGCGGGAGAGCGCCGATCAGCGGCAAGTTTTACAAGGAAAAGTAACCCAGGGCCAGCGGGAAACGCGGGTTACGACCTAACAAGAGGTCGTAACCCGCGTATTATTTTTAGACGGATTTGATAAAAAGTGGGGTTTTTTCCAAGAGTCCCGACGGTATTACTTTGACTTTTTCTACTACCACGTCCATAGAGTAGTGCAACATTGAAGTAATTTTTGTGACTAAAGAGTCCTCTTCTTCATTATTGAATTCGTCTTTGGGAATAATCTTGATCCGAAGCGTTTTGTGACCTTCTTGAATAAGTTGGAATTGGTATATTCTTCCCGCTAAGGCCTCATCAATCGCGATAGAAATTGCCTTAACAATAACGCCGCTTCCATCAGGAAGATCAATGATTTCTGCCGTTTTGCCCTCAAAAAATAATACTTCGCCACTTTTTCCGCAAGCACACCGTCCTCTTGGTTCGATTTTTCCCTGATCACCCACTTGATATCGGATAAAAGGGCTAATCTCGTTTTCAAAATAAGTATACGTGACTTCTCCGATTTGTCCGATTGGAAGATCCCGTTTCCTGTAATCAGTTATTTCCAAATAACCAAGTTCTGGCACCATGTGGAATACTTCTTGTTGCTCCGAGCATTCTATTCCTATAACCGAACACTCCTGGGTACCGTAAATAGAAAGTGTTGGACATTTGAAAAATTTTTCAAGTTCACTCCGTTCTCGCTTATTGAGTTGCTGTGCTATATACACAATACATCGGAATTGGAAAAACTCGTTGTCTTTATCCATCCAGTAGTACAGACGTTTCAAATATGAAGCGTTTGTGTATAAAATCTGGATCTTGCGAGAACGTAATATTTCATAAAACTCTGTCCGATTTTTCTGCGCCTCCTCCAATTTGGTGCCCCACAAGAACTCCGCCCATGGGTATAAGGTCTGCTGTCGCTGGATACCGAGATTGAAAGCTCGTGGGTTTCCCCAAGCGAGACCCCCCATATGCGCGGCCTGCTCCATGATTAACTGGTAAATTCCCCTAGTCCTAATTTTAGAAATTTTACTTCGATAAAATTGCAAAGGATGGCCCGTGGAGCCCGAGGTGGTGCCGATTACGGCCCTACTGTTTTTAGCTTTTGCTACATCACTTCTATTTTCGAGAGGAACAAGGGTTAGACTTTGTCTTGTTGTAATCGGTAACTTAGAAATCTGTCCCAAAGAGGAAAATGAGGTAAAATTTATTCTCCGCAAATGCGCTTGCCAATAAGGGACAGATTTTGCCCAATAAAGCAACTGTTTTAGTTTTGCCAACTGCAAGACATAAATTTCACGCTCAGCCCAAAAACACGTTCGCTTTAAAGCAATCGTGTTCAGAAGTACTTCAACATTTTCCGTTGTGGAGTTACTCAATAATCCCAACTTAAGAGAAACGGGTTCTCCAGTAAGAAAACTAGCGGCTAATAATCGAGCAACAGAGAATTTCATGATCTCCTATTATATTAGCACGAGGTGGTGCTATACTAGCTATCAATAAACTTGTGTGATATGAGGGTTTCACTATCTTATCTTGAGCGTCCGGTCACCGAAGATGAGCGGGGGGTTGCTAAGTTTCTGGAGAAACTAATAAGCGCGATACGTGGTCGCGATTTCGATACCTTATCGGATTTGTACATTTTCCGCTTGTCAACCGGAGAATACACCAAGCCAGAAAAAAACAAGTTTATTGAAAACATCCGCAATTTCTCACCTCGAACGAAAGAACTCTGTTTTGAGGATATAATTATCCGAACCGTAACCAAAGAGACCGCCAAAGTATTCTTTGTACGCTATCTAGAAATATTGGGCAATCTCCTTCCTCAGACATCTCAACGCGTGATGTATTTATGTAAGAGGGCAGGGTTGTGGTACATTCTGTACAACCCCCCCGAAGATAGCAACTGAATTTCTCATGAGACAATTTTTTGTTCACTTGAAAATTTTTTTGGCAAAGAAATTAATCGATTACTGGTTTCCAACTCTTCAAATAAGTTTCTGGAATCTTTGGCTTTACCGTTTTATCCTTGCAGTATACCCCATCGGGTGGGCACTTCGACAAACAGACGATTTCTCGCGAACCGATTGGGAAACGATCCAGATTAGGAAAATAAATGAGATAATCCACTTTGCGAAAGAACATATCGACTACTATGCCACCTTCTTCAGAAAAGCGGATGAAGATAATCACCAAGTAGATTTTAAAAATATACCCATTATCACTCGTGGAAAAATAAAAAAACTTCCGCTCACGCAACTGCTTACAGATTCCACTTCTCCTCGTCGGTTACTTCCAAATTCAACGTCAGGTTCTACGGGTGAACCCCTTTCTTTTTACCAAGATACTTTAGAATTAGCAACAAGGACTGCGGCATTTTATGAGGAGCTTCGATTCAACGGTACACTAAAAGGATCAATCGCGATTGTAGGTTTACAAACCCATTACTATTTGCAGAAAATTGGAAAGCAATTTCTAGGAAGTCAGATTGAAGGAGAAAAGAACCGGAAACAAGTTTTCTATCCCTGGATTTTAGAAGTGAAACCAAAAATCCTCGTTATAACTCCCGCTCTCCTGCGGCGTTTGGCTTATTTTTCTAAAGAAGATGGGGTCTTATTAAAATTTGAACATATTTTATATCGCGGAGAATACATTGACCAAAAAGAAATAATGAATTTGTCAAGATTTTTTGAAGGTAAGATTTTTTCGAGTTATGGGACAAGGGAATGTTCCATGATCGCTTTCCAATGTAAATATGGTGGTAATCATCTTATTCCATGGCTAAATTATGTTGAAATTACAGGCAACAATGGGGAACCACTTCCATGTAACTCAGAAGGAAATGTGGTGGTTACCTATTTTTTTAATAGAGTCATGCCTTTTATTAGGTATGACATTGGAGACAGGGGCATGATCAATTCAGAGCCGTGTTCTTGCGGAAGACAGACAAAGACTATTACGTTCACCGGACGTACTGGTGGCAGTATCGAGACGCCTAGTGGCAAATCGGTAATGTTTCTGGCCATTTCATCTGCTATGGCGAGAGATTTCCATGATGAGATTGCACGTTACCAG
>Ga0209542_10020603_pt1 | contig 10426 bp, 14 predicted proteins | sample RifCSPhighO2_01_FD_184028 | JGI IMG/M metagenome (GOLD analysis project Ga0209542, IMG submission 184028) | Soil microbial communities from Rifle, Colorado - Rifle CSP2_plank highO2_0.1 (SPAdes) (version 2) | ecosystem: Environmental > Terrestrial > Deep subsurface > Rock core/Sediment ...
ATATTGTAACAGAGATAAGGGAATAGCCAAACGCAAGATAGAGATAGAACATGGTCTTGGCAACAACAACCTGATCCACAAAAGGCTGAACCAAAGAAATTGCGCGCACGGTTAACAGCATTATTATAATCAACATGAACCAGTTGCTCAACAACAAAAGCAAAGTGCTTAATTCCGCCATTTTAAACCAACAATACAAACAGAAACAACATATAAAAAACTGTCTGCTACATAATAGGTTTTTGTTTGGGTTCTAAAATTTAATAACATACAACAAAAAAGTACTTAATGCGTAAAAAAGTTTTTTTGAATTTTGTTTACGGAGCAACGCTGTTCGGAATTCTTTTTATTGCCCTAAATTTTTCCGGGTGTTTGGCAAAGCCCACAAACACTTTAAGTGAGTGCGAAAATAAACCGAACATTGAACTGCGAGATGTATGCTATTCAGAAAATGCTAGTGATACAAACAACTTGAGTTTTTGCACGCAAATAATTAACGAACAAATTAGAAACGCTTGCATCAATTCATTGCCTTAAACTAAAAAATTATTTTATTGAACAATCAGTTTTTTTCAAGGCGAATTGTTGAACCGATAGGAAAGTCTTCTTCGGAAATTCCTTTGAAGGTTAATCCAACTGTCATTCCTTTTTTCGCGTTGGTGCCGTACTTTGATTCAAGGGCGATTAGTTCGTACTCTTTATTGCTGTTTGAAAAGGCTTTCATTCCCTCGCAAACAAACCCATCCTGCACCTCAGCAACCACATAAATATCATCTAACCCGTAAAACATACAGGATTTTCTCACAAGAACCTCTCCCTTTGCGTTTTCAGCTTTGGTCATTGCCCTGGCAATTCTATCTGATGGCGTTGAAACGCTGATGTGTGTGCCTGTTCCTGTTGAGGCGCGATTTTTGTTTCCGAATGCAAGTGTCACTAGGCTCATTGTTTTTTCATCTCCAAAAAGTAAATTAATTTATGCTAAACTCATTAATAGGCAAAACTGTGGGTGAATCCAAACCAAGTTTTGTAACAAAATTAGGTTTCCTTACTTTTTAAACTTTTCTGCCTCTTTCATCAGAGACTGCATTACATGATGCGTTGCAGCTTCCGCATCCCAATCAGAATGACTGGCCGCAAATTTTTTACCATTCACAACAATCTTTGCGTGAAACTCAACAAGTGTTCTGGTGCCGCCCTTATTTGCTTCTTTGAAATGAGCTTCCATGAACATTTCTCCGTGCAAGCGTTTGGCTAATTTGTCATAAGTTGATTCGATTAAATGATTGATTTTATCTTTCTTAAAACTATCAACATCTGGAAAATTTGAAAGCTGAATTTTTCTATCCATACAAAACACCGTTAAAACCTATTCTAAAACTTTTTTAGAAAAACTAATTATTTTTAATCCTCAATTTTTTTTATTGAAATTACCGCCGCTGGGCAAACCTCAACCGCTTGATTGGCCAAAGAATCATCATCAACAATAAGCTCCCAAATTCCGGGCTTGACTTCTTTGCCGCCGATAAGGTCTGCTTTGCCGTCATCAGGATTAATTGAAAAATGTTCCGAATCAACCGCGGCACAAGGGCCGGCAGCAACACAATTGGTTCTATCATAAATAATCTTGAATTTTGCCATTTAGAAAACCACTACTATGGAAACTCACTCCAACAATTTATATTTGTTGGTTTTTATTTGAGCGCTTTCGCGCCCCATTTTTCAAGCTCGGAAATGGCTTTCTTCAAACCCTCGGCTTTCCCAAGGGCTCTGTACTCTATTTTCGGCTTCGAACCCAAAACCAGGTTTTTTTGAATAACTCCTAATTTTTCAAGTTCACTCAAGCGAGTGGATAAAATTCGCGGAGTAATCGGTTCAATCATTTTTAAAAGTGAATTAAATCCTATTCCATGCGGAGTTTTCAGTAAAGCCCGTATAATGGCCAAATTATGCTTTTTAGAGGCAAACACCTGCACCTTCTGAAAATCGTCTTCCACAAAAATCAACTATAAAAAATATACCTACTATACTATGTATACCTACTAGTATTTAAATATCAAGGGCATAAAGTATTGAAGTTGAATCGCGCATTGATTCACCTCAAAAACGTTTCACCTCTGTGGTGGGGGTAATTCATTATGAACTGGAAGATATTCGTAAAAGACGTGGAACCGATTTCGGTTCCAAAAATAAAATCATCTAAACTTGGTTATGCTGCCAAAAAGAACAATTTGAGCGGTTCTTCCACGCTTTTAGCTTACCGGGACAAATAAGTCCCGGTCCCTTTCCTTTTCCTAATTGCTTTTAAGGACTTTCAACAAAGCAATCATTATGGCAATTGAACAAACAATCATTGGAATTGTTCTCACGGTTGCACTTGCAATTATTGTTATTTTCTTTGCACTCAAACTCGGAAAGCAAGCAGTTCTTCTTCTCATAAACAGTTTTTTGGGATTAGTTGTACTTGTTCTGATAAATCTTTTTCCCTTCGTGAATATTGACATCAACATTTTCAGTGTTCTAATAACCGCAATAGGCGGAATTCCGGGAATCATACTCTTGATTTTGCTTTCAGCACTCGGAATTGCATTTTAGTTTAAGAAAATGAGGCGCCTGTCGATCAATGGTTAGGTTTCGAGCTTCCCAGCACCGTTTCTTTTCTCAAAGGAAAGAAAAATCTGTCAAAATAGCAGTATTGGTGGGAAACAGCTCGTGATCCGGGTTCGACTCCCGGCGGGCGCATCAAATAATGATTTTTATTTCCTTGAGGTTTGAAGCTGTTCCACCAACCTCTACTTGAGTAATCTTATTGCCTTTAATTCCAAGGCGAGCAAAAATTTTCGAGGGCTTTCCCATTGAGCGGCCTTGTTCAAAAACCAAATTTTTGGCTTGTTTTTTTGTTATTTTTTTGTGAGCAAAGAGATAGCAAGCAAGTGCGCCTGTAGCAATTCCTGTTGCCGGATCTTCTCGAATTCCAAAAAGTGGCGCAAAATCCCTGCAACTGACTACTAAGCCCTTATTCTGGAGATTAAAAACATGAAATCCAACAATTTTGTGCTTTCTGCTCGCTTTCTTGATTTTTTCAAAATTAGGTTTAAGTGATAACAAGGTTTTCAGATTTCTAACTCCGACAAAAACGTCTCGTTCTCCGGTGGAAACAATTTGGTTCGGCGGATTCGTAAGAATAGTTTTCTCTGAAATATTCAAAGAATCTACAATTTCATTTTTTGGGATTCCAGGAAAAAACTTTGGAAGATTTTGATGCATGAAAACTTTTCCTCCTTTCTCAACTGAAATTTTTAGAACTCCTGCTTTTGTCTCCTGAAAATAGTTTCCTAGACGTATTTTTCGCATTTTGGAAAGAAGGTAAAAAGAAGCAATTGTTGCATGGCCGCACAAATCCACCTCTTTTAACGGAGTGAAAAACCTTAGTTTAAAATCCGCTTTTTTAGATGAACATACAAACGCGGTTTCTGAAAAGCCTACTTTCTTTGCAATTTTTTGCATTTGCTTTGTAGAAAGAGCGTCAGCGTTCAATACCACGCCTGCGGGATTGCCGCCTTTGCGTTGATCAGTGAAAGAATTTAAAGTAAAAACCTTGAACTCAGAAGGCATGAATACTGAAGGGTTAATTACAATTTTAATCCCCTTTGAAAAAAACCAACAAATTTTTTTCAGCTAAGGAAGAAGAAATAATTAACTTTCGTGTGTTCGGAATCCTAACCCTAAAAACTCTTATTCGAGTGATTCGTTACCTACTTTAGTTTTTATGTCACACGACAACTAAACCAAAAACAAAGGGATGGGCAATGCTAACTCGCTTAGAGTAATCCGGAAACCCCTTTTCCATGCAAACCTTTTGGTGCCCGTCCCTTTACACTTATTTTTACTTTCCCATCCCCAAAACGCATTTTAAAACACATTAGAACAATTCTTGTTTATGGATTCAAAACCGGTAATAGAAAACGAAACATGGCAAAAACTAATCAAAAAAAACGAATTATTGCGAGAGGCGGTAATGAATCCTAATACGGATTTTATGACCAAACTCATTTTTGATGCAAAATTCTTGCAAACAAAAAACCTCCAAGAATTAACCCACTGGAGCAACCTAATTGTGAAAATTAAACTCCTTTTAAGCGAAAAAAAAGGGCTCTCTATGAAAGAAATCACCAAGAAACTCAAAGAATCGGAATCCGATGTACAAATAGTGCTTGCCTACTTGAAAGGCATGGCGGAAGTGCTAGAAACAAAAGAAAAATACTCAATAAACGCGAATAACGCATTTTCGAAAATGTTTGTGTGAACTGTGAATCAACCCAATTGAAAATTGCACGAATTTTAGGACAAATGTTTATGCCTCCAAAAAAATGCCCTTCATGTAATAGTTCCAAAATAAAGGTTAATTCCAGCAAAGGAAAAATTACTTTGAAATGTTATCGTTGCGGGTTTGTGAATGAGCGGAAAGAGGAGTAATTTTTTACACAAATTTTAGGACAACTTAACCTTAAATAAACGGAGCAAAGAAATTCTTATTATGAAAATCAATGTACAAAAATCCCAAGAACGAGGAACAGCAGAACATGATTGGTTACATTCACACTTTAGCTTCAGCTTTGCAGAATATTATAATCCTAAAAAAATGGGGTTTGGAACTTTGAGAGTTTTGAATGATGATATAATTGATGCGGGTTCCGGGTTTCCAACGCATCCGCATGATAACATGGAAATTGTAACAATTGTTCTTGAGGGAGCATTGAAGCACAAAGACAGTATGGGGAATGAAGGAATAATTCCGAAAGGAGATGTGCAAAGAATGAGCGCGGGAACAGGAGTTCGACACTCCGAATTCAATGCTTCGCAAACGGAGCAGGCAAAATTATTGCAAATTTGGGTTTATCCGAAAAAACGAAACATCGAACCAAGCTATGAACAAAAAACATTTTTGAAAAAGGAAAGGAAGAACAAATTGCAAATAATTGTTTCAGGGTTTTCCGAGAACGGAGCAATGAAAATGAATCAAGACGGAAAATTTGTTCTTTGCGACCTTGAAAAAGGAAAAAAAGCTTCTTACTCATTAAAATCAACGGAGCAGGGGTTGTATGTTTTTGTAATAAAGGGAAAAATAAAAATTGCAACAACGGAGCTAAGTGAAAGAGATACGGCAGAAATAACCGAAGCGGAAAAAGTTGAATTAAATGCTTTACAAAATTCTGAAATACTTTTTATTGAGATTCCGATGTCACATTAATCAATTTATGTAAAGGCAAAATAGAAATACTTGTTTTAGGAATCATTTTCTATGCCGATAAGAAAACCCCCGGAGCATCGGCCGTCGGTAAAAATCGAACGGCTTGTGCTCGAAAACAGATTTTTTATCAGCAATAATGTTTCTGTGAAGGCACTATCAGATAGAGTTCTTGAAGCGCTACATATTCCAGAAGCATCAGGAAAAAATCAATGTGCAAAATACACAAGAATTGCAGCGGAAAGAGTTTTTGGTTTACATTATTATCCTGCGGATGCAAACGAAGTTGGTAAAAAAAATAAAATAGTTTGGGATATATCGCGCAAGGAAAAAATACCTTCTATTAAACCCGGGCAGATACTGGGAATTTATTTGCCGAAAAGCCCTTTCCTGGATAAAGGGTGGAGATTTACACATACGGCTCTAGTTGTTGGACGACAAGGGAGTGAGTATATTATTGCACATAACATCGGGGGAAAACTGTTAATTGAATTATTATCAAGTGCTATCTCAGAAAATAATGGCAGAGTAATGCAGGTTGTGGAACCAAAATATTTGCCCGGAATAACCCCGGACTATGTTAAAATCGAAGAAAAACAAATACGAGAAATGGCAGAATCTTTGGCAAAAAAAGACGTGAAAGTAAAGCGAAAAGGCAGGCTCCGAAGCCGATCAAAACCCAAAAAACAGTATAATAACTTTAATTTACCCCTCTAATTTAAATTCAGTTACGGAGTTTCCTATTCTAACAAACTACTATTTAGGAGGTAATCACACATGGCAGGTAAACCAGCATTCGGAGGATATACAATAAACTTCGCGGGTCAAAACGACTCAGTGGAGAAAGTATTCGGAAACAAACCGATAGCGCCGAGCGAAATGACAAAGAAAATATGGGCATACGTCAAAAGCAAAGGCCTTTCATCAAAGAAATAAAATTTTTTTTAAAACGCGCCCCTCGGGGCGCGCCCAAATACTTTTTTTAAAAATTGCACGAATTTTAGGACAAAGTTTTTTAAGGCAGGCAAACAATAAGTTGTAAGGATGTCACGACCAACTAGAAGAGGATTTTTCAAAAGAACCGGTGCGGCTGTTGCAGGGTTTGTTGTCGGAACATTCGTGCGCGGAAAAAGAGCCGAAGCTCAAAGCGGAAAAACTGGAGTTTTCAACGAATTTTCAGATTCAAGTAACAGAAGAGGTTTGTTAGGGTTTGGAAGAAAAACGATTATAGTGGATAGTAAAGTAACAAAAGATTTGCTTAGAAAACAACTTGAGCAGGGGAACGTCAAAGACCCGATTTTTTGGACAAACTTTTTCCACGAAAAACAAAAGTATAAAATAGAGCTCCAAAACGAAATTCCTGAAAAGGACAGAGCGTCAGAGGCAACTAAAAAAATAGCTTCGGAGTCACACTCAATGGTTGCGTTTGCAAATGCTATTGAAGCAATCTCGATAAAGCATGAAGTTTCTAGAGACTATGTTCTCAATCTGATCACCACAATTCGCAAATCGCGTAAAGGGCAACAATTTCTTCCAAATGCCAAAAATAATTACGATACACTTTCCTTTGAATTGGTCAAAATAAGAGGAAAAATAGATTCCGCAAAAAAAGATTCAGTTAAAGAAAAATTAAACATAGAATACGAACGGACAGCTAAACTTCGTGCAATTGTAGCTAGCCTCAGCGAAGCCGCCGCAAGATCTCCGGGATCAAGCAGATTTGATAGAGGAAAAATCTAAAACTATTTTTTCAATTCCCTAAGCGCGCGATCAAACGTTCCTGCATTTACAATTGAAAGCGCTTTTGTGTGAGAAAAAGCCATTGCTCTGAGGTAAAGGTATTGAATTCCCCTTTCTTTTCCAAGCGAAAAGTGAGCCCAATACCCAATTCTTTTTCCTATCTCATACGCCTCTATCGGTTCATCATAATTGGAAATTCCTTTTACGCGCTCTTTTACTTTAGGAATCCAATTAAATTCCTTCTGAGTTGGATTTCTTGTTTTTTCCACTACTGCAATATTATTTTGCAACGAATAAAAAGTGTCAATTGCTTCCGCAAAAGGAACATCAATTTCAATAACTCCTAATTGTTGCATCCTGTGAATGGCTTCATGCAATGGAGTTGTGGCAAAATATTGGCTTTTGCTGAAATCTCTTGCCAGGTTTATTTGACCGGTTCTTTCATTTATAACTCCGCCGCCAATATTCCCGTGTTCGCGGATCAACATATAAATTTCCTTTCCCATTTCACGCATTTTCAAATATTCTTCCTCTTTAGTTCTTTCATTACCGGTTAGAGTTGAAACAAGGTTATGGTGGATGCTCTGCGAAACAGGGCTGAATGCTTTTTCGAGTCGTTGAAGAAGCAGTCGTCTTTTCGTTAGAGAAAGATGGGGCGCAAAAAAACTTGCGGCAAAACGAACCTGCTCTTTAATTGCTTTTGTATCATTTTTTGTTAATTTTCCGCCGCTAAGCCTTTCTTCATGTGGAGGAAGAGGTATTTTGAAATACGGTTTTCTTGCTTTCTTCTTCGCTGAATGATTTTTCCATTCAGATGACAAAAAACGTTCTGCCAATTCTTTAGCTTTTTTTGCATCAAAACCCGGAGTAATTTCTCCGGTTAAAATAAAATGCGCGTGAGGAGGAAGTTTTGCCATAACAAAAAAATAAGAAAAAAGGATTATTAAAACGCTGTACACGAATAGAAAGTTTTTACACGAATTTTAGGACATTTTTTCATGTAATCTCCGCGAAAAAGGTTTAAGCAGTATCGCATTTGTATAGGTTTGTGCAAAAAGAAAGTTTTGGAAAGAGAAGGTCCGTATTTCATGCAGTGCTTATGCAGATAGCAATCAGGGTGAAATATTTGTTCCTTTCATGGTTTTTACTCAAACCATTTTTATTCAAAAACATCAGCAAGTACGCACCTAGAAACAATGCGTATAAGGATCCGCCAATAACTTATTTCCAGTCGCTCATGTACAAGGTTGTTATTGTGTTGGTCTGCTTTACAAGGGAAAGCGGTTTGGCAGCAAAAATAGCCTACGCCACGGGTTTGATGCGGCTACTTCACAAAGTGCAGGAGCATCTTGAGAAAAAAATTCTCGAGAATTGCAGGAAAAATATTCCAAAAAACCAAAGAATTCCATTGCCGGAATACGATTGGAAGAAAGGAAATGCCGAAGATTTTTTTGAAAATTGGGTTAAAAATCCGCACCCTGTCGTGCTCAGAGGATTCCTTGATAATTTCATTGACACAAAAGAATGGACGTTTGACAGCCTGCTGAAAAAATACGGGGAAGAAACAGTTTTTCTCACAAAGCCGGAAGTTGACGGTTATTTGGGAAAGTTGAAGGAAGTGAATTCTCCGGGAGTTTATTTGCACAACAGTGAAAGTCTGTTCAGAAAATATCCGGAATTAGCAGAAAAACTGAATTTTGGTTTCATCGAGAAATACATGAAAAAAAAGGCCGGATTTGCACAGATTTTTGTCGGCCGGAAAAAAACAGGTGCGCCGATGCATTGTGCAAACCTCTGGAACTTTTTCTACATGCTCGACGGAAAAAAGAAATGGTATTTTGTAGATCCAAATTACACTTTTTTTGCATACCCTTATTTTATCTTCGGCATTGCATCCGGCTTCACATACTGCCGATACCCGAACGATTATGACAAGAATGTTTATCCCTTGTTCGAATATTGTCCAACATATGAGGTTACCTTGCAAAAAGGGGATTTGCTTCTTAACCCGCCATGGTGGTGGCATGCGGTTGAAAATGTAACAGAAAAATCCGTCGGGGTTGCAAGCAGGTGGTTCGGCGACGGAGTTTTTGGAAAAGATTTGATGATGAACGAAGAAAACTACGAAATCAACAGAATCTTTTCTCTAACATCACAAAAAGGCCCCGCATCCTATTCATACGTCCATGCAAACCTCATAAACCTAAATCCATTGTATAAAAAAGAAGGGGTTACGTTCGGCGAAAAAAGAAGCAGGTACATTGCGTTCCAGCGCGTCGCCTCAAAAGAACCCATACTGGGGTTCAGGCACAAATTGTAAATTACACGAATTTTAGGGCAACAAGATTTTTATGCCACCAAAAAATGCCCCTCTTGTAATAGTTCCAAAATAAAAGTTAATTCCAGTAAAGGAAAAATTACTTTGAAATGTTATCGTTGCGGATTTGTGAATGAGAGAACGGAAAGCACAATAATTTATACAGGCTAAAACGTCTCTTTTGTAATGCCTAGAAGACTTCATCCAAAAACTATGCAAAGAATAGATCGCCTGCTCGCAGAAACCAACCACAGCAATGCTGAGATAGCAAGGCAAACAGCAACCCATTGGCAAACGGTTTTGAAAAGGGCAAAACAAGTTCGCACTGCTAGTCAGAGAAAAAATGCCAGAAACAGTGCTATTGCAAAAGTCGCTCAAAAGCAAGCTTATGGGAAAGGAGCTAACTTTGAACAATTGTTGTTTGAAAAAATAACGGTTAACGGAAAAAAAGTTTTCAGGCGGACGCTTCCGGAAGTTGCTGAGCAAACAAACCTGTCGCACCAAGCTGTTTTTAAAAGATGGAAAAAAGGTCATCTTAAGCAGAGAACCGAGGTGGCAAATGCAGAGGTTGTAACTCGAAGGAGAGCCGAAGTAGCTGCACAGCAAGCAAGCCCGGTTTTGGTAATGGCGATTAGCCTTCTTGTAGGAAGCGGAAATTATTCTGATGCACAAATACTTGTGAGGATGAAAGAATTTGACAACATGCATGGTTATAATAAAATGAAAGTAAATCGAGATGAGTCAAGAAGCAGAGCAGATTATTTGTATTTGTTGAAAATTGCAAAAACGCGCGCGAGGGAACAGAGGAGAATTGTTGAACAACAACTTGCAACTGCAAAAGTAAAAAGCGGAACCAGGGCAAGTAGAAGAAAACCAGAGCCTGTAAGCCAAGGGATAACTAAGAGAACGCCATGGCTTTATCCTGAAGAACGAAGTCCTGAAGGGGAAGGACCATATTATACCTTGGAATTCATTGTTAGGCGAGGCGGAGATCCAAATCTTGCTATACCGCTACTTATGGCAAGAAATTCCAGAATGAATGAAAGAACATTGCTTTCTATAATTGATGAACTCAAAACACACTACTCAAAATATAGAAAATAAAATTGTACGAATTCTAGGAC
>Ga0209542_10020606_pt1 | contig 10425 bp, 8 predicted proteins | sample RifCSPhighO2_01_FD_184028 | JGI IMG/M metagenome (GOLD analysis project Ga0209542, IMG submission 184028) | Soil microbial communities from Rifle, Colorado - Rifle CSP2_plank highO2_0.1 (SPAdes) (version 2) | ecosystem: Environmental > Terrestrial > Deep subsurface > Rock core/Sediment ...
TTGTCTTTAACGCTGTATTGAAGGCCGCCTACGCTTGAAGCAATTGTGGGAATTCCGGAAGCCATTGACTCCAGGGGCACAATACCGAAAGGCTCGTAATATGAAGGAACAACGCAGATGTTTGCGGAATTATAATAGTATTTTACCTTGTCTTGGCTTATTTGTCCGATAAACGACACTTGTTTTTCAACGCCTTTTTGAATAGCAACTTCTTTTAAGCGTTTATATTCTTTTTTGTCGTTGGCGTTTCCTCTTTTGCCAATGCTTCCTCCGACAATCATAAGCCGTATGTCGTCATCCGACGTCGGATTCATTTTTAGGAGCTTGGCAAACGCGGAAATAAGAGTCCCTATGCCTTTTCTCCATTCGAGTCTTCCGATATAGAGTATGATGACTGCGTCCTCATCAAGCTTGAGCATCTGGCGGCAAATTTTTTTATCAAGCGGCTTGAATTTTTTTGGATCAACTCCGGCAGGGATTATTTTAATCTTTGAAGGATTGACGTTATATGATTTCGTCAAATCTTCTTTTTCATACGGACTCTCGGCAATTATTCTATCCGAAAATTTGATTATTTCTTTTTCGGTGGTGATTCTATTCTTGAATTCTTCCGAGTGAATGCTTTGAGGTTCGAAATTTTTTAAAATATTGTAGCGTATAATTCCGAGGGAATGAAATGTTTCAACCGCGGGCACCTGCAAAATATTTTTAAGCCTTGATACTACCCAGCCCCCATCCCAGTAATGGCCGTGCAAGAGGTTGTATGTGGCATTATTTGTTTTTTGCCATGACAGGAGATTTCCAATAAACTCGGGAAGATGGGGCAAAAGCTTGCTTTTTGGGACGTATCTCATGGGCCCCGCGCGCAGGCGGATGACGCGCACTCTTTTGTTTATAGAGACGACGATTTTTTTTCTTTTTCTGTCCGCGCGCGTGAATATATCCACCTCCCAGCCAAGGCGACTTAATGCGCGGCTCAGCTCATTGACATAGACGTTTTGCCCGCCGGCTTCATGCGAGCCCATTGTGGCGAGAGGATCGCTGTGGACCGAGACCATGGCGATTTTTTTATGGTTTTTCATAGTTTTTTTGAAAATTTTTACTATGCGCGCAACATATTGCTACTGCCAGCGCATCAGCCGCGTGGTTTGGTTTCGGAATAGAGGAGAGGCGAAGAATAATTTTTACCATTTGTTGAATCTGGTTTTTGTCCGCCTTTCCATAGCCTGTAATTGATTGTTTTATTTCAAGCGGAGTGTACTCTTGTATGGGGATTTGAAAATGGTTGCATGTGGCGATAACAGCGCCTTTTGCCTGCCCCACATTGAGGGCGCTCGAAACGTTTTTGTAAAAAAAAAGGCTTTCAATGGCCGCGCGAGTCGGCGAATGTTTTTGTATGATATTTTCTACATGTTTTACGATATCTCCCAATCGTTTGGCAAAATTAGTATTTTTTTTAGTAGTAATGCATCCATAGCCCACCACTGAAAGCGAGCGATTACCGTCTATCTCTATTATACCAAATCCTGTATTGGAAAGTCCCGGGTCAATGCCCAGAATAATTTCACGGTTAGATATTCGCATTTGTATAATAGTTATTCACTTCTTCCAATTCCTCGATGTCGGATATGAATTTTTCTATTTTTTCTTTTGTCGCTTGATCCGATACATCCGCGGTATTTTTTGGAATATATTCAATATCCGCGAATGCAACTTGTATTTTTTTCGTTTCAAGGATTTTTTTAAGCCTTTCAAGGCTCCCGACGTCGCACGTTAAGGTGAATGAGTTGTCTATTCTCTCAATGTTTTCAGCGCCTTCATCTATAAGCAAAAGTTCGGTTTCTTCATTAATATCCTTTATCCCTATCATGCCTTTTTTTTCAAATTGCCACAATACGCTGTTGGGCGATCCCAGGCTCCCTCCATACAGCGAGAATATGTGCTTGATGTTCGCGCTGGTGCGATTGCGATTATCTGTAAGGCATTCAATAATAAAAGCAACGCCGCCCGGGCCGAAGCCTTCGTATGCCACCTCTTCTATTTTCTTGTCATCGTTCTCTCCCGTGCCTCGCGCTATAGCCCTGTCAATATTATCTTTTGGCATATTCGCCTGCTTTGCTTTTTCTATTGCCAGTTTGAGCTTGAAGTTCATCTCGGGATCACCGCCGCCCGCGCGAGCCGCTATCGTTATGATATTCGCGTGTTTCGTGAACACCGTGCCCTTTTTCGCGTCAGTCACCGCCTTTTGCCTGTGAATTTTTGCCCACTTGCTGTGTCCGGACATAATAGTGCATTCATATAATAATATTTTTCATGGTAAAAATACTATAACATGGTTTTGAACGCAAATCAATCCATAAAAATATTTTTTGTGGTTGATTTAGTGTTAAAAATTTATTATAATGAACAAAACAAGGGGAGTTGAGTTAAGCTTTTATTACAGCATCCATGAATAGCCAAAAATTCCATACAATACAAAAAATTTTAAAGAAAAATACTTTTTTGCCGTATTTCATCATATTTGAAGTCGCGTTTATTGTTTTTTATTTTTTGCAAAACCAACTGACATTTGCCGACCCCGATTCTTTTTACCATGTAAAAATGGCAATACTTATGAAAGAACAGGGCATCATCAGGGATTTTCCTTGGCTTCAATTTACGGTTCTCAAAAATTATTATACCGACCACCATCTTCTCTATCATATCGCCCTTATTCCCTTTATTTCCATCTTGCCGCCGCTGGTCGGAGCAAAGCTCGCGACAATTATTTTTTCAAGCTCCGCGATCACGGTATTTTATTGGCTCCTGCGAAGGCTTGAAGTGCGCGGCGCGTGGTTTTACGCGTTTGTCTTAATGGTGAGCGCTTCATTTATTTTTCGCATAAATCTCGCCAAGGCGCAGTCGCTCGCATTGATAGCTTTTTTCATTGGATATTATCTTATAGAACAGAAGAAAATATACAGCCTTGCGATTTTTTCTTTTATCTATGTATGGCTGTATGGCGGGTGGCCGCTCATTTTCGTGGTTTTTGGAGTTTACTTCCTTACCGGATTATTATTTCAATTCAAGTCTTTTAAAAAAAATTTGGCAGGCAGGATACGAGAATTTTTTTACGGCACGCATTATTATTTTGACACAAAAGGAATGTTTCAATGGATACAATCACAGCACAAAAGCCTTGCCGCGGTATGTGTCGGGATTGTTGCCGGCCTTGTCATTAATCCATATTTTCCCAAGAATTTATTTTTTTACTGGTATCAGATAATTCATGTCGCGGTTATAAATTATAAGGGAAAAATCGGTGTTGGGGGAGAATGGTATGGATATAATCCCATTGAGCTTATCTCAAGCTCAAGTCTCGCGTTCATCGTGGCAATCGTGGCATGCACGTTTTTTATTCTTGCAATTGGGCGGCAAACAATACGGTCGGCGAGCCTTATGTTTTTAACAGTCACTTTTTTTATTCTTACTATAAAATCAAGAAGAAATGTAGAGTATCTTATTCCCACCATGCTTCTCTTTTCGGGAGTTTCTCTTACCATATTTGCCGATACGGTAAATATAAAAAATTTTTATAGGGAGTTAAAAAGTTTTTTTATGGAGCAAAAAATTCTTTTTATAGCCGCTCTCATCCCGTTATTTCTTATTCCCTACGTTATTGGCCGAGATTATATGGTGGTGAGGGGTATTTATGGCGATGGGCAGAAATTTGATAAATATAAAGGAGCGCTTGAGTGGCTTGAGAGCCATAGCCCGAAAAATTCAATCGTATTTCACAGCGACTGGGATGAGTTTCCAATCCTTTTTTACCATAACACCCATAATTACTATATTGTCGGCCTTGATCCAACCTTTATGTATGACTACGATCAAAATTTGTACAGAAAATGGAAAGACGTTACCACTGGGCAGGAAAAGTCAAACATCTACTCAATTATTAAAAATGATTTTCGGTCAGAGTTTGTTTTTGTATCGCTTGACAGGCACGAGAGTTTTGATAATAACTTGAAAGATAATTTTTTATTTGAGAAAGTGTATCAGGAAGGAAAATTAAAAATTTATAAGGTGCTCTAGTTATTATTATGAAAATACTCATCGTACTCCCGGCATACAATGAAGAAAAGATAATCCGAAAAAATATCATTTTATTGTATTCGTACATGGAGAAAAGTTTTTCTGCGTATGATTGGAGAGTTGTTATTTCAGATAATAATTCAAAGGATGCGACAAAAGATATTGTGTTGGATGAGGCGCGTACGCGCGCGCGCTTGAAGTATTTTTTTGTGGCAGAAAAGGGAAAGGGCATAGCTATCCGCAGGGCATGGGAGGCCTATGACGCCGACATATATTGTTTTATGGACGCGGATCTTTCTACGGACTTGGAGGCGTTGCCCCGTCTCATAGGAGCCATTGAAAAGGATGGATATGATATTTCCTGCGGCTCGCGGACGCATAAAGATTCGCGCGTTGAGCGCTCCGGTATGCGAAAATTTGTTTCTTTTGGCTACAGGATTATGTTGCGCTTTGTATTTCATCTTTCCATAAGCGATGTGCCATGCGGATTTAAGGCAATAAACAATAATATAAAAGACCACATACTTCCGAAGGTTCAAAGCAACGAATGGTTTTTTGACAGCGAACTCATAATTCTTTCGGAAAAATCCGGATATAAGATACAAGAGATTCCCGTTCATTGGAGTGGCCAAGAAGAGGCGGGAAGAGCGAGCAAGGTAAATATTTTTTCATTGAGTTTTGAATATATTAAGAAAGTGCTTGAGCTTCGACAGAGGCTCAAAAAGGGAAAATAAATATGTTTTCGAGAACAGAAGATTTTTTAAGCGTTGTTATCCCCGTATATAATGAGGAGAAGATAGCGCGCGAGTTTTTTGAAAAATTAAAGGGCGAAATACAGCATCTTTGTATTACATACGAAATAATAGCCGTGAATGACGGATCTCATGACCATTCCCATGAAATACTAAAAAGCATTTTAGATATTATTGTTATCCATAATCCGTATAATCTGGGGTATGGAGCATCTTTAAAAAAAGGCCTTAAGGCGGCTCGTGGAAATTGGATTTTAATAATGGATAGCGACGGCACCTATCCCGTAGAGAAAATTTCAGATTTTTTGGAGTACGTCAATGTATATGATATGGTTGTTGGAAACAGAAATCATAAGAGAGACGCTCTGGGCAGAAAGCCGGCAAAATGGATTTTAAAAAAACTTGCCAGTTTTCTCGTAGGGCGTGATATTCCCGACCTCAACTCCGGTATGCGCGTGTTTCGCAGAGACCTTGCTTTAGAATTTTTTGATCTCTATCCTTCGGGATTTTCTTTTACGACCACCATCACTATCGCCTTTTTTGTGAATGACTACACAATACAGTATATCGGCATACCATATTACAAAAGGGTGGGGGACTCCAATATACGTCCATGGCATTTTTTTGATTTTATGGCGCTTGTGATGAAGCTTATCTTATATTTCAAGCCGCTCAAAATGCTTTTTATCCCCATAATTTCCCTTTTTTCTTTGGGTGTAGCTAAGGCTATAAAAGATATTATAACCATACGCTCCATCGGCAACCTCGCGCTCATTCTTATTTTATTTTCTTTTCAGATTCTCACCATGGCGCTTGTTTTAAAGATTATTACTAAGAAGAACCTACAATAAAATATTATGGATAGGTCTGAACGTGAAATCGCGCTTCATAAGATTATTTATAAAGATTATATTGAGAGAAGAAAGAATCCTATTTGCGGGCTTGTCGATCAGTTTTGGTATGGGGAAATGATGCGCGAGATTGTAACGCGTTCAAGAAAAAAAAAAATAAAAATAATAGATCTCGGCGCGGGCACATGCTTATTTTTTGAAACAATAAAAAATAATCCAAATATTGACTACACGGGAGTTGACTCAAGCCAAGAAATGCTCAATTATGCCAACTCAATCTATGGTTCATTTCCCCACTTTCACTCTCTTGTTAAAAATTTAGACGGCGATTTTTCCATACAAGAGCCATATGATGCCTATGTTATGAGAAGTTTGGTGCATCATCTGGATCATAAAGACGAGTTTTTGAAAATGCTTATTTCCCGCATTCCTTCGGGGGCGCTTCTTGTTATTTCTGAACCCAATAGAAATTTTGTAACGCACGCGCTTCGAGAGCTTTTAAAAAAAATAAAAAAAGGGCATTTTGACCAGGATCATTATGACTTAAGCGCCCAATATTTCTTAGAGCATTTTAAGAGAGATGATATATCCCTTTTAGGAATGAAATACTTTGGATATCTTTCTTACCCGTTCAGTTTTCCCTACATTCTTAAGCTCCCGATTCCCGCGTGGTGCATTCGTTTGTTTATCCCCATAGACAGATTTTTTTCAAAATTGCCAATTATCAGACGCTTGTCGTGGCATGTTATTTATATAGCGCAAAAAAAATAAAATGAATTTTATAAAAAAAATATTTAGCGAGCCAATAATCGAGTGGATATTTCTTTTGTGGTTTAGCCTTGTTTATTTTTCATATATCTATTTCCACGGCGCATTTTTTGAGTTCACGGCCTTATTTTTTGTTGGACTCATATTATTTGGCTATGGTTATTTCATATTGGGACGCTATAATTTTTCTCAATATATCGCACGCGTGAAATGGCCGTTGTGGCGTTTTGCCGTTGTCATATACGCAGGAATAATTTTTTTGTCTCTCATCTTTTATTTAAGCGCTCACGCGGTTGGCAGCAGTTCCATCTTTTTTTATTGGTGGATTTTTCTTTCAAAGACAGCGGTTCACATAACAGCAAGAATCGTTTTTTTGGTTTTACTGCTAATTGTAAGCGCGGGACTTGGGAAAAAGATTAGTAAAAAAATTATAGAATTTTCAAGCAATATTTTTGAAGAACTCATCTTTTGTTTTGGGATCGGATTTATGGCAATCAACTACTTTGCATTTTTGGCGGTTGCCATTCATTTGCAATATCAAATATTATTGGCGGCATTAACGCTTGCTATAATAGTATATGTGCGCAATGATATTTTCTATTTTATAAAAAAAATTGTTTATATAGAGATACCGCTCGAGTTTCGCGTATCAAGGAAAATAGAGCACCTTAAAGCCTATGCGATTGTTTTAGCCGTGCTTTTTATCGTTCTTGCTTTTTTGGGGACGTTGCTCGTGATTCCCATAGATTACGATGATTTGGATATTTATTATAGCGTGCCGCTTCTTTATAGCCATTATAATGCCATAATTCCTTTTAATAGCTCTCTTTCCATGTCAGGCGGTATCGCGATGTTTTTTTATTCATACGTAAATACATTGCTGGCGCCGGTATTTGTTTTATCAACCTCTTTTTATTTTTTAATAATGGTTTTATTTTCATTGTGTGTTTTCGTTAAAAATTTTTTTTCAAAATCACTTTCCACCGCTACATTTTTTTTGGCAATGACTCTGCCTATCGGCGTCCATTTTATAATGACTCAAAAGGTAGATTTTATTTTGGCTTTTTATTCTATTCTTTGTATTTTTGCTTTTTTTAAATGGCTTCACTCCAACAATAAAAGATATCTCATATTCTCATCTTCATTCCTCGGATATGCAATTGCCATAAAGCTCACGGGACTCTTTTTACTTTTAACAATGTGCCTTTTTCTTTTGTTTTTAATCGTATGGCGCAAGGGCAAGATTCAAGACGCCTTATTATATATTGCCGTGGCAGTAATATTGTTTTCTCCGCTTGGATTATTAAATATTTATTATTATCAAAATCCTATCGCCCCGCTCACCATCGGCAATTTCCCATATATTCGTTCGGAGAATGTTTTTAATCAAGAGAGGCGAGTACATCTCTATGAAATTTTTTACACGCAATATGCCAAAGAGCGACTTCGGGAGTATACGCACCTTACTCGACAAAATCATATTTATGATTCAAGCGTAAAAAATTTTTTTTGGAAAATATGGAATATTACCATAAACCAAAAAGGATTTTCCCTTACTTATTCAGAGGTAACGCCGTATTTTCTTTCTATTTTGCCGCTTTTTTTGTGGTATTTTATTCGGAAAAAATTTTACCAAGAAAAAAATATATTATATTTATCCATTATTTCTTTTTTATACTTGGCAATATGGCTTGTGCTGGGCAATGAGCGGTCATGGTATGGAATCTCGGGAATATATTTGCTTTTTATTCTTTGTGCAATCACCCTCTTAAACATAAAGAATAAAAAAATATTCATTGCTTGCATTTTTTTAGCCTTTCTTTTTTTTGCGAGAACAGCCTCTTTTTTCGTGTGGATAATATCGCAAGATCACAATGTAACAAAATCGCCAAATGAAATTTCATATAAAAAATTTATTGAAACAGCAGACCTCCCGTTTTATAGCTATCTCAATAAAAAGATTATTCCCAACAATTTAGGAAAAAGAATCCTCATGATAAATGAGTCCAGAAATGCCTTGATTTTTGAGTATGATAAAAATATTATTTCAGATCAGTTTAACATTTTTTGGGGAAAGATTTTGGATGAAGCAAAAACCCCGGAGAGGATAAAAGAAATTTTATTAGAACAGGATGTATCATATATTATTTATTCCAAGCGTGGGGAAGGATATATTGCTTCATTCGCCGGCCAAGAGAGAGACAAGTATCTTCTTTTACGCGACCTTGATGAATTTTATAAATTCAAAGAAAAATTTTTAACAGAGGTATACTGCGAAGATGAATTTTGCATATATAAGATATAGAACCATTCTAGTGCTGTAAAACAATATATAAAAATAAACGTATGGTAATTTGAGGATGTTATTATATTATAGTAAGAATAATCTATGAAAATATTTATCATTATCCCAACATATAACGAGAGGAAGAACATCGAAAGGCTCGTGCGCCAGATATTTTCTCTCGATATAAAAAACCTTTGGATATTAGTGGTTGATGATAATTCTCCGGATGGCACGGGCGTGGCCGTTGAAGCGCTTAAAACAGAGTTTCCTTTTTTAGATATTATTCATAGAGCGACAAAGCTTGGGCTTGGAACAGCGTATGTCGCTGGATTTACAAAAGCATTAAACAACGGAGCCGATTATATTTTTGAGATGGACTCCGACTTTTCGCACAATCCAGCTTATATACCCAAGATCCTTGAAGTAGCTCGTGAATACGATCTTGTTTTGGGATCCAGATATGTCATAGGCGGGGGGGTAAAAAACTGGAATTTTTTCAGAAGGTGCATTAGCAGGTTTGGCAATTTCTACGCTCAAATTATTTTAAGCGTTCCCATTAAAGACCTTACAGGGGGCTTTAAGTGTTATAAAAGAAAGGTTTTAGAGACAATCGATCTGGGAAGCTTAAGCTCCGTTGGATATAATTTTCAGATAGAAACCACATATAAAACTTACAAGCGGGGGTTTCGTATAAAGGAAATACCGATAGTATTTACCGAGAGAGAAGAAGGAAAATCAAAATTTAGCATAATTATAATACTCGAAAGTTTTTGGAAAGTTATAACATTGCGCTTGTTTTCTTAAATATGTTAAAAAACATATCTACAAGAGAATGGAAATTTGTTATTATTTTTTCGGCAATCATAACGACTATTTTAGCATTGCCGTTTTTGTATGCTTATTTTTTCACGCCATCTCATCTATATTATACTGGCCTCCATATGCTTGCGCCGGGAGATTATTCGGTGTATTTTTCTTATATTTCGCAGGCGCAGAATGGGCATTTTCTTTTTCGCGATCTTTTTACAACAGAATCAACTTCTTACAATATTATCAACACGTTTTGGGTTTTCGCGGGAGTTATTGGAAAGATTTTTTCTTTGAGTCCGCAGTGGGCGTTTCAGGTAGCGCGTCTTGCCGCCATACCTTTTTTGGTGCTTACTCTTTATATTTTTTTTAGTTACTATTATCAAAAAGAAAAACACAGAAAATACATTTTAATATTTTCGTGTTTTGCATCAGGCCTTGGAGTTTACTTTTTGCCATTTTTTTCTATGGCGCCCAAAATACAATCGGATCGCGTGACGCTGCCTCCCGACGTTTGGGTCTCGGAGTCAAACATATTTTTAAGTATGCTCCATTCTGGCCATATGGTCTTTTCTTTGGCGTTCACGATAATAATATTTTTTTTAAGCATTCTGTTTATAGAAAAAAAGAATTATATGTTGAGCGCGTGTTCGGGGATTTTTGCATTAGCGCTTTTTAGTTTTCATCCATTTCAGTCGCCGGTCATATTCGGGGCGCTGATATTTTTCGCGCTGTACGAAAGCATTAAAAATAGAAAAATTGATATTTCGTATATTGTCCATATTTTTTTAACTTTCCTTATCTCGTCGCCAATGATTGCATATTATGTTTTTATGTTAAAGTTTGATCCCATTACCCAAGGGAGGGCGATTCAAAACATTAACCT
>Ga0209542_10020609_pt1 | contig 10424 bp, 10 predicted proteins | sample RifCSPhighO2_01_FD_184028 | JGI IMG/M metagenome (GOLD analysis project Ga0209542, IMG submission 184028) | Soil microbial communities from Rifle, Colorado - Rifle CSP2_plank highO2_0.1 (SPAdes) (version 2) | ecosystem: Environmental > Terrestrial > Deep subsurface > Rock core/Sediment ...
GCCACAGTGATGCATCCCCTTCCCCGCGTCGGTGAAATTACGACAGATGTCGATGCGCTTCCGAATGCGGCGTACTTCCGCGAGGCCGGTAACGGTGTACCGGTGCGGATGGCGCTGCTGGCGATGTTGCTAGGGAAAACCTAATTTTTCCTACCAAGAATCATTCCAAACAAACAACCCAATAAGAAATAAATAGATAATGTTAGTAAGAACGATGATAATAATCCAGCCTTCAAGGATTCATTAAGGAAAGCCCAGTCTAAATTAAGCAAAGCGAATGACCTCCCAATACCTGCCTCCTTCGAGACGGTAAAAAAATAGTCACAATTGGCGCAGCCTCTATTTGCGAATGCAAGAATAACCGCGACAAATATGGTTTTACTAATTAAAATAAGACCCCCGATCGACCCTCCTTTCAGCCAGGTTGTGCCAAAATTTTCAAACATGATCTAACCATCTGAGTGTATATTTAAAATTAACAATGTCCAATTACTTGAATTTCCCCGGCCTCATCGACTGCCATGTGCATTTTCGTGAGCCGGGACTCACACATAAAGGCGACATGGCCACAGAAGCCGCCGCCGCCAAGGCGGGCGGCGTCCTCACCGTTTGCGATATGCCGAATACAGTTCCGCCGACGCAAACGGTGGTAGCGCTCAAAGATAAAATTGAGCGAGCAAAACGAATTACAAATGTGGATATCCACTTCTTTTTTGGTGCTACAACTATCAATCATCTAAGCCAACTGACCGACCTTTGGACGAATCTCGAGCATGCAAGCGCAAAACGGCGCTGCTGCGGGCTCAAATTGTATCTTGATCACTCAACTGGCAACCAAAAAGCGGATCCAGCGATAGCTGAAGAGGCTTTCAAAATATGCGGAGAGCTTAATATTCCAATCATCGCGCACTGCGAAGATCCTAAAATTAATGAAGAGGCAGCAAATAGGGTAAAAGGAGATGATATTGTTCTCCATTCTCGACTTCGCCCGCCTGAGTCCGAGTCCGAGTCCATCTTTAAATGCATCGATCTTGTTCGGCGTTACGAAACACCTTTTCACGTGGCGCACCTATCCACCGCCGAAGGCGTCAATCTCGTGCGCCAAGCCAAAAAGGAGAAGCTTCCAGTCACGTGTGAAGTTACACCACACCATCTTTTCCTCACAATTGATGATTATCAGAAGCTCGGCACATTAGCCAAAATGAATCCGCCCCTCCGCGAGCAAAGACATTTGGAAGCACTCTGGGAAGGAATCGCTGACGGTACGGTCGATTGCATTGCGACGGACCACGCGCCTCATCTACTAGAAGAGAAGAGGGCAGGGGTGCCGTTGCAGGCACCATCAGGAGTGCCAGGAGTGGAGACAATGCTGCCACTGCTGTTGACCGTTGCAGCTGGTGCATGGCCACATCCACATTCTGATCGTCCGGTCACCTGCAACCTGACCCCGAAGGATATCTTACGGCTTTGTTTCACCAACCCAACCCAAATCTTCCGTCTTGGTGCTGATGATCAACCGCGCATCACCGTTGATCCTTCAATTGAATGGACGATTAAAGGCTCAGATATTCATTCAAGATGCCAGTGGACTCCTTATGAGGGGTGGAAGGTAAAAGGAAAAGTGGTTTAGGAAAGCCGCCCTGCATTGCTGCAGGACGGCGGGCACAGTCGGTTATCATTTTATTTTCGGCCGTCTTTCTTTTGCGTACTTCCAAACGTCGCTTGTTCCCAAGAAGAACAGAAAAAACGTTAGGAAAGCTATCAGATACACTTGAGGAGACGAATAACTATTAAACATCAATTTCCCTAGGATGTGACAAGACGCAAGCAACATTGCGTCGAGGGACGTCGCCCAGTAATCCGTCATAAGGTGTCTGGCTATCACAAACAACGTGCCACCCCAAAGTGAGGCCGAAAGAATTGCCAAAATGGCTTGCTCCCAAAGAGTTGAATCAGCAATTATCGACATTGTCCTCCTTTCAAACCCATGGTGGAGAAAGAACTGTGCGCGCAGAAGTTATAACATTGCTTTTCTAAGTCAATATTCTTTCCTTAACTTCTTCCAAATCTTTGCAAACAATCTGTGCGCCGCCGTCTGCGCCTACAGGAGTGTCTTTTCCCCAAAGTAAACAACTTGTCATGCCGGCGGCGTTGGCAGCGGCAATGTCGAATGGCATGTCGCCGATGTAGATACAATTAACGGGATTCACCTGAAGATTTTTAGCAGCGATCAAGAGTCCGCTCGGGTGAGGTTTCCCCTGTTCCATCTCATTGGCAGTGACGATGACTTCAAAATATTTAGATAAATTTAGACGTGCATCTGTTGCTTCCACGTAAGGACGCCAGGAGCCGGTTATAAGCCCAAGAGGGGCCTTTTTTTTGGCGCTTCGCAAAGTTTGCTCTGCACCTTGTATCCATTTAACCTCCTCACGAAGGATTTCACAGTATTTTTGATCTCGTTGAGCTCGGAATTTTTGCACAGTTGGGGCATCCACAACCCCTTGCTCAGCAAGCGCCTCGATGAGAGGTTGGGAGGTCACGTAAATTTTGGACATGAAGTCATCGACATTCATTTTAATTCCGAATTCTTGAAGCGTTTCCAAATAAGCGCGTTGCCACAAGGGAATGGTCTCGATGATTGTTCCATCAAGGTCGAAGAAGACTGCATCGTATTTCATACGAGTATTATGTATAAAGTATTATGTATCTTCGTACCACGCTTAATACGTAATACATAATACTTAATACTTCTAAACTTCGACTATAACAGGGATGACCATAGGTTCCCTATCTAGTTTTCGATCGAAGTATCGATACAACGCGCCGGTCACGGCGCGTTTGAATGCCTTACGCTCTTTCTCACCGCGATCAAGCGCTTCGGTGTACGCCTTTTTCGAGGCTTGAATGACTTCGCCGGTAATCATGACCTGCTCCGATCCGTAGATTAATCCGCGGGTGATAACCTCAGGGTCGCCCACAAGACGTTTGCTGTCGGAATAAGCGCGGAAGAGCACAATGATCACACCGTTATTGCTCATAATCTTCCGGTCGTCCATCACGCGCTGGCCTTCGCCGGCAGTGCCGCCGCGGCCATCGATGATGACATCGTTATAGGTAAGCTTCTGCTTACTCTTGCGGGCGTTTCCTTGTTCATCGAACTCTAAGATTTCACCATTTCCGAGCGAATGAATCTGGTTCTCGGCGTAGCCGAGATCAACGGCGATCTGTGCGTGCGCGGCGCGCATCGCGGGTTCGCCGTGTTCCGGAATAATGTGTCGAGCCTTTACAAGACGGTGCATTAACATAATGTCGTTCCGATTTCCGTGACCAGTCACATGGAGCGCCAACTCTTGATTAGTTTTCACAATGGCGCCGAGTGTGTGGAGATTATTAATAACTTTCGCAACGGCGCGTTCGTTACCAATAATCGGGTTACTGCTGAGAATAACAGTGTCACCCCTCTTGATACTGATATGGCGGTGAGTGCCGAGCCCCACGCGAGCCAGACCAGCGCGCTCCTCGCCTTGGCTGCCTGTTGTAATAATTAGAACTTCATTATCTGGCAACTTTTCCATCCCGGGACCGACTTTACGAATCAGACCGCGTGGCGCCTTCAGATACCCAAGGTTCTGAGCGATCTCAATATTCGTTTCCATACTCCGACCGGAGATAAAAACTTTGCGGTGGAACGTATTTGCGTGCTCCGTCGCCTGTTGAATTCGGTTGAGCAGCGAACTGAATGTCGACACAATGATGCGACCTTTAGCGTCACGAATCAAATTATAAAGCGTTTGTGAAACTTCACTTTCACTCAGCGAGTTGCCGGGCTTCGCAGCATTGGTGGAGTCTGCGATAATGGCGAGTACTCCTTTCTTGCCGAGCTCAGCTAAGCGTTGAAAGTCCGCGGGCTCTTCATTTTTCGGCGTGAAATCAAATTTAAAATCGCCTGTGTGCAGGAGCGTGCCGTTCGGAGTGTGCAGCGCAATCGCCGCACTATCCGGAATACTATGTGTGACCTTCAAAAATTCCACTTCGGTCTGGCCAAAGCGAATACGTTGGCCGTACTGCACAACGTTCAATTTGGATTTTCCGGCTAACTTATCTTCTTCAAGACGTTTTTTCACCATTGCCATGGTTAATTTGGTGCCATAACAAGGCGGGAAGTGCAGCCCCTGCATTAAATGCTGGACGGCGCCGATGTGGTCTAAGTGACCGTGCGTAAAAAGCACGGCGCGGATGCGATTTTCCTTTCCCTTGAGAGAAGATAGATCGGGAATCAGATAATCGATACCGAGCATATCTTCGTCTGGAAATTGCAGACCAAGATCAATAATGAAAATGTCTGCGCCGACTTCTACAACGAAGCAGTTACGCCCGATTTGTTCGAAGCCACCAAGAGGATAAACACGGAGACTGCCTTTGCGTGGATTTTTTTGGTCACGTCGTTGTGGACGTGTTTGTGGTGGTCGATTCCCCGGAGGCGGGATAGGCCGTCCAGTTTGACCAATGGAAGGAGCCCCGCTGGGCGGCGGAATAGTTACCTGATCTGGTGTTGGATTCAACGTTCTAATAGGAATGAATGTCTTCAGCGTACTCGCATCCCCAAGCATAAGCAAGGATATGAATGAGTAACATACTGTTTATTGGCTTTAAATAAACAAATTTTTACAAAAATTTTTTGCTGCCCAAGGCATTTTTTGCGTAAATGTCAGTGAGTGAATCTCTCATATCCGACGATTGCGCCTGCGCAACACTCCCTGGTACTCTGACTACCGTTATGGACATCGCGGTCTACACGGGGAAAACGCGCGCGCTCGAAGACACGCTGCTTGCCGCAGAGTCTTTTGAAATGGCCGCTGAGCGCGGGTTCTTATTACTTCAGATTGATGCGGATGGCGCCGCCGCCCGCACGTTCCGCCGTGAAGCACTTACACTTGTGCAACATGTGCTTGGTGAAACTGAAGGTACGACGAGCGAACGCGTAGATAGTGCTCTTAAAGAATTGAATGGTCTTATTAAGGGCATGATTCTGTCCAAATCTCTGAGCGATGTGCACGCCCTTGTGGCGGTGCTGGACGAAGATAGCGTTATGCATGTTTCTCACGCCGGCCGGGCGGAGGCGTACGTCATTCGTGGCAATGCTGCGAGTCAAATTACCGAATACAGCCGGGGGAAGCCCTCCCCTACCTTCATTCACATTGCCAGTGGTCAGCTCGAACCGGGCGACACGGTAGTGTTAAGCACACAACGCCTTTTGCGCACGTTCACGCCGGCTCAGTTAGCGCATCTTGCCCCTAAATCAGACCTACTTGTCGGCGAAATAAAGGATGGACTGGAAGCAGATGGCGAACAGGCGGCGCTTGTCGCCATTCATCTCGCAGGCAAGGCGCCAGCCGCCGCGCCAGAGCGTCGTAAGACGCGCGCGGCGGCTTCGAGTAATCCACTCGCGTCGATCATGCCCGCCATGAGCGGCGCGCTGAAACAGCTGACCGATCAAGGTCAGCAGTTCATGAAGCGTCCAACCTCTTCGCGCTCACGCTCGTCAAAATCTTCTAGCATTTCGCAGCAAGTCAGTAAGTTTATGAATAATCTGTGGAAGGATTTACGGAATCCCGCGCGCAAGAAGCGTGCCCACCTCCTTCTTATTGCCGGTGTATTGGCCTTATTCCTCATCGTTTGGACCGTGGCCAACTTGTCTTCCTTCCAACAGCGGAGCCAAGCCAAGGCGCAGTTAAATCAGCTTATTGAACAGGCAAATGAAGACATTCGAACCGCCGAAACACGGCGCATCGCCGGAGACTTTGATTCCTCCAATGCAATTTTGGAGCGCGCCGAGGAAAGCGCCCGCCAAATCATTGCGCACGAAAGCGGACTGTACCGCAGTGACGCGCTTGTTCAGCTCGACCGGATTCGCGCCAAGCGCGAGGAAATCAATAACGTCACGCGGTTATCCCCCATCGACATGGTCAACATTGCAACTAAAAAGCCAACGGTCGACACAGTCAGCTTCATCGGATTAGGTGATGAAGAATTTATTGTCTATGACAAACAAGATCTCTATCGTGTTCTGCATAATACCGTGGAAGATCCTGATCGTCTTTCCGAGGAAGAGCTCATTCTTCTCGGCGCCAACTTCCCACGCTTCCAAACAAGAGCATTCCAAGTCACCGGGAATAGCATTATCGAACTTATCAATGGGCAGCCAACTATCATGAAGACAGAAGATCCAGCTGGTTGGATCGCGGGTAAGGCAATGGAAACGTATCTGAGATACTTATACGTTCTTTCACCAGAGAATAATCAAATCTATAAATATGAGCGTCTGAGCAATCGCTACGGCGCGCCGGCTGGCTATAATGTTAACGGCGAGTTGGAAGATGCGCTTGATTTTGCGATTGATGGTGACGTATATATATTAAAAGAGAATGGAGTCGTACAAAAACTTCTGCGCGGTGAAGTGCAACCGTTTGCCATTCGCCATCTCCCCAAGGATGTTTTGAACAATGCGACCAAGATCTACAAAGCTCCTGAAGGCCATCTCTACTTCTTAGATCCCGAGAATGCGCGCATCGTCGTGGCAACGGATGGTGGAGCGGCGGGTGAAGCCGCCTATGTTCGCCAATTTATTTTGGAGGACGAGAAGATCGAAGAGCTGAAAGATATTTGGGTTGATGATGCTGAGTCCAATTTGTATGTCTTAGACAAGAAGAGGCTGTACAAAATTGCATTACGGTGAATTTTCAATAATCAATGTACAATTTTCAAATGGTATTCATTGTAAATTGAAAATTGTGAATTGATAATTCAATCAATGAATTCAGAAAAAAGAGTGTTAGTCTTCGGCACATTTGATTGTCTTCATCCTGGCCATGAGTATTTACTCCGCGAGGCAGCAAAACGTGGCTCCCTCTTTGTGATTGTCGCTCGTAACAAGAACGTAGAACGCATTAAAGGGCATGCGCCGATTCAATCTGAAGTAGAGCGATTGCAAGGTGTACAACGAGTCGCACCAGAGGCTGACGTTCGTTTAGGCAGCACACAAGACTTCTTAGAACCTGTTCGAGCCATCGAACCGAACCTCATTCTTTTAGGGTATGACCAACAATTACCGCCAGGAGTATCTGATACTGATCTCCCCTACCCCACCGAGAGATTGGCCGCTTTTGAGCCGGAGAAGTACAAAAGCAGCTTCCTGTAGCAGTGGCATTTCGAGGGCATTTCCGCTATAATGACCGGAATACTCTTTTTTAACATGAACACAAAACCATCTCTCCTGAAGCAAGCGTTAGGCGCCTTAGCGGGCGCGGGCGTTGCATTGGCTGTGTACGGGATCTATTCGATCTCCGCTCCTCACATTCAAGCCTACATTCTAACGCCACAATCATGGCTACCAGAACGATCGGAAGAAGATGTAGCCTTTAACTATGAGAATGTTGATCCAGAGGTCGCGAAAAGAATCGTCGCTCGCACGAAAGAAATCATGGCTGCCAATACTGAACCGCAAGATAGTCGTTACATGGACGATGGCCAGGCCATTCGTCGTTACCCTGTGGAAGGGGCGGTTCGAGTGGCTGCTAGGGCGACCTCCTCGGCTGCGTCCAGCGCTCACACAGCTGCCCCAATATCTGAACCACCGAGCCAAGAAGAGGTCCAAAATCGTTGGGACAATTTGCAGCCGGAAGGGGGTACGCCAATGGTGAATGAACCAACTCCACAACCTGAAGTTCCGGCATATATTCCTCCGCCTACACCGCCAGTTGTGGCGTCAGTAAGCGAAATGCCGCAAACGCCGCCGAATCTTTCGAGTTCCGGCCTTGGTTTGACTGCGATTCTTGGAGCTGCTTTTGGTGGTGCTCTGGTGAGACGACGAAAAAATTCTAAGCACTAAATCCTAAAAACAAGTTTAGGATTTAGTGCTTGATGCTTTATCATGGATGCCAGTGATAAATCTCATACCAGTCATCTTCGTTTTCATCTTAGGTACAGTATTCGGCAGTTTTGGGAATGTCCTTATCCTTCGTCTTCCGGCGGGAGAAAGTATTTCGGGCAGATCACGCGATAAGCACACTGGAAAAACCCTGCGAGCCTGGGAGCTCATTCCCATCGTCAGTTTTTTGTTTTTACGTGGGCGCTCCCGTTATTCAGGGAAGCGCCTCTCACTTCAATATCCATTGATTGAGGCGGCAAGTGGCATTCTCTTTGTTGTCGCCTGGCTCCGGTTTCCGACCAATCTTGGGATAGCGGCACTTTTTGCGTTAGCACTGTGGCTCCTTCTCCTCATTGCCGTTGTTGATGCATACACGCAAAGCATTCCGGATGCTTTCAATATTCCTCTTTTACTATGCACTCTTTTACTCGCGTTCTTCCGCGATGAATTTTCCTTACTATCATTAGTCATCGGCGTTCTTTTTCTCGGTCTGCAATGGTTGGCAAGCGGTGGACGCTGGGTTGGATCGGGCGATATTTTTTTAATCGCCAGCATTGGCTTACTCATCGGCGACTGGAAGAATATGTTGCTCTGTCTGATGCTTGCTTACGTTATTGGTTCGGTGGTCGCCATCAGTCTGATAGCTGCCAAAAAGAAGTCGCGGCGTGATCCCATCGCCTTTGCGCCGTTTTTAGTTACGGCCACCTACGTCACGCTTCTGTGGGGCGATGTGATCCTCCGGAGAATGTATGGCATATAAAAGAGGGCCTTTGAGCCATCAGGCGGCACAAAGGCCGTTCATCCATCGCCAACCAATAGGTGGCGTCACTCCAAAGGAAAACGCAAATGCGATGGACTTGCTATAATATTATCTATTTCTGTCAAGGAGTCAAGGGGTTTATGGCATACTTACGCTCGATGAAGCCAGTGGCCAGCAATCGGCGCGCCCGTTACGACTACGACATTTTGGAGACAATCGAGGCGGGTATCCTTTTGACCGGGCAAGAGGTGAAATCTTGCCGCCAAGGTCATGCCAATTTGGCCGGCTCGTATGTCTCACTTGTAAGTGGCCGGCCGGTTTTGAAGAATGTCTCAATCTCACCATATGCATACGCTTCGAATTTAGCCGATTACAATCCTGGAAGAGATCGTCCTCTTCTCTTAAAGAAATCAGACATCGCTCGTCTTGAATCCCAAACAGCCGAAAAAGGTGTTAGCCTCATTCCCTTGGAAATTCGGGCGGGTAAAACAATCAAAGTATTATTAGGATTGGGACGTGGTCGGAAGCGTTTTGATAAACGGCAAAAGATTCGGGAACGGGAGGTGAGGCAGAAGTTGAAGAAGGGAGAAGAATACTAGAGTACTAGGATACTTGGGCTTCGATTTGCTTGGGATCATTACTTCTCCTTCTACTATTCAAGTAGTCTAGTAATCAATGTCGCTTCTCCCGCCCCAAATCATCAAGGCCATCGAAGAATTCAGCAAGTTACCCGGTATCGGACCCAAATCAGCTGAACGGCTGACATTCCATCTCCTGCGAAATTCTCAAGCGTCGCCGGAGGCTTTGGGCCAAACACTCCTCGATTTGCGGGTAAAACTTCGGTACTGCAAAGAATGTCACATGGTTACACTCCAGGAAACGTGTTCGATCTGTGCCGATGTGAATCGTGACAAAGAAATCATCCTCGTTGTAGAAAGCCCGCTCGATGTCGTCGCATTTGAGCGAACATCGTACAAAGGTACGTATCACGTGCTCCACGGAGTCATCTCCCCTATCGATGGCATGGGGCCCGAACAATTAAGACTCCGCGAACTGGTGGAACGCTGTCGCAAAGGTGGCATCCAGGAAGTGATCGTCGCAACCAATCCTGACGTGGAAGGTGAAGCAACAGCGAGTTACATCCGGCAGCAACTGCAAGGAATTATTTCGAACATCACGCGCTTAGCGCACGGTCTGCCGATGGGCGCGGACATTGAATTTGCGGATCAAGTGACGCTGAAAGAGGCACTGGCAGGGAGACGGTCGTTGTGATTATCCTTTAGCATTGTTCCATTGCTACATTGTCACATTGTTCGCAAAGCGTCTTACATCTTTAGGATCGCTTGCGAGCAATGAAGCAATGAAACAATATAGCAATGAAGGATTTAATGTCGAAAAGCCCTCATTCCCGTAAACGCCATCCGACTTCGTCCCGCGGACGCGGGACTACGCCGGACGAGAAGTGTTAGTGACGAGGCTTAATGTCGAAATGCTCTTATTCCAGTAAATACCATTGGGATTTTTAGTTCATTCGCCTTCGCAATCACCTCTTCGTCGCGGATCGAACCGCCCGGCTGAATGACCGCGGCGATGCCATGCTTCGCTGCTTCATCGAGTGAATCCGCGAATGGAAAGAACGCATCGCTGGCGAGGATGGAGCCGCGCGCGCGCTCGCCGGCGCGGCGCGCGGCAATGTGTGTGGCATCAACGCGGCTGGTCTGGCCGGCGCCGATGCCA
>Ga0209542_10020611_pt1 | contig 10424 bp, 5 predicted proteins | sample RifCSPhighO2_01_FD_184028 | JGI IMG/M metagenome (GOLD analysis project Ga0209542, IMG submission 184028) | Soil microbial communities from Rifle, Colorado - Rifle CSP2_plank highO2_0.1 (SPAdes) (version 2) | ecosystem: Environmental > Terrestrial > Deep subsurface > Rock core/Sediment ...
GCGCGAATGTGATTGGTAAAATTGCATGGACAGAAAGCGGCACATCGGCAACAGAAACTATAAAATGGCAAATCCGCTCATCCCCGGATGGGTCAACCTGGAGCAACTGGTGCGGATACGCAGATACCGGCGCAACCTGCGCTGGAACCAACTATTTTGTCAGCGCGAATAATAACGCATTTGTGGCATCTGCCCATCCCTTGCTTTCCGATGCCAATGACCAGTATTTTCAGTATAAATTATTCTTGGCAAGTGGAGGAACGCTGACGCCGACGTTGAGCGATGTAACCGTAACATACGTTATCAACACCGCGCCGGCTATCACCAATGTTACCGCAACCCAAGGCAGTAACGGCGTGGTAACCGTTGGGTACGATCTTGCAGACGGTGAAGAATCATCTGTTACCACTTCTTTGTTCTTCCGTCCGGCATCAGTAACGCTGAACGAGGAATTAACAAGCAGTGATACAACAGCCATCACGGTTTCAAGCGGTACTGATTTTCCAGACGCAGGCACAATTTTAATTGATACCGAACAAATTACCTATACCTCAAAAAGCGGTAATAATTTGCAAGGCACTATTACCCGCGGAGTCAATTCAACAACCGCGGTCGCGCATACCACCAGTACCGGTATGTTTATCAAAGCATCAACCACCGGCGGCCATACCGGAACGGTCTCTCCCGGAACAGGCAAATCTGCTACCTGGACAGCGAAAACAGATTATGACGGATACTATTCCAGCACTGTCATAAAAGTCGTCGCAGACGACGGCATGATTGCAAACCGGTTTGCAAGCGGCAGTGCATCATCATTTAATTTGGATACAAAAAATCCGGCAAGTGTTACATTTTCAGCAAATGCAGGCAAAGCCACAGCAAACCGCGCAGACCTTGTTATATCAGCCACAGATGATAACAGCATGACCATGAATATATCCAATGACAGCGCAGGTACTGCAGACGGAGTAAACGGAACAAGCGGCACCTATGTTACCTACGCGACATCAGCCACAGATTGGGTATTGCAAACAAATCCAGACACTGTGTATATACGAGTGAAAGACGCCAAAGGCAATACCGCGACCACAGTGTCAGCGGTAACACCAGCAATTCCGGCAAGCGTTGCGATTACCGAAACATCAACTGGTATACCAATAATCTATCGCTTGTTTTTTTCTTGGGGAGTGATTGCAACACCGTCAGATGGGTTTGGCTCATACACAGTGTATCGCAAACAAACCAGCGGAGGCACGTATTCGCTTATTGGAACAGTCACAGATATCAATAAAAATTATTACAATGACACTACCATGAGCGCGAATGTTGGGTATACCTATTATGTCGTCGGTGTCAGCACCAACGGAAATGTGAGTCAACGATCTTCCGAAGTATCGGGCACTGCAAACGGACAGCCAGATACAGATGCTCAAGCTCCGCCAGTCATTACCGCCGGGCCGACAGCGACAGTAGATAAAACAACAGTTACCATTGTGTGGACAACAGATAAAGCAAGCGACAGTAATGTGGATTACAGCACCAATACCGCGTTTAATATCACCAAAGGCGTGCCAACTGTTGATACTGAACATTCGGTAGAAATCAGTGGGCTTTCTGCAACAACTGCATATAAATATCGTATCAGAAGTAAAGACGCGACTGGCAACGAAGTAACAGACAGTAACAGTGGTGCAGGATATACATTTACCACTGGAGTTGCGGCATCCACTGGTGGGAATTTGGGGATTATCTTGCTTGCGCCGGATACGGTCGCGCCGAATATTTTGGTGTTTGAAGTGACAGAAGTATCGTCCACAATAGCGAAAATTAATATCCGGACAGATGAACAGTCAACAGCTGAAGTTTCCTATGGGCTTGAGCCGGGGAAATTAGATAGTACAGAATCTGGTTTAACAAAACTGAATACAGCTCATAGCGTTACGCTTTCAAACTTGAAACCAGAAACAACGTATTTTGCGCGAGCACAAGTTAAAGATAGTGGCAATAATAGCAGAAAGAGCGAGGTGAAACAGTTTAAGACAACATCCGTTGTAGAGACGGGGTTAATCCCGTCTCTACCAGAGAGCAAAGAAAAAGTGCGTGGAGAGACGCCCCGTCCGGATGTCTCCGAAGAGGACAAAAAACAGGAAACACAACAAGACCAGGTGCCTGATACCAGGCCGCAAACACCTGAAGTGGAAACAAAAACAGTGGAGTTAAAGTTGGAAGTGCCAGTCGCAAAGACAGATATTGTTGACCGCCTTTCGCAGGATTTTCAGGAAGTAATTAAAAATATTACATTAGGTACGCTTAAAGAGGACTCAAGTTCATTAGCCCAATTTATCTCTTCGGCTTCACAAGAATTGCCTGCGCCACAAATAGTCGAAGGTCTGCCGATTGTTGATATTACCTCAACAACCGCAACGTTTGAGTGGAAAACAGATAAACCGTCAAATAGTTTAGTTGGCATTGTGCCATCTGGTCTGTATAAATCAAGCGCAGTGGAACCGTATATTATAGAGGTTGGTAATTCACGGGATTTGAGTACAGATCATCGGGTATCAGTTACAGAGTTGCGTCCAGCAACCAGCTATCATTATCAAATCCGCTCTCAAGGGTCGCTGGGGCCGGTGGCAAAAAGCCGTGATTATGAATTTAAAACATTTTCAGAAAAATTAGATATTATTGTTGCAGAGGTGCTGGATATCTTACCAACACGGGCAAAAGTATATTGGAGAACAACAACAGACGCAGATAGCCAAGTAGAGTATACGCCGCTGAATGAGAATGGAGAGCCGATTATTAAAGAAAAAGGGACACAAGGGAAAACAGATACATCAGTGGAGCATACTGTAGGAGTGCAAAATCTTATGCCCGGGAGAAAATATCTTTTACGGGTTATCAGCAGAGACAAATCAGGCCAGACAGTGGATCGGTATTTACAACCAATCACAACTTCATCAGATAGCCAAAAACCGCAAGTGAGCCAAATATCATCAGAGTCAACCCTGTATCCTGGAGTTACTCCAAAAGTTCAGACATTGATTGTGTGGAAAACGAATGAGCAATCAAACAGCCAAGTGATGTACTGGCCTGGGTTGAAAGAGCCGCAAAAAGAGGAAGAAAAAATGAGAACACCAGTGAGTAATGAATACACAGTGAATCATGTGATTGTGGTGACAAACCTTATTCCTGGGAATGTATATCAGTATCGCGTGAAAAGTGTGGATGAGAGTGGGAATGCGACACTGTCAGATGCCTACACCATGCTTGCGCCGCTGAATTCCGAAAGCGTGATAGATGTGATAACAAAGAATTTTTCAGATATTTTTGGGTGGTTGAGAAAGAGGTAACCACATAATATAGCCACGGATAAACACCACCCCGTCCGCCCTTCGGGCGTCCACCCCTCCTCCGAGAGGAGGGGATACGGCGACGTTTCCCCCTCCTTACGAAGGAGAGGGAAGGGGTGAGGTTCCCCTTTTGTGAGTAAACTATGTCTTTGAAACGATATACTGTTGCATTACTTATTGGAACACTCGTGATGTGGATTGCATGGAGCGGGGTTTTGGTATTTATTGATCCGTTTGCATCTGGTATGTTTGGTGTTGTATTATTTTACGCGACATTGGTATGCGGGTTAGTCGGCACGTTTGCGATGATTGGATTAGGGTACCACGCAATCCGCACGCGTGGCGCGTTGGGTGAGCATGACGTGGTAGTTTCGTTTCGCCATGCAGTGTGGTATGCCTTGGTTGTAAACTTCGCTCTCTATTTGCAGGCGCATGGGCTTTTCCCATGGACAAATATCTTGCTGTTTATTTTTTTGTTCGCTATGATAGAGCTTCTGTTGTTGTCGCGTTCCCGATGAGGTTGTAGTTGGTAGTGAGTAGTTTGTAGGGTAGGGGATAACAATAGTAGAGTTATGAAACAAGAGTTTTTGGTGCTTAAAAAAGAAGCACAGGGAGCATTTAATGCAATCAAACAGGGCGATGCAACCGCGCGGGAAGCGTGGCGGACTTTGTATATGGGAAGAAAAGGGAAAACAGCCCAACTCATGAAACAGTTAGGCACTCTTTCAGCGCAAGAAAAAAAAGAAGTTGGCCCCATTGCGAATAGCGTGAAACAGGAATTACTGAATTTATTGAAAGAGGGCACAGCGCGCAAAGAGAGTAGCCGGATTGATATGTCATTGCCCGGGAGTATTCCCCAGCCAGGGCATGAACATCCATTATATCAGGTATTGGATCGTGTGATTTCTGTTTTTTTAGGTATGGGATTTGATGTGGTAGAAGGTCCTGAAGTTGAACTTTCGCAGTATAATTTTGACGCGCTCAATATCCCAAAAGATCATCCTGCCCGAGATATGTGGGACACGTTTTATGTGCGTCATGGTAAAGAAGAATCAGGAGTATTATTGCGCACTCATACGTCTCCTGTACAGATTCGGGCAATGGAGCATCGTACTCCGCCGGTACGGCTGATTGTGCCTGGAAGAGTGTTTCGCCATGAAGCAACTGATGCAACGCATGGGAGTAATTTTTTTCAATTAGAGGGATTGGTGATAGATCGCGGGATACGAGTAACTGATTTAATGGGGTGTTTAGAGGCCGCTATGAAAGGGCTCTATGGAGACGATACTCATGTAAGGTTAAGGCCGAGTTATTTCCCGTTTGTTGAGCCCGGGTTTGAAGTTGATGTAAGCTGTATGATATGCGGAGGGGATACAGGGCATGGGTGTTCGGTGTGCAAGGGTACTGGTTGGGTGGAGATGTTAGGCGCAGGTATGGTGCATCCGGTAGTGTTGAAAAATATGAAAGTTGATTCACGGAAATATTCCGGATTTGCGTTTGGCATGGGTATTGACCGCATGATGATGCTTGCCTATGCTATTCCTGATATTCGACTTGCCTATTCTGGCGATGTTGAGTTTGTGAGGCAATTTTAGTATGAAGATTTCTCTCAATTGGCTTCGTGATTATGTTGACACCACCAAAAGTGCGGAGGACATCGCGCATGATTTTACGTTTGGCGGAATTGAAGTTGAGAATATCGAGTATCTCGGCAAAAATTTAAAAGATATTATTGTAGGTGAAATTATCAAAATGGAACCGCATACCAATGCGGATCGTTTGCGTATCACAACAGTGGCTCTTGGGAAAATTAAACCATTAACCATTGTGTGCGGCGCGTCGAATATTGTTGTTGGCCAAAAAGTACCAGTTGCTTTACCAGGAGCACATCTGCCAAATGGCACTGTGATTAAAGAATCAGCAATCCGCGGAGTTACTTCACAAGGTATGCTGTGTTCTCTCAAAGAATTAGGTTTAGGTGATGACTATGCCGGCATTTATATTCTTCCTTCTGACACAAAAAGAGGTATATCACTGAAATCAGTTCTTGGGATGGATGATACTGTATTTGATTGTTCTATCACACCGAACCGTGCTGATTGTCTGAGTCATATTGGTATGGCCCGGGAAATCGCAGGGCTTGCTCATAATCCCCAGCAAGTTGCCAAGATTGATCAGATTATCCATAAAGAATCGCTTATCGGGTTACAGGGAAAAAATCCAATCACTGACATTCTTGCAGTAGATGTGAAAATACCAAAGTGGTGTCCCCAATACCGCGCTCGTGTCATACGAAATGTTACTATACAACAATCGCCTGACTGGCTTGCGGCTCGTCTGCAGGCAGTAGGGATACGACCGATTAATGTGATTGTTGATTGTACCAATTATGTGATGATGGCATACGGCCAGCCCTTGCATGCGTTTGATCTTAAAAAAATACACCGTGTTTCAGGTATGCATCGCATTGAAGTCAGAAAAGCGCGCAAAGGAGAAAAGATTATTTTGTTGGATGAAAAAGAATATACACTAACTGATGACATAGTAGTCATCGCTGATTCTACCGGTGCGATAGCAGTGGCTGGGGTGATGGGAGGCGCTGAATCAGCAGTAACAGAAAAAACCACTGATATTATAATAGAAAGCGCGCAGTTTGACGGAGTCGCGGTACGTCGCGCAGGCCAGCACATAGGAATGCGCACTGAAGCGCTTACACGATTTGAAAAAGGTATTGATTGGGATATCACAAGTCGCGCGCTTGATCGTGCAAGTCGCATGATTGCGGAACTGGCTGGTGGAGAAATTGCAAAGGGATCCATCACTGTGGCTGATCCAAAGCCAAAAATTCCTTCAATCACATTAAGCCACGAGCAGTTAGATACTTTTTTAGGGATTAAAATCCCTTCAGATCAGGTTGAACGGCTTTTGCTTTCAGACGGATGCGCAGTCAGCCCTGCGCCGAATGGATTTCGAGTTGTCCCGCCTTCGTATCGGCATGATCTTGTGATAGAAGAAGATATTATTGAAGAAGTGGGGCGTTTGTACGGATTCCATCACTTAAAACCGACGCTTCCGATTGGAGCGTTGCGCACGCCTCTCATTGATTCAGTATTTATTCGCAGGAACATCGCGCGAAAAGAAAGTGTTGTATTAGGGTATGATGAACTGATTCATCATGCGTTTTATAGTAAGACCCATGCAACGATGTGTGGCGCTTTGTTGGCACAGCATATTGAAATTGCAAATCCGTTAAGCGAGGATGAAAAATATTTGCGCACATCGCTGATTCCACAGTTGGCAGAGTCATTGGCTTGGGCATTAAAACGGTTTGATGCTGTTTCTCTGTTTGAGTGTGGGGCTGTGTACCGTAAAAGCGCAAAACATGAATTGCCTGATGAAACACGCCATTGGGCCGCGGTTGCGAGCGCAAAAATACACTCGTCTGATATGCTCTTTCAGCAGATGAAAGGCACAGTTGAATATATTGGAGCGCGCATTGCGCAGGTACCATTAGAGTGGGTAGGAGAGAGTGAAAATCAGCGGTGTAGAATAGTGTATGCAAAACGCGTTGTGGCAGAAGTCGGGTTGTATCAGTCAGTGCCAGAATTGAAGATAATGACACCCTTTGCATATGCATGGATTGATCTTGATATATGTGCGGAGAATGAATTGCCACACAAGCATTTTATTGTACCGCCAATCTATCCTGCGATTATTCGTGATATTTCGTTTCGCTTCACTATCGCGCCTGAATTTGCTATACTAAAAGCGATTATAAATAAAATCAGTCCATTGATTGAGAGTGTGGATTATGTGTCTCGATTTGAGAGTGAGGGGAGTGTTACTATTACACTGCGTATTGTGTACCGTTCCTCTGATACCACGCTGACAAGTGAAGAGGTTGCGATGACTGAAGACAGTATCGTATCAATGATAGAAAAGAAATTAAAAGGAAAGATAAAATAAGACCACCCCCTGCCCCTCCTTATAAAGGAGGGGAGGATGGCGACGGTATCCCCTCCTTTATAAGGAGGGGTGTCTGCTGATTCGGTAGGCGGGGCGGTCAACAATATAACAATAACTACTATGTACGAAATAAAAAAAATACCGCAAATACCCTGCGCAACGGTTATAGGGTTATTGAGCGGGAGTGGATTTTTTGTCTGGGCATTGCTTTCAGTGCTTGTTGACTGGGCGCGTGTCGCGCAGGGAGGAATGGGCACGGGACTGGGTATGCCTGGGTATTGGGTTGAAGTAGGGTTTAATATTACTGTGTTTCCGTTGCTTGCTTTGGCGCTTGGTTTTGTTGCCGGATTTTTGATTTCCGGTCTCTATAATATATGGGCAAAGTATATCGGCGGCATTGAGATTGATTTAAAATTGACAAAAGAGAAATAAGGACTTTCGTCAAATATGATATTTGGCGACAGTCCCACATAGGGTATGTTTTGGCGCGTGGTGTTATTAGCCCTTGGGGCTGGTGTGGTATGGAAAGGGGCGACATGGGTTGTGAACGGGTCAACAAAAATGGCTCGTTTTTTTGCTTTTCCCCGGATTATGCTCGGGTTCACGATTATTGCAATCGGCACCTCCTTGCCAGAATTAGGGGTCGGTATTTTTTCAGCATTAGGCGGGGATACGGCGTTAAGTTTAGGTAATATTATTGGAGCAGGATTTTTAAATTTGTGCGTCGTTTTGGGTTTAGCCGCAATCATTAGTCCAGTATCAATCAATCGTTCAACGCTTTTTGGCGAAGCGCCGTTTTTATTTTTAGCAGTAGGATTGCTTTGGGTACTTGGTATTGATGGTGTGATTGATCGGCTTGACGGTATTCTTCTTTTAGTTGCCTATTGCGCTTTTTTTGCTTTGATTGGGATTCAGCTGGGTACCCAACATGTCCATCCGCATATTTTAAACCGTATTCATGAATTTCAAGTGACAGGGAAAACACATTCAGTGATACGCACACTGTGTATGATCATCGGCGGTATGGTGGCATTAGTTATCGGCGCGCGGTTGATTGTTGATTCTGGCATAGCGCTTGCCCAATGGTGGGGTGTGCCGTCGCTTGTGATTGGGCTGACATTAGTGTCGCTTGGCACAGTTGTTCCTGAAATGGTTACTGCTATCGTATCGAGCAGGCGCCATGCGAATGATTTAAATATCGGCAATGTGTTTGGTGGGGTGGTGTTTAATACACTCTGTATTATTGGTATTGTAGGGGTTATTTATCCGATTTCTATTGATAGTACGCTTTTGACGCGAGATATTCCGCTTTTATTGGTAGTAAGTTTTGGTGTGATTGCGTTACTCAAAAGCGGGTCGCGGTTGGTTCGATGGGAAGGATTTTTGTTGATAGCGGTGTATGTGCTATATCTTGTGGCGATGCTGGTTGCTACCCCGGCTGTCCATGTATAGGCGGTATTGTTTTTTATTATAGTTGTGCTAAAATTCGATAATATGGCGCAAGAAAAACGATCAAAAAAATTAGATAAAACCAATGGGTATGGAGCCGAGCAAATCACGGTTTTAGAAGGGTTGGATCCGGTGCGGAAACGGCCAGGCATGTATATTGGCAATACTGCAGAATCAGGGCTTCATCATCTTATTTGGGAAGTGGTTGATAACTCTATAGATGAGGCAATGGCTGGTTTTTGCACAGATGTTACTGTGCGCTTGCTTTCTGATGGCATGGTAGAGGTAACAGATAATGGCCGAGGGATTCCAGTTGATAAACATAAGCAAACAGGGTTATCTGCGTTAGAGACAGTGCTGACAAAATTGCATGCCGGAGGAAAATTTGGTCAAGGCGGCTATAAAGTGTCAGGTGGATTACATGGTGTGGGTGTTTCTGTTGTCAATGCGCTTTCAGTGTACTTAAAGGCGGACATTAAAAGGGAAGGGTTTTTGTGGGCGCAGGAGTACAGCAGGGGAAAACCTAAAGGACCAGTGAAAAAAATTAAAAAGATTCCAATCAATGAGACAGGTACAGCAATAACATTTCAGCCAGATGATACTGTTTTTACAGTAACTGAATTTGATTGGAAAACGATTATAGATCATCTGCGCCAGCAGGCGTATTTAACCAAGGGTATTAAAATAATCGTGAGCGATGAACGAAAAGATATCACAAAATATACATTTTATTTTGAAGGCGGTATTGCGTCATATATCAGACATTTAAATCGTAACTACGACAAAAAACAGGAAACCATTTTTTACGCTGACGCGGGCCAGGAGAATGTTCAAGTTGAAATCGCGTTTCAGTATATTGATGAATACAAAGAATCAGTGTTTACCTTTGCAAACAATATCCACACCACTGAAGGCGGAAGTCATTTAACCGGTTTTAAGTCAGCGCTCACTCGCAACCTTAACACCTACGCGCGGGAAAAAGGAATATTAAAAGAGAAAGATGATAACCTTTCCGCGGAAGACACGCGCGAAGGGTTGACTGCGATTGTAAGCGTTAAAGTGCCTGAACCACAGTTTGAAGGTCAGACAAAAGCTAAACTTGGCAATGCCGAAGTACGCGGCATTGTGGAGTCCATTTTTTCAGAAAAATTGGCAATATGGCTGGAGGAGCATCCACGCGACGCAGAAGTTGTTGTTGGGAAAGTATTACTTGCGGCCCAGGCGCGCAAAGCGGCAAAAGCGGCGCGGGATACGGTTCTGCGCAAAGGCGCGTTAGACGGGTTTGCATTGCCCGGGAAACTTGCTGATTGCTCAACTCGTGATGCCTCTATTTCAGAACTCTATATCGTAGAGGGTGATTCCGCAGGCGGATCGGCAAAGCAGGGACGAGATAGGAATTTTCAGGCGATTCTGCCTTTGCGCGGGAAAATTTTAAATGTAGAGCGCGCGCGGTTAGATAAAATGCTCGCGAACAATGAAGTAAAATCGCTTGTGATTGCGCTGGGAACAAATATTGGCGAGCAATTTACCATTGCTGATTTACGGTATCATAGAATTATTATCATGACAGATGCCGATGTTGACGGCGCTCATATCAGAACCTTGTTGCTTACATTGTTTTATCGCTATTTTCCTGATTTAATTACAGCAGGTCAT
>Ga0209542_10020612_pt1 | contig 10423 bp, 21 predicted proteins | sample RifCSPhighO2_01_FD_184028 | JGI IMG/M metagenome (GOLD analysis project Ga0209542, IMG submission 184028) | Soil microbial communities from Rifle, Colorado - Rifle CSP2_plank highO2_0.1 (SPAdes) (version 2) | ecosystem: Environmental > Terrestrial > Deep subsurface > Rock core/Sediment ...
TTGAATGTGAAGAAATCAAAATTTTGTCTCCATTTTTTTCATAAAGAGCGAGCTGGAGCTGAATGTTTCTTAAAGATTTTCTGATAATCAACCTTGGCTTCCTTGATTTAAGCAGTGATAATCTTTTCTTGTAATCTGTCTTTCCTTCCATTTTCCGACGATAAAATAATCTCTTAATCATTTTTCTTAAAAATACCTTTTTCCTGCAGATAAACTTTAATGTGCCTCTTATTCCTGAAAAATCCGCCTTTTGCTTTGGCCATTAATTCTTTGAACACTGCATTGTCAATATGCTTTTTCTCTTCGATATATCTTAAGAACTTTCTCTGTGTTCTGATCTTAGTAATCCATGCTCTTTTTCTTGAGACTCTTGCTGTACGCTTTCCCTTCCTTGACCCTTGGCCCGCTCTTAAGCCTTTTCTTTTCTGCATTCTTGCCATTCTTGTTCTGACTTTTGATTGATATGGCAATTTTTTTGCCTTGATTGTTTTTTCTCTTATAAGCGACCTTATATCTGATTTTGTGATTGCCTCTTTTATCTCACTTAACTTTTCAGAATCAAACCATATTTTTCCTGCTCCGACTTTCAAAATCTGTGCTGCAATCCTTTTTTGCGTTGTCAGTTTCATTTTTGTTTTGGTGTTGTATATCCAGGAATTTGCTTATCCTGCTTCTGTTGAACATCATTTGCAGTTTCTTTTGCCGAGGCCGTTTCTATCTTCGACTTTTCCTCTTCTTTTTTCTGCCTACCTTTTTCTGCGTCTTTCACTGCTTTTTCCTTTGATTTCTTCTTATCTGTTTCTTTCTTTTTTTTCTCAGACTTTCTTTTTTCTAGAACTTCTTTTGATTTTTTAACAAATTCCTCGATGTTGTTTACATTAAGAACCTTAAGTTTTGATTCTCCAGCTAATTTTAATAATTCTAGCTTTTTTTTAAGACCAAGCTTTGAAGATAATATAATTGATTGCTTGGCATTAGCCAAATCTTTAGCATTTGTAACGACGATTACATTTGGCTTCCTATTTTTTCTGGATGATCTGAAACCTTGTGAAGGCTTTTTTCTTTTACCTGCCTTATTCAGCCTTAATTTTGAATGAATACCGCGCGGCCTTTTCCATTTTTGCTCAAGTTTTTTCTTGCTTATTCCCTGCCTTATGAATTTTCTTTTCATCTTAATTCCTTTCCTGATTTTGAAACTATGTAGCATCCATCCTGGAAGATGCGCTTGTCAAACCCCGGTCTGCGTGTTGCTAATTCTATATTTGCTGCTGTCTGCCCTACTTTTTCTCTATCAAATCCTGAAACAGTAATACTCTCTCCTTCTATTTTTACATCCACCCCTGAAAATATTCTGGCCCTTCTTGGTATTTTTTCTCCCATAAAATTATTTATCATAACCTTATTCTTTTCAACAACTACGGTCATTGGAAAATGCCCTGAGCAAATCTTCAACCTATAATCAAATCCGCTTTTTACTCCTGCAAAAAGATTTTTTATATGGGCTGAGTAGGTACCTATCATTGTCTTTTCTTTCTTAGTAGCATTTTTTCCAAGTAGCATTATTTTATTGCCCTGTTTAGAAAATTCAAGTTTTGGATAATTAAAGGTTCTGGAGTTTTCTCCTTTTGGCCCATTAACAAATAATTTTTTGCCATCTATCTTGACATCTACTCCTTCAGGGATTTCAATTTCCTTTTTTAATTCTTTAATTCTCATCAATAAACGTAAGCGAGCAGCTTGCCTCCTACCATTTTTAATTTAGCCTCTTCATTTGTCATCATTCCTATTGAAGTAGAAACAATTAGAATACCAAAGTCTTTAGCAGGTAGGTATCTTCTTTCAAATTTTTCAAAACCGTCTTTCTTCACATTGAACCTTGGCTTTATAACACCACATTTATTTACTCTTCCAAGTAAACTTAAATTTAACATCTCCCCGCGAGTTGTTTTTGTAGATTTGTATACTCCTATGTAATTATAATGATTCATTATGTCAAAGATTTTTCTTATGGTTTTTGAAGATGGATATATGTCTACTTCCGTCTTGCCAGTAAGTTCATAGGATTGTATTTTTGACATTGCATTAGCCAAAGTATCGTTCACTGCCATTTTAAGTGTACCTCCTGAAACCTATTTGCGTTGCAATTTCCCTGAAACACTGCCTGCACAATCCTAGATTGTATTTGCTTATGTGCGCGCCATACCTTCCACATCGCTTGCACTTCCTTGAGCCTGAACCAAAGCTTTTTTTATTTGGCCGATTATGCTTCTTGAACTTCGCCAGCTTAGCAGGCTTAGTTTTCAATTGTTTGAACACTTTTGTATAATTTTTAGCTGTCATTTTAATCTTCGATTTTTGTTTTAAATTTATTTTTTAGGAAATCTACTGTCTCCTGCTTTGATATCAGATGCCTCTGAGGGATTTTCCCTTTTCTTGAGATTCGCTTTTTTATCCTAAACCCCCTTCTTTCTAAAGTAACCATAACACCAAACCCGATTATTCCTATGCTCAAATCGTACTTAGCATCTGGAACTTGAAGATATTCTGGAATTCCAAATGAGAATATTCCGTCACCGATCTTTTTTTGACTCAATCTATTTCCTGCAGCTATAAGCATATTTTCAACAAATTTATCCTTATTTTTTCTTAGAGTTACTTTTGCACCGATAGTCATTCCTGGCCTTACCCCCCATGTAGGGATTCTTTTTTTCGTAACTGTTGCCACTGGCTTTTGGTTGGCCAGAGTTTGCAGAAGTTTCATTGCTTTCTCTACTTTGCTTCCAGCCTCCCCCGTACCTATGCTCAACGTAACTTTCTCTATCCTTATTTCTTTCATGCTATTCATTTTTCTAAGAGTGTTATAGCCGGCTTTTCTTTCCCTATCAAAAACACGTAACTCCTTGGAAGATTTATCTTTTTGTCGTCGATTTTCAATGTAACTTGCTTGTTGAAAGGAGCCTCTTCATGAACCTTTTCTATCTTTGCTGTTTTTCCAATATTTTTTCCTTTGACGATATATACGGTGTTGCCTTTCTCAAAACTTATTTTTTCTTTGACTCTATTATTTTCCATAATTAACACATCATCTGCCTTGCCATCATCTTTTTCAATCAATGTGTTGAATCCATTATGGAAATTTAGCTGAAGTTTGCCGCCTTTCAATTTTGTTTTCTTAATTATTTTGAATAGAAAGATATTTGCATCTGACTTGCTTATCTCTTTAAATACCAGCTTGCCCTTCTTGTTCAAGAGTATCCTGTATGAATTGTCTGCTAATTCCACGATGTCAAACAAGCCTGCCTGTAATTTAAGATTGTTTGCAGGTTTTTTATTGATTAATACTTTTTTCTGGTTTATTACGTGTTTTGCCTCTCTTGCGTTTTTAACCTGTGAGAGCAGTTTAAGCACTAGCCCTATCGGCATAGAGTTTTCTAGTTTGTGCGGTCCTGGATTCGGCCTGATAACATAAACATTCTCCTTTCTCCTTATCGGCCATGATTTTGGAGCTGCAATAGATTTAAGATGATGCTTTGACATTTTTCCCCTGCAGTACTAACTGCCTTTTTTTATCCTCTAAATTCAAATTTGTTATTATCAAGTTTGATGGATGCAATGGATAGAAAACTTTTGCACCGTCTCTCTTAACTATCTGTGCCCCCTCGACATAAACTCTTGTTTTCTTCAAAAAAACTTTTTCAATTTTCCCGATGTGGCTCTTGAAATTCCCCCTTACAATCTTTACTGTATCTCCTTTTCTCAACGGGATGTTTCTTGTCCCATGTTTCTTGATAAGGTCTTTTGTTAGATGTGTTGACATAAAACTGCGCTTGACATGCAATGGAGCATTGAAAATGTACTTCCTCTGCTTTCTCTTCTGCTTGCTTGACTTCCAACAAGTTGAAAATTTCCTTTTCATTTTACACCACTATCGAGGCTATTTTAGCCACTCCCGGCCATCGCTCAACTGCTTCTTTTGCAACTGGACCTTTTATGAATGTTCCTTTTGGATTTCCTTTTTCATCCTTCAAAACAACGGCTGCATTGCTCTCGAACTTTATCCTTGTTCCATCATGCCTTCGATATTCTTTCTTTTGCCTGACAATTATTGCATAGACGGTTTGCTTCCTCATTGATGGGATACCTGTTTTGACGACGGCAGTAACAAAATCCCCTACACCTGCTGCAGATCTTTTTCCTTTTGATGTCTTGTGACCTTTTACAGAAATTATGTATATTCTTTTAGCCCCTGAATTATCACAAGCTTCCAGTTCCGTATGTATTGGCAATGCCCTTACAATATTTGATTTACTTGCTTTCATTTTCTATTATTATGAAATGTTTTGTTTTGCTTATTGGCCTACATTCCTGTATTACCACTTTGTCCCCTTCCTTTACTTCAATATTTTCAGGGACGTGAGCCAATACTGTGCTGCTCCTTTTTTCATATCTCTCATATTTTTTCAAGTAAAATCTTCTTTCCCATCTTACTTTAGCTGTCTTCTGCATCTTTCTTGATATTACTATGCCTGAAAATACCCTTCCATGCGACACAATTTTTTTAACGAATTTTTTTTTCATTTTAGTTGTTTTTTTATCCTGTCTTCCGGCCTAGCCACAAGAACCTTTCCGTTTATCTCGACAGTTTTTCCTTTAATTTTCATTTTGAATATACACTCTGATTTGATGATTTTTTTCCCGTTGTCCAATGTAAACATATTTTTTGTTTCATCTGCAATTTTTCCTTTTAACCCGATGAGGGATTTGTTCCTTGAATCCACGACGCTTATTTCATTTCCAATGAATTCATACTTCACTAATTTTCTTTGGTTCATTTGATTTTTATTGAATCTGGATTAAACCCCAGCTTTATGAGCTCTTCCTTCACTTGGTTGGCATGATTGCCTTGAAGCTCTATTTTGTTGTCTTTTACAGTCCCCCCGCAAGCAAATTTTGATTTGAGTTTTTTGCCGAGCTCTTTTATATTAATTTCTTTTCTGTTTATGCCCTCGACAATGGTTGCGATTTTTCCAAATTTTTTCTTTATCCTCTTGATATCTATTGTCTGAGTTTCTTTAGTGATACTTTCCCAAACACCTAATTCCTTTGGCAATCCAGTTATTGGATCTATTTCAGGCATATCTTTTCTAATTCACCTCCTTCATGTTGTACTTATGCAGCATTGTATTTATCCTCGCGATTGTTTTTTTAACCGCCCTTATCCTGCCTGGATTTTCCGACGGCGCTCCGGTGGATACTTGTGAGTTATATTTCATCATTTCCTTCTTCAGCTCATCTAGTTTTTTTCCTAGTTCAGCTGGGCTTATCTTTTTCAGATCCTTTTTCTTCATTTTGGTTTTGTTTTTTCTTCTCCTTTGGTTTCTTTACTATTTCTTTTATTATTTCTTTTATTATTTCTTTTTCCTGAATTACTTGTGGTTGAGACTGCTCAACTGAATTTTTGAAAATGATTCTATCTGGAAGTTTTACTGTCTTTGGCATTATGCTGACTGAAATACCTACTGCACCTGATTTTAAATTCGCTGTTGATTCACCCCTTATAACTTCTGTGTCGGATACATGCCCACATTTTTTCAGATACCCGTCGACAAACCTCCATGTTCTGGCTCTTGCACTCGGTATTTTTCCAGAAATCTGTATCTCTGCTCCCAATGCACCTGCATCAATTATTGATTGAAGCGTCTTGTAGCCTATTGATTTGAAACGGGTAGATCCAAATCTTTCCAAGGAATATGCTATTTTTTCTGCAATAGATTGAGCATCAAAAAAAGGATTTTCAACCTCTCCTATTTCTATCTGAGGATTTTCGAGCTGGTATTTATTCTTGAGGATGATTGTTAATTTTTTTATATTCTCTCCCTTCCTTCCGACGACAAGCCCTGGACGAGTTGTATAGATTGTGATCTTATCTCCTAAAGGAGTTTTCTGTATGGTTGTATGACTATAGCCTGTTTTCATGAACTTTTTGGAGACGAACTCACGTATCTTAAACTCCTTCATCTTTTGCGATAATATGTTTCTCTCTATCATTTTTCCTGCTTCTGCACTTTCTTTTCTTTAGGGGATTTTAATTCCTCGAGAACAATTTTAACGTGTGTTCTTTTTGTTTTTCTTCTTCTCTGCCTGCCATAGTGCCAGCTTCTTGGAGCCTGATTAGCGATTATATCTTTAATCTTAAATGGTGCAGTAAGTCCTTTACTCTCTGCATTGGATTCTGCGCTTTTCAGAATATCTAAAATATGCAAGGAAGCTTTTTCCGGATATCTTCCAGCTGCCATCTTGCCTGATCTGTGCCCAACACCATGTAGGTATCTTTTATATGGAACTGCAGATTTTTTCTCCAGTACACGCTCAAGAAAGTTTCTGCCTTGTTCAGAGGTTTTTCCTCTTATAAAATTACATATCTCTACTGAATGCCTGGTTGAGATGGGCAATGACCTCCCCGTCGCTGTTGCTGTCGTTTCTAATTTATCCATTTTACCTTACTGAGACTGCTGCACTTGATTTGGTTGCACCAACTCCTGGTGCTGAGTGCTTTACGCTTTTTCTCGTTAGTGCAAATTCACCTAAGTAGTGCCCCAACATATCTATTTCCACTTTTACTGGAGCGAATAATTTTCCATTATACACCATTATATTTTTACCCACCATTTCAGGAATTATGATTGTGTTTCTCAAATGAGTTTTAACTGGCTTCTGAGAAATTTTCAGTTTCTGCAATAATTTTTTTTGTTCTGGCCTTATGCCGCGTAAGAGAGATCTTCTTTGCCTTGCTGGAAGCAATGCTGCAAATTCCTTAGTGTCCAGATTTCTGAGCTCTTCCAAAGATTTTCCTTTAAAAACAAATTCCTGAATCATCTTTTCCTGCCTGTCTGCCTTGGCCTTAGCATACCTACTTTTCTTCCTGGAGGCGCATTCTTAGGGGCTATACTTGAGCTTCTTCCTCCGAAAGTTGGTCCTCCCCTTCCAGAACCGAACGGATGATCTGTTGCATTCATTGCGCCTGCTGCTGTCCTTGGATATAATTTGTTGCGTGCTTTCATTTTATAATATGAATTTCCAGCTTTGAATATCGGCTTTTCTGTTCTTCCAGAGCCTGCTATTGTTCCTATTGTAGCTCTGCACTCAGGATTGAACTCTTTCCTTTTCTGCGATGGCAGTTTGACAACTATTTTTCCGCTAATCTTTGAAACGATTTTAGCAAAAACCCCTGAAGTCCTTACAATTTTTCCAAGATCCCCGGGCTGATTTTCTATGTTGTAAATAGAAACTCCTTCTGGAATATTTTTTAATGGTAAAGTATTTCCCGGCTTTACTGCTGCCAATATTCCCGATGAAATTTCTTGATTTACCTTTAATCCATCTGGAGCAATAATATATCCTGTTTCATCGTCGTCATACCGTATCTTCGCAAGAGGTGCATAATGCCCTGGACATTTTATTATGTCTTTCACTATCCCGTTTACAATTCCTTTTTTTTCCTTATCATCTAATGGGCGATGTGTTGGCTTTGCAACAAATCTGTGACCTGGAGATCTGTATGTCAAGCTTCCATGTCCTCTTGCCTGCTGTATTATTCGCTTTCCCATTTTACATCAACCCCAACTGTGTTGCAATATCTATTGCTGGATTCTCGTTTGATAATTTAACGTATGCTCTTTTTTCTCCTCTTGGAGTATGAAATGTTGAAACCTTCAGCACTTTAACTTTAAAAAGCTCTTCTATGGCTTTCTTTATTTCCGGCTTCTTGGATTTTATGTGAACCCTAAATAATAATTTGTTCTCTGTTTCCATCAGCCTAACAGCTTTCTCCGTCGTCAATGGGTTCCTGATTATTGTGTAATTATCCATTTTTCTTAATCTTTTCCTCTTTCTTTATTTGATCATTAGTGAAAAGTTTTTCTCTTTCCATCCTATGTATTGCATCTTCCGACCAGATAACTAATCTTCCCGGAACTGCTCCAGGTGCTAAAATTTCTGCATTAAGGTTTTCAACAAGCGCTGTTTCTATTCCCTGCATATTTCTTGAAGCTTTTTCAAGCGAGCATTGATTTGAAAGAACGATTAGAGGTCCTCTTTTTATCCTGTATTTCCTATTTCTTGATTTTCCTTTTCCTGCTCTTATTTTTTTATCACTTATTCTTTCGAGCTCGTCTTTAAATCCTAATTTTAGAAGCAGCTCTTTTACCTGCTTTGTCTTATTTAGTGATTCAAATTTAGACTCTAAAACAATTGGCACCTGCCTCGAAAATCTATGCCGAATAGAAACTAAATCCTTGATTGCCGTTGCTGCGATCGCTGATCTTATTGCCTTTCTCCTTTCTTTCTTATTAATCTTCACTAAAAATGATTTTTCTGGCTTTGGAGGGTGTGCTTTTCTGCCTCCTTTTGTACCTGGAGCAAATGCCCCTTCCCAGCCAAACTGACTGCCTCGCTTCCACATAATTTTTCTGGATACTCTTGAAATCCCTTTGCCGTAGCTCCCCCTATACCTTCTTCTTCTTTTAGATAATTTTGCAGAAGCTCTTTTTCCTGCTTCCTCGAATGCTCCATATTTTTGCCTTGAGCTCTGCCGCAGTGCAGTAACTGCTCTTTTTATGAGATCCTGATTTATCTCTTCATCAAATTGTTCTGGCAAAGAAATTGATTTTAATTCTGTTCCTTGAAGATTGTATAGCTTGGCTGTTGTCATTTTTTCACTGCATCTCTATCGTCATTGGTTTTAATCTTGACCTTACAGGCTCCCTCAATCTGATCAATCTTTTTCTTGAGCCAGGGATAGATCCTTTAAGTAAGATATAATCTGTTTTGACAAATCCATAGCCGTTAAATCCTGATTTTGAATTTATTTCAGCTGGCTTCGAAGAAACTTTTAATAATAATTTATTATAGTCTGTTCTTGTATGAAAGCCCATCTGTCCTGCATGAGCTATCCTGTACATTGTGTGCTGCTGCTGCTTCCATGGGCCTAAAGAGCCAGGTCCTCTTTTTGTTTTCTCTGATTTCTTCTTTCTCAAATTTACTCCAAATCTTTTAACTGGACCTTGAAAACCTTTTCCTTTTGATACTGATTGCACGTCGATAAACTGCCCCTCTTTAAAAATATCTTTAATTTGCACATCTTTTTCCAGAACATTTTTTAGGAAATCCTGTGTTGGGTTTGCAATTTCAATTTCAAATACCTCCGGCTTTTTCTTTATTGATGTTAAACTCGGCTGCGTATAAACCTGCAATGCTACTCTATCAAAATTTTCAGGGATTGTTTTTCCTGTCTTCTTCTTCAGATTTATTCTTCTTGATAATTCTTTTTCCATCTGCTGCGTCGCTGGAACTTCACTCATAACTTTAAATCCGTAATCTGTTTGCTGATAAAAACGAAGAGAAAGAGGCTTTAGTGGAGGGCATTCAATAATGGTTACCTGAACAGAAATGATTTGGCCTTTTGTCATTGAGTTTGTATTATCGCGAATATTTATTTGAGTCATGCCTGTTTTATATCCTGCAAAACCTAATAATTTAGTTCCACTTACTACAGGCCAAGATCTTGTACGAGGATAAATTCTTTTTGCTCGCTTTCTCGGCCAGAACTGCATACTTCCGTGTCTTGGATGATGTCTTTTACTCATCTGATTATTACCGCATCCTTTTCAGGATATGCGATTAATTTTGTAACTTCCCGTTACCTCACTGCTAAGAATAAAGCGATAATTTTTTGCCCTTGAGCTTTTGAGCAACGCCTATTCTTTAGGGTAATTGAAATATCAAATATTGATTTATAAGGCTTTTGGTGAATTATTATTTTGTAGTATCCTGAAATTATTTCATAAGGCGGATTTATCATCGTAAGAACGAAGTCAATTTCATGATAGTTAATTGAGAACAGATGAATTAATTGTGTTTAATCTTGTTATACATGCTTAGTACGATTAGTGCTAAAATTGCTCCAAGAAAATCCATTCCTATATCGAGAAATTCGAAAGTTCTGCCAGGAACAAAATATTGATGTATCTCGTCTGTTAATCCGTAAAGCGTTGTGGAAAAAACCACTAAAAAATTTGAGTTGTTTTTTGAATAATTTGAAGCTCTACTAATTGTCAACGTTAAACCTGCATAAATCAAAATATGTTGCAGATAGGGTCTTACATAAAACCTTTCTGCCAGCGCCGTGCTTGCAGGAATAATTGACTGCGAGGAGAAATAAAAAATTAAAATTAGATAAATATAAACTGGGAGCCAATATTTAAGCTGATATTTCCAAAATGATGCTTTCATGAAACTGGGTAATTAAGAAAAGTTTAAATTCTTATTTCATCTTTTTTGTTATGTCAATATTATGTTTGCATTTTTCACATTGAAAGCGAATTGCATCTATGGACTTCTTCTTTCCTGTCTCCTCGTCGATTCT
>Ga0209542_10020613_pt1 | contig 10423 bp, 10 predicted proteins | sample RifCSPhighO2_01_FD_184028 | JGI IMG/M metagenome (GOLD analysis project Ga0209542, IMG submission 184028) | Soil microbial communities from Rifle, Colorado - Rifle CSP2_plank highO2_0.1 (SPAdes) (version 2) | ecosystem: Environmental > Terrestrial > Deep subsurface > Rock core/Sediment ...
TATCTATCAGAAAAGGGAAGACATCGCTAATTCTGTCAAGAAAGAGCTTGCGCAGTTGACTAATCCTAAAGAAATAAAAGGTAGTTTGGCAGATGCATTGAAACATGCAGATGTTTTTATTGGTGTAGCTGGAGTAAGTGCTGCGCTTCCTGGCGTAATCGCTGCACGAACAACTAAGCCAGTTATTGGTGTGCCCATTCATTCAAAATTAGAAGGCGTAGATTCGTTTGTTTCTACTCTCCAAATGCCGCCAGGAATTCCAGTGGCCACCGTAGCGATTGACGGCGCTAAAAACGCAGGGCTCTTAGCCGTGGAGATATTGGCTTTGGCTGATGAAAATTTGGCAAAAAAATTAGTGGAATACAAAAAAACCATGGCTGAAAGTGTTAATGAAAAAGCAAAAAAACTGGAAGAATTGGGCTATAAAGACTATTTGAACCGGGCTAAATAATCTGTTAGAATACAAACATGAGTGCAATAGATTGGACAAATATATACCAAGACTATAAAGGCCTCTGGGTAGCTCTCAAAGATGATGAGATTACTGTTGTTGGCAGTGGAAAAACTCTTCGGGAAGCTCTAGAGAGCGCCAGAAAAAAAGGTTTTCATGACCCTATTATGCATCGTGTGCCCACTGAAGTCATTCCTTATGTCGGGAGTGGTTGGCTATGAATCTAAAATTTAAATATAAAAAAATTCCCTTAACCGAAAAAATCCCGCTTTTCGGTTTTTCAATTCTGCGTCCAATCATTCCTGTACAACTCTATGTTAAAGGGGACAAAATTAACTACGAAGCGCTCATTGATTCAGGTGCTGATACCTGCGTGTTCGAGGGCGCTTTGGGGGAAGAGTTGGGGCTAAATGTAACTTCGGGCGAGCCGGTACAGTTCAGCGGCGTTCAAAATGCCGAAATAGCCAAGGCTTATTTACATGATATTGATTTAAATATTGGCGGCCACAAACTTTCGATGCCCGCCATTTTTTCTTTTGACCTTTCAAGTCGAGGCTATGGCATATTGGGGCAAAAAGGGTTTTTCGATTTATTCACTGTCAAATTCGATTATCAAAAAGAAGAAATTGAATTAAAAGAAAAAAAATGAGCTCACAATCGCGAACAAAACTATATTCCCAAGATGGAGTAGATGTGGAAGAGGAATCCGCCTTTAGCAGTTTTGCCGGATCAATATGCAAGGCAAGTTATGGGAACTCCCCTTTCGTTGAAATTCACGACCTTTCAGGCGGGAATTTTCGCGGACCTCGTCCCTTTAGCCTGAAAAATTTACCCGAAGGCTATATTATTGAAGCCTCAACCGACGGGATTGGCACTAAAGGGCCTTTAATTGACGCCGCTAAAACCCACCGTTTGGCGGCCTTTGACCTTATTGCCATGACCGCCAGCGACATCACCCGTTATGGCGGCGTGCCCTTGATATTTGTAAACGCGCTCGATGTAGTCTCGGTTGGTGAGCAGGGCAATGAGGTGAGTGAAACTTATAAAAATGTTTTGCGAGGTTTAGGGGATGTTGCTCAACAAGAAAAAATTGTCGTGCTTAAAGGCGAAACCGCGCAGATGGGCGTATGCATCGGTTCCGACAATCCGGATTCTAAAACTAAACTCAACTGGTCCGGTACAATGATAGGCGCCTATCACAAAAACAAAATGATCACCGGAGATGCCTTGGCCGCCGGACAAATAATTATTGCCCTTAAAGAAAATGGCTTTCGGTGCAATGGCATTAGCGCGGTGCGCAAAGCTTTATTGGAAAAATTTGGAAAAAAATGGTTTAATAATTCAGAGGCCGAAACAAGCATTAAAGACGCCGCCACTCCTTCGGCATTATACGACCGCTTTATTAATACCTTACACGGCTGGTTTAATAAAGATTTTAAGGCAGAGCTTCCAATCCATGCGGTAATACACCTATCCGGAGGAGCTTTAAAGGAAAAGCTCGCAAAAGACCTTTTGTTCCCCCGCAGTTTATCTGCCTCTTTAGATAATTTATGGGAACCTCCAACCATAATGAGGCAATGCGCGGAATGGCGCGGCATTCAAGATGAAGAATTTTACGAAGTTTGGAACGGCGGCCAAGGCATGCTGCTTGTTGTGGATGAAAAAGACGTTGACCATTGCCTGAAACAAGCCGCCGAATTTTCCATTCAAGCTAAAGTCGCGGGCAAAATTACCAGGGAAAATAAACCGCAAGTTATTATCAATTCTAAGCTGACAAAAGGCAAAAAAATAATTTATGGATAAACAAACAATAGAACAGCATTTGGATAAGGTCCTGGAAAAAACCGACTTTAAGAACTTAGGCAAGCGCACGCAAGGCAAGGTGCGGGATGTTTACGATCAGGCGGATAAGTTAATATTGGTGGCCACAGACCGCTATAGCGCTTTTGACAGAAATTTAGCCTTAATCCCTTTTAAAGGCCAAGTCTTAACCCAAATTAGCAAATTCTGGTTTGACCAGACTAAAGACATTGTCCAAAACCATATTTTAGATTTTCCCGATCCTAATGTGGTTGTGGGTAAAAAATGCAAAGTCCTGCCCATTGAAATGATAGTCCGCGGCTACATTACCGGCGTTACGGGCACGGCTCTTTGGACTTTGTACCAAAAAGGCCAGCGGGATTTTGGGGATTTTACTTTGCCGGAAGGTATGAAAAAAAACGAAAAGCTGGAACAACCCGTAATTACGCCTACCACCAAATTTGAAGAGCACGACCGGCCGCTTTCTTCTAAAGATATAATTGATGGCGGATATATGGCTAAAGCACGGTGGGATGAGGTAGCGAAAATTTCTTTAAAACTTTTTAAGCGCGGACAGGAAATAGCTTTAGAACGAGGCTTAATATTAGTTGACACTAAGTACGAGTTTGGATTAACCGATGATGGTCAAATTATGTTAATTGATGAAATCCATACTCCAGACTCATCAAGATATTGGCAGGCTGGGAGTTATAAACAGAGGATTGATGCCGGGCAGGAGCCGGAAAACTTTGACAAAGAATTTTTAAGGATTTGGTTTAAGGAAAATTGCGACCCTTACAAGGACGAAAAACTTCCCGAAGCTCCCAAAGATATGGTAGTCGAACTCGCTAACCGCTACATCCACATTTATGAACAAATGACAGGCGAAAAATTCCAGGTAGATTTAGACACTCCGGTATTAGAGAGGATAGGAACAAATTTATCAAAATATCTGATCAATCGTTAATCGTCGGCGCCACGCGTATCGTCAAACGTCAACCGATACGCGCCACGCTGCCGTACAACCAATTACAATGCCTCTCACATCCATTTCCCCCATTGACGGCCGTTATGCCAAATCCACCAAACCCTTGGCACAATTTTTCAGCGAGCAGGCTTTGATGCGCTATAGGATTATTGTGGAAGGGGAATATTTGATTGCTCTTTCAGAGCACGCTGAAATACACGCTGAGCTGAAACGCGGAAATAAACGCGGATCTAAAAGTACTTTTCGTAAACTATCGGAAAAAGAAAAAAAGCTCATCCGTTCGCTTTACAACCTCTCTCCAAACGACGCGCAAATTATTTCTGATATTGAACTTAAGGGCTACAAAAACATCAAGGCAACAGAGCACGACGTCAAAGCCGTGGAATATTACCTGAAAGATAAATTATCTAACACCTCTTTAAAGAATGTTTTAGAGTGGGTGCATTTTGGACTAACCAGCGAAGATACCAACAACCTTGCCTACGCGCTGATGATTAAAGACGGAATATCGACCCTAATAATGCCCAAAATAGAGAATGTAATTGAGCAAATCGATAAATTAGCCATAAAACATTCGTCATTGCCTATGCTCGCCCGCACTCACGGACAGAGCGCCTCTCCTACCACCTTTGGCAAAGAGTTTAAAATTTTCGCTGAACGGCTAAAAAAGTATTCTCAAATTCTTAAGAATTTGAGAATAACTGCCAAGCTTAACGGCGCCACGGGCAATTACAACGCGCACATGGCCGCCTTTCCAAAAATTGACTGGATAAAATTCTCCCAAAAATTCATCCACAACTTGAATAACCTACCTCTGTCTAACAAAAAACTTATCACTAATCACTTATCACTAATCACTAATTTACACACCACCCAAATCGAGCCGCACGATTCCTACATTGAGATATTTGACTGTTTGCGGAGAATCAATACTATTTTAATTGATTTTAACCAAGACATCTGGCGCTACATTTCCGACGAATGGATAGTGCAAAAAACAGTGGCAGGCTCGGTAGGAAGCTCCACCATGCCCCATAAAATTAACCCTATAAAATTCGAAAACAGTGAGGGTAATTTAGGACTCGCCAACGCCTATTTTGAATTTTTTGCCCGTAAATTGCCTATTTCAAGACTGCAAAGAGATTTGTCTGACTCCACGGTGGAAAGGAATTTTGGCACAGCCTTAGCCCATTGTTTAATTGCTTACGATTATTTACTTAAAGGCCTTTCTAAAATTAAAATTGATGAAAAAAAAGTTAGGGATGATTTAAATAAACACCCCGAAGTCATTGCCGAAGCTATTCAGACAATTTTACGCCGCGAAGGCGCTGCAATGCCGTATGAAAAATTAAAAGACCTGACTCGGGGTAAACAAATCAGCCTTACTGATATTCATAAGTTTATTGATGGTTTAGATGTTCCTTCTGCTGTGAAAAAAGAGCTTAAAAAAATCACTCCCTTAAATTACACTGGCCTGGCTGCTAAACTCGCAAATATGTAAAAAATAATTATTTGCTCTTGGTTTTCAAATATTGTTCCACAATTTTCTTTGCTCTGCCAAGTATTTTCAAAGTCAAATTATAGCTTTTTCCAATTTGCATTGCGATCTTTTTAACTGGCATGCCTTGTAATCGAAAATTGAGCATATTAAATTCCTCTTCAGTCAAAGCCGGTCTCAAATTTATTAAATCATGCTCGGTTAAAGCCCTTAACTGGTCTTCTTTTCTCATTTCCTGCATTCTTACGCTCAATCTCTGCTGAAATCCTCCTCCTAATTTTCTTGCAAGAATATTGCTTAATCGAAACAAATGAGACCTTACTGTTTCTGGGTTAAGACCAAGTTTTTTTGCAATATCATTTGGCTCATAACCTTCAACAAATCTTAGAGTTATTATCATCCTTTGTTTTTCGTCGAGTCCTTTCATTGCCTTCGCTAAATCCACTTTTCCGATTACCTGGCTTTCGTGCGATTCATACATAAGTGCGGGCGGATGACTTGTCAAAGTAGAATGGCCGGGGTATGCTGAGGATCCGGAAAAATCATCAAGAGTTGCATTAGGACTTAAGTCCGGATTTTTTTTCCTTTTTCTAAAAAAATCTATAGCTGTGCGCTCTGCTATTTTTACTGCCCAAGTAAAAACCTTAGAGTTTCTTTCGAACGAGTTTGCTCTCTCATAAATACGCGCGACCGTGTCTTGGGATAAATCATCAATTTCAGATTCAGTTAAACTCGATCTATAAGCGGAAAAGTAAAAACGCTTGATTCGATTCAATAAAGTTTGATAGTGATGCTGAAACCACTTCTTTTTCGCTTCCTCATCTTGAAAATTACCAAAACTTTCAAAACCATTTGGATCTATGACTTCTTCACCAATATGCCTCACTTCGCTCATAATTTTAAAATTATTGGTTAGTTTGGGATTTCGCTTCAGGTTTAACAATTAGACACGCGCCATTGATGCAGTACCTTTTACCCGTTGAGGCAGGACCGTCATCGAACACATGGCCTAAATGCGAGCCGCAAGTTTTGCAGGTTACTTCTGTTCTCTTCATCCCACGCGATGAATCATCGTGGAATTCCACCGCCCCCGACAGAGCCTGGTCAAAACTCGGCCAGCCTGTGCCGCTTTCAAACTTGGCGTCTGAAGAAAACAATTGGGTACCGCAAACCACGCAAGCGAACATGCCTTTTGAATGCTCATTTAGCAAAGGACTGGTAAAGGGGGCTTCTGTCCCCTTTTCCCTTAAAATTTTATACTGCTCGGGCGTGAGCTTCTTTTTTAATTCTTCTTCATCTATTTTCATTTTTTGATTGCTGTTCATTTTCTTTTGACTAATGGCTATTTACTAATTTCTTATTACTATGATACTATATTATTATCCTTCGGGGTAGGGTGTAACCCCAGCACCAATTTTGCACAAGGTACAACAGCGGCGCATTCCGACATAAAGTCGGAACCCCTATTCGGGGACTGCGCCGCATCAGCAAATAAGTCATCTTTCATTCAATGGCTTATAATTGCATCACGGCAAAATTAGTGCGGGGCGAGTCCCAATCGGTGGTTTACCCCGTGAAATTGTCTTAATGATTTCACTGGGGTGATAGCCCACGAGTTGCCGATGAGGCAATATGATCTGGGGAAGTTCCAGAGCCGGCCGTAAGCCCTGTACCAGTCATTACCCTTCGGGTGATTCCGGTACAGGACGCAGTCGGAATGAAAGAAGGAAGACGCATTTTTTTGTGCGCATTTTTCTTAAACCCCGTAAGATAGGGGTTTTTATTATTAAAGATATAAATTATGATCAATCAAGACAAACTTGGTCCCTGGCTGGTTACCATTGCCGCGCTTTTGTGGGCTGTGGACGCGCCTTTTAGAAAATATTTAACGGGGGGTTTGTCCTCCACCACCATAGTGCTCATGGAGCACCTGGTGATTGCCGTGTTAGTGCTCGTGTTTTTATGGCGCTACTTACCCGAACTAAAAAACCTGAACAAAAAAGACTGGTTAGCTGTTTTATTTATTGGCTTTGGCGGCAGTGCTTTAGCTACGGTATTTTTTACCCAAAGTTTCCACTATGTAAATCCCAGCGTTTCCATACTCCTCCAAAAAGTCCAACCCCTGTTTGCGATTTTGCTTGCAGTGATTGTGCTTAAAGAAAAGCTCTCTTCCAAATTCTGGCTGTGGGCAATAATTGCCATCATAGGCGCTTATTTGGTCAGTTTCCCGAACCTTAAACCGCAACTTTTCCCAGGCGAAACTTTTAACCCCAATACATTGGGAGTGATCTTTGCCCTGCTGGCCGCGTTTTTCTGGGGCGGATCAACGGTCTTTGGCCGCCTACTGCTCGGCAAAATCAGTTTTCAGGCCATGACCGCGGTAAGGTTTTTAAGCGCTCTGATATTTTTGCTGATGATGCAAACATATTATGGAAGGCTGGATGAGGTCAGTCAGGCCTCGCAAAAAGACTGGCTATTCGTTGGCATAATTGCTATTTTGGCCGGTTTTGTTTCCCTGTTTATTTACTATAAAGGGCTTAGAAACACCAAAGCCTCTATTGCCACGCTATGCGAATTGGCTTTCCCTTTTTCCGCGGTAATCGTCAACTGGATTTTTATTCCTGATTCAGCTTTGTCGGCAATGCAGATTTTTGGAGGCCTGATTTTACTCGGCGCTATTACCGCCCTGTCTTTCGAAAACGCAAAGCTATCACAAAACCTAAATTAAAAAGACGGGAAAGAGGCTCGGGCGGCGGCGCACGAGCCTCCTTCTTCTACAGGGTTAGGCCGTGATTTCATATTCGCGGCCTATCTGCCGTTCGGCTTCGAGCCAGTCATCCACGACGGTTTTGGCCAGCCGCTCCTGATAAACTTTATAGGCCCACCAGCGGATGTCCTCTTCGCGCCGGCGCGGCGGTACCAGCCCGACAGTCCGAGACTTGGCATCGCGCCAGTCATCGAGATGGTCAGCCCTCATCCGATTTTCCCAAATGAGATAGGCGCGTCTCCTGACCTCGTACTGATAATACTCAAAACTAACGGCCTGCTTTAACATACAGCCCTCTTTTCATAAAAATTTCCAAGCCAAACAGCGCCTGGTTATTGCCATTCTATCTCTCTCTCTCTGATTTTGCAAGCACAAAAAAAGCCGTTCCGATATTGCCGGAACAGCTTTCTTCTTTCTTAAATCTTCAATCTAAAATCTTAAATCTTCAATAAATAAGCTCCCCTACCCTTTCCCAAGTTTTTTCATTCAAGACAACTATCCTATCCGAGCCCACAACATAGAGAAAATCATTCACGTATAAGGCACGCTGGGCTTGGACTTGGCCTACGGCCTTTTTTAAATTCAGCTTATTCCCTTCATATGAAAACACATAGCCAGTCTGCCCGCCGGGCAAAAAGAAGGCCTGGTATTTTTCATCCTGCAAAAACGCGTGGTGGTTATTTTGCGCTTCGCTGAAATATTCGTCCAATAAATACTTGTCCACTTCTTTCGGGTCGCTTGAATCAGACACGTCAAACAGCGACAGTTTCACCTTGCCGTTCTCCTGGCCCACTCCCAAGATAAGATTTTCTTTTAAAGGATGAAGATAAGAAGAATACCCGGGAATTTTTAACTGGCCGGCCATCTTTGGGCTCCTGGGATTAGACAAATCCAAAACATAGAACGGGTCAGTTTGGCGGAAGGTTACCAGAAACCCGCGCTCACCTACAAACCTCGCCGAATAAATCCTTTCAGTCAGGCCCAAATCTTTAATACTGCCGATTACATCTAAATCGCCGTCTAACACATATACATCATTAGCCGAAGAGTCGTTCCTCCACCCGCCCCAAATGGTGCCTTGGCCGGATACAGTCACCGCCACGCGCAGGTTGCCTTTAAATTCGTCCAAAGCAAACTGGTTTAAAGGCACGCCCGGTACACTGCCATTGGCTTTTATGCCAAAGTCGGAAAGAGAAATTTTTACAAAGCCCGTGGATATAAAATCCCGCATGTGTTCTTTGGCGTAATCCGCCAATTTATTTTCCATCTCATTCTCCAATTTCCGCCTGTCATCTTGGCTTAATGTGCTGTAATGCTTTTGTAAGATGTTCGAAAGCTCCACCTGCTTGGCAGAAGAGCTAATATCATAGGAGAGTAATTTGTTTATCCTGTCGATTACAGCTTGGGGCAAGAGGCCGCCGCCGTTTGATTTTAGAAAATCCGCCAGAATTTTTACCTGGTCTTCGTTATACACATAACTAATGTAAAGCGACTCGCCTGACATATAAACCACGGACTGCCCGCTTGAACCCACGAAACTGACATTTTTTTCAATCTTGCCATCTTCAGGATTTACCCTAAAAGCGTGGTAAGTAGTGCTGTCGGAAATTGGCGTAAAGGGATGGTAAATGTCGGTGCACGCGATTTCAAAACTTTTGCCCTCAAAATACAGAGGCCTTATTGGGCAAGGGTTGCTGTAATCAATATAGCTTTGCGTTACTAAGTAAACTTTGCCGTCCAAAAGGCGCGCGGCGGATAAAGAGCTGTCTTCCAGCCTAATTTTCCATTTTTCTTCAGGGCTTGCGGGTTTACTGATGTTATAGCCGTACACATAATTATTTTCAAAGATAACCAGCATATCGCCGGATAATAACATTTCGCCTTGTCTCGGGACTTTGCCGATTTGCTTTAATTTGTCCGCTGGCAAAGCGTCAATCACTTTGGTTTCCTGCGCCTGTGGCTGGGGCGGGTAAATAGACGGTATCATCCGTATATCATCGGGCAATAGCTCCATCATAGGCTGGGGCCGGCCGTAAATGTAAAAATTCTGCGTGGAAACGAAAATCTCCTCGCCGTTGGTCTTAACAATATCCGGCTCATCTATGCCTTTAACCTGGACATTGGTCCCGGAAACCCTGTCTGCCGGAGCCTCGAGGCTTTTTGCGTTTGAAGGCAAAGGATTCATTAAAGCATCGCTCTGGGCCATTCCACTGCTTTCGCGCATAGGCATGGCCAAGCCAACTCCGCCGCCCATGCCAAATCCGCCCGAGGCGGACTGCGCGGATTCCAAATACGACAAAAATTCCTCTTTGGAAGAAAACTTTTTGACTTCGGTCTGCTTGTCCTTGTCTTTTGTCCAGCTGATAATATCGTCCGGCGGCAAACCCCCGTCTTTGCGGGGCAAAGCATAACCGATCAAAATTAAAACTATCGCGGCCAAGGCCCCTAAAAACACCCGTTGATAATTATTATCCATAAAATTAAAATTAATTAATGATTTTTTAGGTTTAGGGACTTGGGCTTTTAGCATTAGCCTTTGCCTTAAACTCGCCGCAAAAGCCGCGTCAAACTTGGTGTCGGGCCTGGCCTCAAGCATATCGCTGACGATTTTTTTGACCTCTGCTTCATTCTGCCTTAAGGAAGGCTCGATTCCATAAAGTTCAATTAAAATTTGTTCAATGTTATCCATAGGATTAGTAATTAGAAATTAGTAATTAGAAATTTGATCGCGACAATGCCTATCAGGCCGATTGCCCCAATCTCCATCCTCAACTTATTAATTGCCCTGCTAAAATTCACCTTACTGCTCCCTTCCGAAATGCCAAGGATTAAGGAGATCTCTTTATGCGGCAAGCCATCCCACAGCCGCATAATAATTATGTCTCTTTGCGCCGCGGGAAGTTTGCTTAAACTTCGCTT
>Ga0209542_10020615_pt1 | contig 10422 bp, 10 predicted proteins | sample RifCSPhighO2_01_FD_184028 | JGI IMG/M metagenome (GOLD analysis project Ga0209542, IMG submission 184028) | Soil microbial communities from Rifle, Colorado - Rifle CSP2_plank highO2_0.1 (SPAdes) (version 2) | ecosystem: Environmental > Terrestrial > Deep subsurface > Rock core/Sediment ...
TGCCTGGAATATGGAGATTGGAGAGGCTATGTCAACAAATTCGTCAGCTAATTCTTAGTGTCGCATTATCGTCAGTAGGTTTAAATAAGTCAAAATCCACTAGAAATGGGTGGCTTTAATTAGCAATGCTAAAGGTAGAGGAGAAGATGAAAAATTTTAATTTTATTATTAATTGTTATTTTAGTAGTTAGTGGTTGCTCTAGTAAAAACCAAGCAACTGGAAGCACAGTTCAAGAAACCAAATCTTTTGTCTGTAATTCTCATTACATTCAAGTCGGTTTTGAATGTTGTTTAGATCAAAATAATAATAAGGTTTGTGATAAAGATGAAACAACTAAAGTTGATAACATTTTATATACTTCAGCTTCTGTTGAAGTTTCACCTTCATTGGTCACTTTTAGTGGAAATGAAGCTACGAAACAAGTTACTGTAACTGTTGATGCTGGTTCTGTTGGTGTTGACAATAAATTGTCTTTATACTCTGTAAATGGTAATACCTTCATTCGAGAAGGTTTAACTGATACTTTATGTGGTTCAAAAAGTATTTGTAGTGGATTTATCAGTAAACAACTACTTTTACCATCAAGTTTGGCGGATGGAGACTACATAGTAAGAATCACTAGGGATACTACTGCCTATAAAGATTCAAATATTTTCACGATAAAGAAGGAGATTATTAAAAATATAGGGGATACTTTAAAGTGCATAACTGAATTAAAATTTAGTATATCTAAAGTTAGTTGTGATTCTGGTAAAATAAAAAGTGTGACTATAGAAAATAATGGTAATGTTGACATAGTTGAAGTTACTATAAGAGTTTCATCTACTGGAGAGGGAGAAGTTAGGGCCGATAAATTATATCTTACAAATAAACCTATGGGTCCTTTTGAGGTTAAAACTTTTACAAGTAGTAGCACTCCTTCATTGAGGGAAATAATAAACGTTGAGAATCCTAAGAAAGTAGAAGTGGTTGCTACAATTTCAGGCAATGTTCTTTGTACACAAAATACACAAATTTACGATTTGAATGATGTTCCAAATTGTTAGTTTTTCTTATTTCCCAAAGTCCTTCTTAAACAACCTAACAAACCGAGATAATCAAAATTAAGCTCTTATTTTTATAAAAAACTCTTCTGGGCTTAATAATTTGATATCGGCATGTGCTCCTTTATGCCACCCTTTGGTTATTTCCATTGGAAATCTTACAAAGAAGGTTTTACCATCATAATTAACATTTCTTTCTATGGATATTAACTTTTCATTTAAAATCTTTTCAATCATCCAAATCTTTTCTAGTCTTTCTGCTTGTTCTGAATCTAAAAATTCCTTTTTACATTTATAACACTTCCAGACTTCATAATCAAAATCCATGCCTTTTACAGACATCTTTTTCTTAATTTTTTTTGTTTTTATATTGCAACAAGTAAATGGTCCTTTAAATGCATCCTTATCTACTTTAAATTCAACTTCTTCTACTAAATCTTCTTCTTTTATATCATCTTTCATTTTTTTAGCCTTTTTCTCTTATACAATCTAATTTGCCAATCTGAAGATGGATATGCTGTTACTATATTCGCTATTCCTTTATTATGGAGGAAGATAATTGTAATATATCTTCCCTTTAAAGAGAGGGCAATATGTTTTTTCTTTTTGTATTGTTTTGGTTTGCATTTTAAATCCCTTATTATGATAATATCAGTTGATATTACTATTTAAATCTTCTATTGGTGATTTTTAATTAGAAGATTAGTTCTTATTGAATTCTTTTTTAAACAACCTTACAAAAACATCTTCTGGCAGGGTAAGGCCTAAGGAAAGTAAATTATTAGCATATTCTTTGGCTAGCTGTAATTGAGATAGATTTCTAGGGGGGCTATAATTTAAAATCCTATTTAATGTATAGGAATTAATAAAATTATTATTTATTTCCAAAGATACCGGATTATTTTTGCTATCTAAAACCTCTAGTTTATTTAGGTTTACTTTAAAATCATTAAAAACGAAGATATCTTTAGAGATCTCTAAAAAACCGTAATTCAGTAATTCTAATTTTACTAAATCTTTCTTTATTCTTTTTAGTGGTTTATTTTTAAAATATAAATCTAAATCTCGAGCAATAGCTTCTTTAAAAAGTTTATTTTCCTTTTTTTCTAACTTGTAAATGCGGCCGAGGTATTTTTTTACTTTTTGCTTTGGGGTTTTAGTTTTTCTATGTTTTATTGAAACTAGATAAGCATATTCTATTATTTTACCTGAGTTTAGTTTTCTTTTTTTGGATCTAATATACATGAGATAAAAGAAATAGTCTGATTAAATAAAGGTTTTGTATATTATTTTGAAAAATATTCCACTGCTTTTTGTATACCATATATCCCGATAAAACCAAGACTCATACCTATCACAGCAGGAAGAATTCTACTTTTTAATTGAGATTTTAATGGTTGTGGTGACTCTTCTTTGATTGTTAATTCTGGCCTAGGAAACTTTGGGTGATTAGCTATTAATACTAAACTTTGTAAATCATGGTAGTGTAGTTTTCTAACTTTTCGGCCATCTCCAAACCTGGCCCAATAACATTGAGTGTCGAGTTTTGGTTCATCTAGAAGTTTAGCATGGCCTATTCGTTGATGATCATCCTCTAGAATTACGTGTTGCCCTAGGTTTTCTTGAACTGCTCTTCTTTTACTCTCTTCATCTGACTCTAAAACAATTTTTTTAAGTATCATAAAAATGAGAATTAATATTCTTATATAAAGTTATGTCACGACAGAAGGTAATAAAAATTAGTTTTTTTGGGTTCTCTTCTTTCTTCGCCAACGTTCTTTCCTAAAGAAGGTTGTTAGCCTATATAATCCCCGGACTCTTCTTTTTCATTTACAACAGGACGTACTGTTGGGAATGGTATGTGTGGCGGAATATTAATCTCTTGTTCCAAGGCCAGGGCTTTTATTGAGGATCTTAATATAACTGTGTTTAAAACAAGTTGTTTTATATCTAATGGAATGTCTTTTTTGTCTTTCCAGTTTTTTATAATCTCTTTCATTAGTTTAGGATCTTCCATGTAATAAATAAAACCTTCAATAGTAATGTTTGCTATTTTTGGATTATATTCTAGAATAAACTCGAAATCAAACCTTAACCCGTCTGACTGTGTCTTTCCTGTTGGTAATTTTTCTTCTGAAACTTGTTTAATACCTAATTTAGAATTAATATTTACCTTAGTTGCTTCTTTAATAGGATTGAGCTTTTCAGCTTGCAATTTTGTAAAATTAAAACCCACTATTGGCATTTTAAGAAAAATAAAAGAAGATGGTTATTTAAAGCTTTTTATTCTCTTGAATATATCTTGTTTGCCCTTCCAATCCAGTGCTTCTTTCAATACTTCTGTTATTGTGTTAACCGGAACTATTCTTATTTTCTTAAGTTTTTCAGGAGAAATTACTATATCTTTTAAGTTTGTTTTTGGGATTATTACTTTTTTAATGCCTGCGTCTATGGCCGCTTCTATTTTAGAAGAAACTCCGCCAACAGCTAAAACTTCTCCGCGAACTGATAAAGAGCCGGTCATTGCCGTATCTTGTCTTATAGGGACTTTCTTCAATGCTGAAATTATTGCTGTTGCAACCGCGATAGAAGCCGAATCTCCTTCTACTCCTTCTGCCATTGTTCCTATGAATTGAACAAAGATATCATATTTTTTATTAATGTCTTCACCAAAATATTTTAATATAATTGCTGAAACATTTTTTACTGCTTCTTTTGCGATTTTACCTAGTTGGCCGGTTGCTACTATTTCTGCATTTTTTCCGCCTGGAACAACTTCTGATTCTATTGGTAAGACTATGCCTGAGAAAGAGGAATCTGAGCCTATAACTGCTAAACCGTTAATTCTTCCAATTTCTGTTCCTTCTGTTCTGATAATCTGGTATTTCTTTTTATTTTCAATATACTTATCTGCTATTTGTTGCTCTAATGTTCTCGCTAGTTTTTTTGCATCTAAAACGTGAATTGGTGAAACTAGTTTTGCTTTTTCCTCTAAAGCTAAATCTCCTGCTGCTCTTATTAAACCGCCTAATTCACGTAATTTTAAAGTTAATTTATTTGAAATTCCTGCTCTTTTTCTTGCTTCTTCTATTATTAAGGAAACTGCTTCTCTCGAGAAATGTGGGATTTTACCATCTTTGACAACTTCTTGCGCTATGAATTGAATAATTTTGTTTCTGTTTTGCTTGTTATCCTCTATTGTATCATTCATGTAAATTTCATAACCATAACCACGAATTCTGGATCTTAATGCGGGGTGCAGATGTTTAACTGTTCCTAAATTGCCTGCTGCAACCAAAATGAAATCTGTTGGAACCGGCTCTGAGCGAACCATTGCTCCAGATGAACGTTCTGATTGGCCCGTAATTGGGTATTTTTTTTCTTGTATTGCTGTTAATAATTCTTGTTGAGATTCTGGTTTTAAATTTGCTATTTCATCTATGAATAAAACACCACCGTTTGCTCTGTGGATCATTCCAGGAACTAATCTTTCGTATGCTGGTGTTCCTAAACCCCCACTTTGAAGCGGATCATGAAGTACATCGCCAAGTAAAGCTCCTGCATGAGCTCCAGAAGCATCAATAAATGGTGCTTTATCCTTTTCTGAGTTATCTACTAACAATCTTGGTATTTGAAATGAAACTTGCTTTTGTCTTTTTCCTATATTTATAAAAATTATAATACCAAAAATAAATATCATTCCTGTGATCATAGATGCGGCATATATTATATCGGAGATTTCTCCTATTTTCCAAAAATAATAAGGAAGTAGTGAAATAAATGCAGCAAAAAGTAAAATTATCCAGGTTTGGTTCTTAAATGATGTGGCTGCTTTAATTCTTGCACCCATTATAATTTTCTTGGCTTCTCCTTTTGGATATGTCTTTACTACGGGGGTGTTTTCGTCTGTTAAATTTGGTAGAGAAACAATATCAATCAATTTTTCTTTAGGTAATAATTCTGCTACTGCTTGACCCAACATCGACTTTCCGGTTCCAGGTTCTCCTATTAATAAAATGTTTCTTCTTTGTTTTGCTGCTTTTTTAATTAAGTTTAAAGCGGTTTCCTGTCCTATTATTTGTTCTGAGATTCTATTAGAAACCTTTACTTCTGCTGTTGATTTAATTTTAGAAAGATCTTTCATATGGTTTTGTATATGTGGTTTAATTTAAAAAGATTATGTTAAATTGCCAGAACCCGTTATTTTTAAGTTTAAAAAAATCTCTACATAAAAATAGTGGAATTTAAGGAAAATTAGAGAATAGCGGGGGCAGACCCGATTTAAGATTATTACTTATTTGGAAAGCAGTTAATCCTACCAATAAGATTAGACAAATTACTGATAGTATCATAGATAACCAAGATAATATTTTTCCTTTTGTGGGCTTTTTATTTATTTGGTTCAGACTAATAAACGAAACAATAGCTCCCCCTAAAAAGAATAAAACAGAAGGTATGATGAGGCTGTAAAAACCAAGTAGTTTTCCAAAAAGTATCATAAATACTCCACCAATATAGCTGAATGGTGGGAAAAATCCTAAAAATAAATGTAAGATACCTAAAATAAATAGAATAAAAGAAGTAATAGAAAGTTTATTGTAGCTCATTTTTAGATTATGTCCTGTTCAGAAACAACTACAAAATCACCAATTGCCATTACTGCTGAAAATGGTATCATTAAGTTTCCTTCTGTGTCTTTTTCTAATTCTAAGCTTTCTGTGTAACTAGTTGGATTTTTAAGTATAATCTGTATTAACTCTCCTGTTCTAGTTTCAAAAGTTATATTACCTACTTCACCAAACTTCTTCCCGGACTTGGTTATAACAGTTTTACCTAGGACTTGTTTTGAATATCTCTTATCTTCTTCTGTCATTTTTAATTAAATATGTTGTCTGTGTTTATAAATTTTATGAAAATTGAGTTTGTATTTGGGAGTATAAGCTTATGCCCCCTCTTACACCTTATTTGCTTATGGAGTCAATATTTTTCTTTGTTTTGCTACTTTGCATAATTCTATATTAATATTATTAATTATATATATATTTTAATTAATTTTTTTAGTTGTAACTTTGAAAAGATGAATTTTTTTATATTGTGTTTAGAAGGTTTATATTATATATATAATTAATACTTTTATTTTTATATATTAATTTTTGTTTTTAAATTTTTCCGTGTTCTATTATATTATTATTATGTAAACTATATATTTTAATATATTGATTTTGATTTAAAATTTTGATTTTTTAATAATAAAAAGTTTGCATATGAAATATAGGTGGGGGTATATCATAATATATGATAATAATACTTAAATACAAGTTATACCTTTTTTATGATATGGGGGAAAAAGAGTTAAAAAATTTCTTTGTGGGATATCTGAGTAAGAGTTCTATTTTTAAGGATAAAAAGGCATTACAATCAAATTATACACCAAAAACCGTTCCCTATAGAGATGAACAAATAGAAAATTTGGCAAGTGTGTTAGCTCCTTCTTTACGAATGGAAAAACCGTCTAATCTTTTTATTTATGGAAAAACCGGAAGTGGTAAAACTTTATGTGTAAAACATGTTAGTGAAAATTTAAGTAAAATTGCTGAAGAAAAAAATATTCCTATAAAAATATTTTATTTAAATTGTAAAATGAAACGTGTTGCAGATACAGAGTATAGATTGGTTGCGCAGATGTGCCGGGAATTTGGTGTTGAGGTTCCGGCTACAGGATTGCCAACTGATGAAATATATAAAATTTTTGTCAATGAAATAGATAAACAGAAAAAATTATTGTTAGTAATTTTAGATGAAATAGATCAGTTGGTTTTGAAAACAGGAGATGAGATATTATATAATCTAACTAGGTTGAATTCAGAGTTAAAAAATAGTGAAGTTTCTTTAATTGGTATTAGTAATGATCTTGTTTTCACTGATAATTTAGATCCTAGAGTTAAAAGCAGTTTAGGTGAAGAAGAAATTGTTTTTTCTCCGTATGATGCAATTCAATTACAGAAGATATTGAAACAAAGGGCTAAACTGGCTTTCAAGGAAGAGGTTGTTGGAGAGGGGGTTATAGAAAAATGCGCGGCATATGCTGCTAGAGAACATGGTGATGCCAGAAGAGCTTTAGAATTATTAAGGGTTGCAGGAGAATTAGTTGAGAGGGGCGGTGGTAAAGTAATTAAGGAAGAGAACATAGATCAGGCAGAAGAAAAGACAGAAAGAGATCGTGTTTTAGATATAATTAATACCCAACCCAAACAATTTAAACTAACATTATATTCAATATTTAATTTTATTGATAAAGGAACCCCTATTTTTACAGGGGATATTTATGATTTTTATAAAGACGCGTGTATCAAAACTGGAGTAAAACCTTTAACACAAAGAAGAATTAGTGATATTATTGCTGAGTTAGATATGTTGGGGATAATTACTGCTAAAGTTATAAGCAAAGGCAGATATGGAAGGACCAGGCAAATCTGTTTAGCAATACCACAAAGTACAGTTCCTAAAGTTGTAGATCTTTTGAAAGAGGGATTAAATTTATGAATAAAAAAGAAATCGTTGAAGATTTTTTAGGTAAAAGTTATTTGGTTAGTCCTTGTTTTTTAGAATCTTTTGATGAAAATAATAAGTTTATTGATGATTTTAATAATAGAATAAAAGAAAAGGAAAAAATTGTTGTTTTAAATAAAGATCTGCTTCTTTTGTTAAAAAATAAAGGTGGTTTTTTTGAGACCAACTGGTTTGAATTTGAAAAATCTAGAACCGATTTAGAAAAAGGGAAAGATAATAAAATTTATGGTACTTTTTTGAAAATGCTTTTTGGTGAAGCGCCTAGTTTAGAAGTTGAAAAGGAGAAGGTGGTCGCTAAACCAAAAGAAGAGCATAATGGTGTTATTGTTAAAAATTTTTTAGAAGAAGAAAATAAAAAAAGAGAAGTTGCTTCCTTTGTGAATTATTTTAGAACCAGATACGATGCTATGAAAAAAATATTGATGAACAGAGCGGAGCTGCAAAATGTGGTTTCGATTAACAGAATTATAAACAAAAAAGATAGAGATACGGTTGCTTTAATAGGATTAGTTAACGATAAAAAAACAACAAAAAAAGGGAATATACTATTGAATATAGAAGATAAAACTGGATCCATTAAGATAGTAATTAATAAAACCAGGGAAAGTTTATTTAAACTAGCCAAGGATCTGGTTTTGGATGAAATTTTAGGCGTAGTTGGTTTTAATGGAGAGGGAATTATTTTTGTTACTGACATCTTTTTGCCTGATGTGCCTAGAGATAAAGAAATTAAAAAGATAAATGAGGATATTTATCTGGGATTTATTTCTGATATTCATGTTGGAGGAAAGAATTTTTTGGAAAAAGAATTTTTAAAGTTTATAGATTGGTTAAACGGTAAGTGTGAAAACAAGGAACACCTTATGGTTTCTTCTAAGGTAAAATACCTGTTTGTTTTAGGTGATTTGGTTGATGGTGTGGGAGTTTATCCAGATCAAGAAAAAAATCTTGCTATCTTAGATGTTAAAGAGCAGTATAGCAAACTGGCTTATTATTTTAGTTTAATTAGAGAGGATATAAAAATAATTGTTTGTCCTGGAAATCATGATGCTTTGAGATTATCAGTACCACAACCCATATTAGATAAAGACCTTGCTAGTGAAATGCATAAACTAAAGAACGTTACTTTGGTTACTAATCCTGCTTGTGTAAATGTGCTTTCTTCTGAGAATTTTCCTGGTTTTGATGTTTTAATGTATCATGGAAACAGCTTTCATTATTATATAAATAATGTTGATTCTTTAAGATTAGGAAATGCTAGGGACTATCCCACTTTGGTTTCTAAGTTTTTGTTGCAAAGAAGACATTTGGCACCTACACATAGTTCTACTCTATATTTACCAAATGAAACAGAAGATCATTTAATAATTGATAAAATTCCCGATATATTTGCTTGTGGTGAAATGCACAGATCGGATATAGGCAATTATAACAATATTATTCTAATAAACAGTAGTTGTTGGCAGAGTAAAACGGATTATGAAGAAAAAGTGGGAACTAATCCAGATCCTGGAAAGTTTATAGTTTTAAATTTAAGGAATAGGGAGGTTAATATCTTTAAGTTTTATGAATGATAAATTAATAAAATACAGGGCAATAATTGATTCTGGTATTAAATTGGTTTATGATGCGGCTAATAACGCCAGAAGAAAAGGTTTTGATCCTGAAGAAGAGGTTGAAATTCCATTAGCTAAAAATATGGCTGAAAGAGTAGAGGGATTATTAAGCGTTGTTGCTCCACAGGTTAAAGGGACCAGAATTGTAACCAGGATTAATGAACTTGAAAAGGAGTTTAGCGGGCAAGATTGGAGAGTTGCGTTTACTTTGGCGTTGGAAGTAGCCAAAGAAAAATTTTGTAAATTTAAGGATAAAAAAGAAGCAATTGAGATTGGGATGCGTGCTGGTTTAGCTTATATTACTAATGGTGTTGTTGCTTCTCCATTAGAAGGATTTACTCGACTAGGGATAAAGAAGAGAAGAGATGGAAAAGAATATTTTGCCCTATATTTTGCTGGACCCATAAGAAGTGCGGGAACTACTGCAATTTGTGTTTTTGTTGCTTTGGCTGATTATTTGAGAAAAGAGTTTGGTTACGGAGAATATGATCCTGATGAAATTGAAATTAAAAGAATTGTTACTGAGCTATATGATTTTCATGAAAGGGTTACCAATTTACAATACTTGCCTAGTGAAGAAGAACTTGAATTTATGGTTAAAAATTTACCAGTACAAATTGATGGTGAAGCCACCGAGAAATATGAAGTTAGCAATTATAAAGATTTGGATAGAATGGAGACTAATGTATTAAGGAATGGTGTTGCTTTAGTTTTTGGGGAAGGATTAACTCAGAAAAGTAAAAAATTTTGGGGTAAATTCTCCAAGTGGTGTAATGAGTTTGATATGGGACATTGGAAATTTTTAGATGGGTTTGTTAAGTTACAGGAAAAAATAAGATCAAAAGAAAAGGAAAAAAAAATTGAAACAAAAGGTAAAATTAAACCCGACTATGGTTTCATAAAAGATTTAGTTGCGGGTAGGCCAGTATTAACACACCCCTTGGCCAAGGGGGGATTTAGATTAAGATATGGCCGGTGTAGGAACTCTGGTTTTTCAAGTCAAGCAGTTCATCCAGCGACCATGGTAATTGTTAATAGATTTATTGCAATTGGGACACAATTAAAAGTTGAAAGGCCTGGAAAAGCTACGACTTTGGCTAGTTGTGATAGTATAGAAGGACCAATTGTTAAACTAAATAACGGTGATGTTCTTCTATTAGAAACCGTTGAGGATGCTAAGGTGGTTTCTAAA
>Ga0209542_10020616_pt1 | contig 10422 bp, 10 predicted proteins | sample RifCSPhighO2_01_FD_184028 | JGI IMG/M metagenome (GOLD analysis project Ga0209542, IMG submission 184028) | Soil microbial communities from Rifle, Colorado - Rifle CSP2_plank highO2_0.1 (SPAdes) (version 2) | ecosystem: Environmental > Terrestrial > Deep subsurface > Rock core/Sediment ...
AATGGGAGACAAAACAAGATTTAGTTGGCGGATACGATGTCTGGTCTTTAATGAGAGAAGCCAGACAGAAATATGATGCTATTGAATATTATAGAAAAAATATTCTTGGAACAAACGACGAATTTGAGCTAGAGTGTTTAAGGGAGAATAAATTAATCCTGGAAGTTATGCAGATTAAACTTACAGATGGGGAAATAATAGATAAGCCCATGTTTCAGGATACAACTCCACCATGGATATTAGATTATTGCTTTAGCAATTTTTCATATTTATCAGAAGAGGTTAAAGTAGGGAAAGAAATTTATTCTCCTTTACAAATACTTCCAAGAGTAAAGCAATTTATAGGTTTTATGAAAGAAAAAACAGGTAGCAGATTTTCTTATTTTAGGAATTATGAGCTTGCCGACCATGGCATAGTGGCTGGGGGTTGTGACGTCAGAATTATAACTCCGTCAAATCAAAGAAACTTGTACTTTCCTGTGGGGGAGAGAAGTCCGGCAATAGATGAAGAAAAAGAGAGATTCTTTGCGGACAATAATTTTTTCTGTCCACAAGGCAGATATAATGAAATCAGTGCCAATAAAGGTGTTTGGAAGGGCGATTTGGGAAATATACGTTTAGAACTCAAGATTGATTAACTAGAAAAGATTATAAACCATTCAAAATGTCGATTTCTGATGGTAAAATTACTTTCATGGCTTGCAGCAGCGTCACTATTAGTTGGTTGTAGCTATGCTAATGGGGAAGAGAAATTAGAGCAAAAGATAGAAAGAGAAATAAGAAAACAGGATTCTTGGGTGGAAGGATATGTAAAATCGGACTATACCATCACAAATAAACAAGGGCATTTAACATTAGTACGCTATCCAAGAAAGTTTTTAGATATCAATGCTAAATTAGGAAGTGTTGAATTTAGTGCGGCATATAATCATAAGAGCGATAATCTTTTACTTCCTGAATCAACGAATGATGTAAGAACTGCTTTGACTATTGCTTCAATTTCGCATGAGTTGTGGCATTCCCTTGATGACTCTACTGGTGAAAAAGGACTGTGTTATCTATCTGAATACATTGGTCCCTCTTTAGAAGAAAGAACATTATTTTGCAGGCAAAAAACAAGCGGTGAAGGATTTGCTAAGCTTAGAGAACAACTAAAAGTTCGCAGTGAAGTTGAGAGATTTAAAATTGATACTGAAGGTTTTTTAATGAAAGTAGGGCACAACTTAGTGAGAGCAATAAATAATTATGAAGAATCAAAAAAGATAATAAAAGAGATGCGGGCTGAAGAAGTAGTTGTTCCAGAAGAAGAAGCTAAAGAATTGAAAAAAAATGAAGCAAAAATTATTGAAGAATTTAATGATGTCAAACAAGGTTATAAAGATATAATTGTCTGGGCGAATAGTCGAACTATATCTACTAATAATGATGCGACTCTGGGACAGATTAGAGGAATTTTTGAGGAATATAAATCCAGAATGGAAGGGGTAAGGTCTTATGAATCTTTACCTAAGAAAGTAGTGGAATACAAATTATTAGTAAAAAATACATATAAAAAGGCGAGGGATAAAAAAGTAAAGGCTGAAATAGATAAAGCTCGGGAAGCCGGACAAATGGGCTTAGTTAAAGCTTATGAGGAAATGGAAGAGGCAAGAAAGAGCCTCGATGGAGTCGATGAAATAGGTGCTTCAATGGAATCTTTATCTTTAAGCTTTGCTTCTGCTTTACAGGTTGTTACAAGCGGCGACAATTTGATTAAGATAGATAGTATAATTAATGATCCAAATGAAGTTATGGCTCGTGTAGTGGATTCATTGTATAATCTTTACTATGGGTCCGTTGTGCAGAATAATTTTTCTCTTACAGAACAGGATTTAGAATTTTTGGGCAGGTTTAAGGTTATGCAGAAAGGGAAAGAAGTCCAACTATTCAGAAAGGGGATTGAAAAATACCGTCTTGGGCTTGAGATGATTGCGGATGGAGAGAAACCCGCAGATGTAAAGAAATCATTGGAGTATGCAACCAAATATGATTATAAAGGTAAACATTATTCATGGCCCGAATCAAATTTCACTATAAAGGGAGTTATTCCAGAGATGGAATATCCTAAATAGAATAGATTTCTTAACTTATCTTCAATCCAGATTTAACTGATTTTTCAGGCGATATTAGAACACATACATCTTCATCTTTGCCTACTGCTGCAAGAAGCATTCCCTGGCTCTCGAAGCCTTTCATCTTTCTTGGTTCAAGGTTTACTATTACTATAATCTGTTTTCCTATTAGTTCTTCTTTTTTATAATATTTTTTTATTCCTGCGAGTATTGTTCTTTTTTCGCTTCCTATTTCTACTTCAAGCTTTAGTAGCTTATCTGCGTCAGGAATATCTTCTGCTTTTTTTATGGTTCCGACTCTTAAGTCAAGTTTCGCGAAGTCATCGTATTTTACCATGTCTGCCATATAAGTATATATGAGCAGTAATTTTTAATCTTTGCTGTGTCAAAAATCTGTTAATCAATAGCCTCTGAGTAGTAGTGACTATACAAAGATTTAAAAAGAGGGCTATAATTTAAAAAGTATGGAAGATAATAATTTGGAATCTAGACTTAGTTTTCACAGAGGAAATATGAAGAAGGAAGTAAGATTGATTACATCAGCATTGCCCTATATTAATAATGTACCCCACTTAGGGCATATTGTAGGGTCTCATCTACCAGCGGATATATTTGCTAGATTTTGCAGAACCAAAGGTTATGAAACTCTTTTTGTAGGAGGAACTGATGAAAATGGTACTACCTCCGAAATTGCTGCGGAATCTGTAGGAGTTGATATAGAGACTTTTGCCAAAACTTTACGCGCTGAACATAAAAAGATTTATGATTGGTTTGGTATTTCTTACGATCACTTTTCAACAACTTCAAGTCCAGTTCATCACAAAACTACTCAGGATTTTTTCAAAGTAGTTAATGATAATGGGTTTATAAGTCCTGGAAAAATGAAGGTATTTTATTCTCCTAAAGAAGATAGATTCTTAGCTGATAGATATATAGTAGGAACTTGCCCAAAATGCGGTTATCCTGATGCAAATGGTGATCAGTGTGAGAAGTGTACAAGCGTTCTTGAGCCTATGCAACTGGTTAACCCCAGATCAGCTAATACTGACAGTCCAGTTGAAGTAAGAGAAGCAAAACATTTATTCTTAAGACTTGATAAATTATCTCCTCAAATTGAATCTTGGATTAAAAAGCAGGATAACTGGAGAAGCCAGGTAACAGGAATTGCTTTAGGATGGATAAAAGAAGGATTAAGAGAAAGATGTATTACTAGAGACTTAAAACACGGAATACCTGTTCCAGAAAAAGGATATGAAGACAAAGTATTTTACGTTTGGTTCGATGCGCCTATAGGCTATGTTTCCGCCACCAAAGAAGCTAGGCCTAATGATTGGGAGAGATTTTGGAAGAATGATGATTCTAGAGTCTATAATTTCTTAGGGAAAGATAATATTCCTTTCCATACAATCTTTTGGCCTGGAATGCTTTTAGCACACAAAGACATGAATCTCCCTTACAATGTAGTAGGCCTTCAGTATCTGAATTATGAAGGGGGAAAATTCTCAAAGAGTAAAAAAAGAGGAGTTTTCTGTGAGAAGCTTGCAGAGACAGGAATTGACCCTGATTTGATGAGGGGATATTTAACTTCGGTTATTCCTGAAACAGACGATACTGAGTTTACTTGGGAAGAATTTGCAAGAAGGATAAACTCAGATATCATAGGAAATTATTCTAATTTGATGAATAGAACTGTCAGTTTTATCAGCACCAGACTTGATGGATATGTAGAGAGACCAAAAGAATCTAAGCTTACGGAAGAAGATAAGGCATTAGCAGCATCTATAGAGACGAGAGCTAAGAAAATTGAAGAACATTTGGAATCTGCACAGCTGCGTTCTGCGTATGCGGAATTTCTTGCTCTTTCTTCGGATGGTAATAGATATTTTGAGCAGACAAAACCTTGGATAGTTATAAAAACTGACAAAGAAAGAACAGCAGGGATATTATACAATTGTGCAGGTTTATGCAAATCTCTTTCAGTTTTATCTTCACCTTTTATGCCGGGGGCATCACAAAAAGTCTGGAATCAGCTAGGGTTGAATGGAAAAGCAGATACTTCAGGAAATTGGGACTCATCTTACGATTTAAGAAGTGAAAGTTCATACAAAACTGGCGAACCAAAGGTTTTATTTGGTAAAATAACTCCAACTTACCTTGCTAAATTCAAAGAGCAAGTTTCTGATACTCTTGACTTGGCCGAATTGTTTAAATAATCTAATTTATTTCTTATGCTATGAGTCAAAAAGAGGAGTTAGACTTTGTAACTCAGAAGAACAGAAAGCAGCTTGAAAAAGTTTTTGCCGATACTATTTCTTTGGGATTAGATTTTAAGCTAGGAAAATTGAACAAAAAAAATGTTGTTGATTACCGATTGCAGGACGAAATAATGAGGGACATACTTGAATCGCTTCCTATTAAGTCTAAGGATATTAAGCAAGTTTTAAAAGAATGTGAAAATAAAATTATCAAGGGTTCCGTAAATTTTTCAAGTCAAAATTTCATAGCATTTCCAGATTCTGGCAACTCAACTGCTGCTCTTTGTGGACAAATACGGTCGGGAATGCTAAATCAGAATCTTATTAACTCGATGCATACTTCTCCCACTGCAACTTTTGTTGAGATTGCAGTTGTGCGATGGCTGAGAGAAGTTATTGGTTTTAAAAATAGAGAATTAAAAGACATTACTGATTTAGGAGGGATAGCAGTAACGGGGGGAACGCTTTCTAATACAATTGCGGTTCTTTTGGCAAGAGAGGATAAATATCCTGGAACGATAAAAAAAGGATTAATTAATTCCAGCAAGTCTCTTAAAATGTTTATTCCTGAAGGCATCGGCCACTATACTTCAAAGGCTGCTATGGGCTGGCTGGGCATAGGTACGGACAATATTGTAGAAGTAAAAACGACTAAAAATTTTGTCATTGATAAAGATGATTTAATCAAAAAGATTGAATTAACAAGAAAAGATTCAACGCCATTTTTACTTATTGCATATGCAGGTGACTCAAGGACAATGGCTATTGATGATTTAACCGAGCTTTCTAAAATTGCGAAAAAATACAACCTTTGGTTCCATGTTGATGCATGTCATGGTGCTTCTTTATGTTTTAGCGATAAGTTGAAGTATAAAGTGAAGGGAATTGACTTGGCAGATTCAGTAACACTAGATCCTCATAAAGTTCTCTTTGTACCTTATTGTTTAAGTTATTTACTTATAAAAAATCCTGAAAAGTTTAAATCTATAGCAGGAGTGAGCGACTTGATTACCAAAGAAAAGTATTCTATAGGACAGATTACTCCCTTCCTAGGAAGCAAGCCCTTCGATAGCTTAAAATTATGGTTTTTAATTAAGCATCTGGGAAAAAAGAAGATAGGAAAATTAATAGAGAATAGATATGGCTCTGTAAAATATTTTGAATCTATAGTAAAAAAGAGCAAATCTTTTTATGTTATGAATGAGGTAATGATCAACAGCGTAGCTTATTTGTACATACCAGAAGAATTAAAGTGGTCATTGAAATCTGATAAAAAAGAAAGGAGTGTTGAGATAGTAAATGAATTGAATTTACGCATACAGAAGGCAATTTTTAAAGAGGGAGTTTATTATGTTCATACTTTTAAATTAAATGATTTTAAGAACATTTTAGGCGCTGGAGAGGATAAAATATTCCAGATGCAGAGGTTAATGATTGGCAATCCTCTGACTAAGAAGAATGATCTGAAGGATTTTCTCGCTTATTCCAATTCTATTTCAGATAGAGAGTGGAAAAGACTAAAGAGCGAGTTAAATAATAATTAATTTAAATAATAAAATGCAACAAAATACCCTCTTTCTTTTCAAAAAAGAATTAAAAAAGTTTATTAAAGAAAAATTCAAAGGAAAACTGTTCTTTGTTGTTATTTATGGATCTTGTGCATATCATGTTGAGAAAAACGATTCCGATATAGATATACTTTCTATTTGCATATCCTGCCGAAAGAAAGAAATTGATGAATTCATCAATTTTGTTAAACGCTTACATGTTAAGTATGGATTAAAGATAGATACTGAGGTTCCTTTCAATAAAAAACTCGTCGTTAGAGAAGATATTTTAAATGCTGCTATAAAAGGAGAAGGCTTTTCTGTGAAAAAAGGAAGATTTTTTATCCCACCTATAGAAAAAACCCGTGAGTTTCTCTCGTCAGATAGGGTGGTGATGAGGCTCACTCTAAATGCATTGACAAGCAAAAATATCTTTATTTTTGGAGACAAGAAATATTATGAAAGAAAGAGAATGGAAGCCGGTTTTGGCATCGCACGGGTAGTCTTCTCCTCTAGAAATATAGAAAAAGTTAATATTGACGAATTTATAGACTCGATAATGGAAGACGAAAGAGGAAAGGCGGGTGAAGATTACATGGGTTACAAGGAAGTGCCTCGGATTAGAAGTTATTTAATTGGATATTTTAGAAAAGTATTCTCTTCTATGGTAAAGAAAGGAATACTTTCCAAGAAGGGAAGTTATTACTATAGAAAAAACAGAGAGTGGTTTATTCCCTTTAGCTCAAAAATCTAAAGGTTTAAAAACCGTTTTTATTATGAGTGTTAATGACGCAAGGATTATATCATTATTTAGGTAAGGCTTGGAAAAAGCCTACTAGGGAGATGACTCAAACTAGATTGATAGCCTGGAGGGCTGGAGGAAGCATAGTTAAGGTGGATAAACCTTTAAGATTGGATAGAGCAAGAGCTCTTGGATATAAGGCTAAGAAAGGATTTGTTGTATTCAGAGTCAGATTAAAAAGAGGCGGAAGGAAAAGAACAAGGCATACTCACGGAAGAATGAGCAGGAAACAGCATATCAGAAAAATATTAAAGATGAGTTATCAATGGGTCTCTGAGATACGTGCAGAAAAAAGTTATCCTAATTTAGAGGTTTTGAATTCTTATCCTCTTGCAAAAGATGGAAAGTATTATTTCTTTGAAGTTATAATGGTTGACCCATCGAAAAATGAGATAAAGAATGATCCAGTCATTAATTGGATTTGCGATGTTGCAAACAGAAACAGAGCGCAAAGAGGATTGACTTCTGCAGCTAAAAAGTCCAGAGGACTTAGAACTAAGAGTCATAATATGAAAGTGCGCCCGAGCGCGAGAGCATGGCAAAGACGAGGCAAGTAAAAAACATGGAACTTCTTGAAGCAATCGCTTTAGCAGAAAGGAAATTTGATAGAGAGGTCAAACCAAATATCGGGAGTGAGAATATGGCATTTATAGCACAGATGGAAATGTTGAATGTTGTTGATTACTTATCAAAGTATTCCCAGTTAATTATTGGATATCATAATGGCCCAACTCTTTTGGCTAAATCTAGAATAATAAGAAAAATATATGAATCTAATGAAGTTCCAGATAAGAGAGATTTTGAAGAATTTAGAGCTTCTTTAGCACAGACACGTTTGGCAATTCAAACGAACAACACTTAGTAAACGATTCTTAATATTTCTTCTAAAATTTATTGATATAGCCACAGCTAAAGGTTAGATAAAAAAAGAAAAAATAAAAGAAAAAGATAAAAAAATAAAACGAATTATTGGATACTTCCTCTAATTGTTCCAGAAGCTTGCTGAGGTAAAGTGCTACCTTGTTTGATATAGGTAATTGCTATATTTCCGCCAAATGATCCACCAGTAGTCATAGGATCCGTACTTGCTCCATCTGTGCATTCTATAACTATAGTTTTCGATACCCCACTGTTCCAATCTATAACTGTTGAATTCATACAACCTACTCCAGCCATTGTACCAGTACCATTTATTATGATTGTCGCGTTAGATATAGTATCTCCAGAGTTCTGAATCATATTGAGATTTACTGTACCATCATTTGATGCATCTGTTGCAGTACTGAGTATATTGTAATCGTTGCCACTAATACCAAAAGGGGCATTAACTGTTGCGGCCGAAGAAACGAACTTTCCTGGGCTGAAAACCCCATAGTAGGCGAGTACACCGATAGCAATGATTGCTACCAAGATGGCCCATCCATATGTCATAAGAAACTCCATTGCTGCTTGGCCCTTTTTTTCCATTTTTCTCACCTCCTTTTAATTCTTAAATATTTATAAAAGTATAAGAAATGCCATGTTTATAAATATTCCTTTTACTCGTGACGAGGCATACGAAGACAATTCCTGAGATGGGGATTAGTAAAATTTATAATGCACTGCAACATGTAATGACAGTATGGAAAGAAATACATTTTTAGTTCTTGTTGGATTAGTCGCGGTAATAGGGGTAGTCTCGCTCATTTTTGTTTTTACACATAATAATTTTGGTGCTTTGACTAATAATCTGCAGAATAATGCTTATGGCAATGGTGATTCTGGCAATGATGTTTCTGTTCCCAGTTCTGGATCTTCTGGAACTGGCAAGGTTACAGACGAGGGAAATCAACCAGGAACAATCAGTGGAAGTGGATCAGGAGGAGGTGGAGGCGGCGGTGGAAGCGGCGGGGGTGGGGGAACTGGTGGAGCAACCGATGGAACAGCCATAGATGATTCTAATAATGAAGGAAGGGGAGCTTATTTGTTTGAAGATGAAACAACAACAGATAACAATTACTGCTCTAATACTAATGTAAGTATTTGTACTGAAGAATCTGAAGGGGTTTGCGGATGGTTTGACAGCAGCAAGGTTTCATGTACTGAAGGACCTTGTGTTTTGGGTTATATTAATGAATGTGATGCTTGTCTGGATTCACGAGTCTTATACTGGACATATGGTGAATGTCCTTTTCATTAATTTTAGTACATAATCTATCCCTGATAAAATTTAATATTAAGAAGATATAATACTAAATACTATTATTCTAATCTCTGAGGGGAGCGAATTAACCTGAGAATTTTAACAAGTTGTTATATTATATGCAGTTTTATGGCCTGCATCTATCTTAAACCAGTTAGGCAAGCCTGCAGGAACAGGAGAGCAGAGTGATGGGCTGCTTGCTGAGAAGTAGATATGATCTATTATTGATTTGTCGTCCACTATTGTTATTCCCTGTTGGGAAAGCTTTTGCAAATTGACCATTGATTCTATTCCGTATTGATTCGAGGTCAATTTTCCTTTTAACCTATCAATAAAACTCGGAGCGTCTGTAGAAGCGATGTAATAAGAACTTTGGACATGAATGGAGAGGTTTTCAGAATTAGTGCTTGAAAAGATGTATGGAGTTTTTATGAACTGATTATGGATGCCCTTTCCAGTATTAATTAAATAAACTGGATCTTCGAAGTTTTCTATTGAGATGTATGATTTTATCGTTATCGGTTTATTCCATGATGCAAGGTTTGAATCGTCGCTCATGGTGAGATTTGCTGTAAGAACTATGGCGACTCTCCAAGGATCTTCCTGTGTTATATTGATTGAAGGATTTGTAAGGTTGAAATTTATATTTATTTTTTTTGCATTGTTAACTATGGAACTTAGCAGCGCAGAATAAGTGGCTCCATTCATAATATCTTGATTTTGATGATCTATTGTACCGTTAAAGAACGCTTCTGAAAACAGATTATTAAAATCAGATTCTGGTATGTAAGTATTTGAGTCAAGAACTCTTTTTTCAAATATCAAAACAATTCTGTACCCAGAGACGTAAATTTGTCTCTCAAGATCTTTTTCAGCTGAGTCAAGAAAACTGTTCATTGTTGAGACTCTTTTTTGTGTTGACTGCCTTTGATTTACTTGAATATAGAAAAATGAGGAAAGAAGAAGCATCGATAGAACTATAATTATTATTACTGTGAAAAAGAAGCCCTTTTTATTTTTTATTTTTATGACCATGTTCTGACTTGCACCTCCGTAGTATATGCGAAAGGTACTCCTGAAACGGCAAATGCTTCTGCCTGCAGGGAGTCTTGTACGAGATTGACATTAATTCTTCCGTTTTTAGGATTTTCAAAATCAAGAAGTGATAGAAGCTCAAAGGCCGATTGCTGTAGTGCATCGTTTGAATCATAGATGGAAGAATTTGAATATTCACATGCTTCAGTTCCAGAATAGGAAGGAGGGATTGTCAGGACTTTTGAAGTTCCATCCTCAAAAGTTAAGTTCCAATCGCATCCGCTTGATAGGGCGACAATTGAAGTATTGTAAGAAGTAATGTTTTTTATTATTGTGTAAATTATTTTATTGTTTATTGATCCTTCTGATAGATTTCCCGGTCCAAGGCCAGTTAGTAATGAAATATCATTCTTACCAGTCACATTTAAAGAAGATACTGGAATATTGACGGAGTATGGATCTCCTAAAATGGAATAAACTTTTCCATAGA